>ERZ507768.145-NODE-145-length-24745-cov-5.54107_pt1 | contig 24745 bp, 16 predicted proteins | sample MGYA00513603_ERZ507768 | MGnify/ENA metagenome assembly ERZ507768 | reverse complement strand
ACGTGTGCTCTTCCGATCTTGAAAGTAAAAAGGGCAGGGTCATTGTATTTGGAAAGTGTCTTGTCAGCGTAAAGAGCTCCCACCTGTCTGCCACCCGCACAGACAGGGGCCTGGAAGGTGATCTGAGGCCGTCCGCTGCTCCCCACGTAGGCATCCGAATACCCGGATTTTCCCCGGGACAGCGCTGTTTCCTCAAAGGGAAAAGACGCAGTATCCACCGGTTCCGCGCTGCTGTCAATACCGGTTCCATCCAGCCCCACATAATAAAACCGGTAGAAATCCGAAGACTCCGCGTAGTTGGCAAGTGTCTCAAAAGACGCCGCATCCCCACCGCTTAAAGCAAACAGATTGGCATTGGATATGACCTGCTGCTCATCATTGTCCAATTCACTGTTGATACTGCTTTGGATCATACGTGTGGAATTCATCAGCGTCTCATTGGATCCCTGGTTCATCTTGGCATTGATACGGTCCAGAAAGGAGAGCATAAAGACAACAGTAAACGCAAGCAGAAGGATGACACTGATCAGGATCGCAACAGACCGTTTCTTATATTTCTTCATACCCTCACCTCAAATTATGGCAGGCCGGAATTCCAAAATGTGCGTTGAAAAATTCCATTCTGCTTTCTATAAAAATCTGCCATGCATCTGCAAAGTCATACAGACGGCCGGCGCGCAGATATTTTTCCGACAGTTCCAGCACTGCCTCAGGACTTGGGGGAAGCTGACCTGATTTCATCATCACTGCAGACAGAATATATCCCCATGTGATCAGTTCCCTTAATTTTCTGCAGCATTCCCGGATCATGGGTGACGGGCACTCCCGGATGATAAAGCTCAGTAACACATCCATACAGAGAATGCTGCTCTTTGTCCCCCTGACCTTACCCAGTTCCCGCAGAAATTCTTCACCTCTTTGCTGCGGCGATGACTCCAGGGTAAACAGCAAGATACCCCTGACCGTCAGGGCCAGGATCTGAAGGCTCTCGCCATGCAGACGCAGACTTTCCCGGATCTCCGCTGCATTCCAGTTAAAATCCGTATTTCCAAGGCATACCTCTGTGCCGATCCCCATATGTGACTTTGTCACTCCCAGGGATTCCAGCAAAACCAATGTGCGGCGCACTGTGCTCAGTGACACATGATACAGTTCTGCCATCTTAGGCTGTGAAGGCAGATAACTGCCCATGGAATAACGCCCGGAAAAAATCTCACGGATAATAACAGAAGCCAGCGTATACCTCACCTGAGGGCGCTGGCGGTAGATATCCCAATGAAACGGAATCTGACCGATATTTTCCAGATGATACTTTTCACGCGCACGTTCAATAAAATCCAGTACTTCTTCTTCAGCATTGACATACCGGTACCCGGATTGGGAATCCTGACTGCCTGCTGTTTGTTCCGCTAATATTTCCTCCGCACAGTTTCTGGGATTTGACCGGTTCTGCGGGTAAAGAAAATTCACATAGCGCAGACACTGCCAGTAAAGATTCAGCATGAGGGCATTGTCAAAAACACGAAGGGTATCAATACAGAGCTTTACCGGTATGGGTATGGCGCCGGACACGACAGCGTTATGTCTGCTGTTTTCCTCCTCTGCCGCTTTCCTGTCCAGTCTGCGCAGACCGGCCTCCCAAAGAGGCAGAAATAAAATCTTTCCCGCCCGGGCAATATCCCGGATTCCATCCCTGCGGGGCACAAAATAATCCGCGGCATTTTTTTCAAACTCCTCACTCGTTCCTCTGTATACCACCTCTGCGGCCCTGCGCTCCTCGGTTACGATATAACCTTTTTCCTCCAGCTTGGCAAGCGCCGCCCGGACTGTATTCCGCCCCACCTGAAATGTAGAACAAATCACGGAAACCGATGATAGGGAATCTCCGTATTTATAATATCCGAACAGAATACGGGATTCATAATACTCATAAATCAACTCGTAAAGCCCTTTGTCTTTTTTCATATTTTTCTCCTAAAAGAAATCATCTCAGATTCGGCGAAAACAACCCTGTTCATGTTGGTCAATATCATAATCTTACCATAACTGACATTATTATGCAATGTCAGACAAGAAGCTTTATGTATCTGCATGGACACAGATATACGAATTATTTATCTGTTAAGTTCACCGGCAAAAATAGGGCAGCCATCCGGCTGCTGCCCGCCGAATGACTGCCCTATTCAAATTTCCGTGCCGCTCCAGGCGGCTGTAAGCCTTTTTATCCCCTCCTCCAGGTCTTCCTCCGGCATGGTGGCATACCCCAGAAGGACAGTGGACTGCATGGGCGGCGTCTGCCCGCTGACCAGAAATTCAGACAGGCCGTAGACCCTGACACCCAAACGGGCCGCTTTTTCCACGGCCTCCTGTTCAGACAAGCCGTTTTTTAACTGTACCAGAAGATGTACGCCAGCGTGTTCGCCGAAATACGTGCACACATTTCCCATGCTGTCCTTCAGCCAGCGCAGAAGCAGGTCATGTTTTCCTTTGTAAAGGCTGCGCATTCTGTTCAAATGCCGCTCATAATGGCCTTCTCTGAGAAAACGCTCCAGTATTTTCTGGTCCGCCCTGGATACGGTGACAGAGAAAGGATTTTCTCCGCTCAGATACCGCCTCATAAGCTTTTTTGGAAGTACCATATAACTGATTCGGATGGAGGGAGCTATGGATTTTGAGAAGGTTCCAAGATAAATGACACGCTCCTCCTTGTCAAATCCCTGTAAAGCAGGTATGGGTTTTCCCTTATAACGGAACTCACTGTCATAGTCATCCTCTATGATATAGCGCTCCCCCCTCCCTGCCCATTTGAGCAGAGAGAGGCGGCGTTTCAGGGGCATGACCGTGCCCATGGGGAACTGATGGGAGGGCATGACATATACCATGTCCGCCCCGGTTTGCTCCAGATCTTTCACATCAATTCCCTGTTCATCCTGATTTACGACACACCGTTCAAATCCCATATGCCCAAAATCATGCCAGGCACTTCTGTATGTAGGATTTTCCATGGCGATCCTTCTGTCACGTCCAAGGATCGTGCACAGAAGCATCAGCAGATAATCGTTCCCCGCCCCCACAAGGATCTGCTCCGGTTCGCAGTGGACACCTCTCGCCCGGTAAAGATACTCTGCGATGGCTTCCCGAAGGGACAGTTCCCCGCAGGGATCGCCCAGCGCAAAGAGTGAATCCTGCGCATCTGTCAGTACCTGCCGTGACAATCTGCGCCAGGCATTGTGAGGAAAGCTGCCGGGGGCGATTCCGTTCAGAGCAAAATCATATACAAACCCATCCCTGTCTTTGAAAGATTCCCGGTCCGCCTGCCTTTTCGTTTCGTGCAGTCTGCCTTCTAACGCACCTTCCTGTGATGCACCGCTTCCCGCGTCCGTCTGCTCCTGTCTTCTGCCAGTGCCGTAATAAAGCCCTTCAATGTCGCATACATAATACCCCTTGCACGGAACCGCTTCAATATATCCTTCCGACACAAGCTGATCATAGGCCAGATCCACTGTACTCCTACTCACTGCCAAATTTCCCGCAAGTGCACGGGAGGACGGCAGCCGCACACCTGCGGCCAGCCGTCCTTCCTGGATTTCCTGTTTAAAATATTCACATATCTGTTCGTACAAAGGCGCATCAGCCTTTGTATCCAGTGAAATGATCAAATCGTTCATTCTTTTCTCTCACACTCATGGCCCATAGAAAATATGACGGACATAATTTCTATAATTTAAAGGAGCTCTTCAAAGACACGATCCTGTTAAATACCGGTTCTCCCGGTTTGGAATCGTGGCAGTCTGCGCAGAAGAAACCGTTTCTCACAAACTGGAAGCTGTCATATGCCTCCGCCTGGGCAAGTGCCGGTTCCACATAGCAGTCTTTCAGCACAACCAGGGAATTGGGGTTCAGATTCAGGCTTCCGTCCTCTTTGTTGTACACACCTTTCTCCTCATCCACAATGTTCTCATAGAGACGGCACTCCACATTCACTGCAGTTTTCTGCGCTACCCAGTGAATGGTTCCCTTAACTTTTCTTCCGTCCGGGGAATTTCCGCCCTTAGACTCAGGGTCATAGGTACAGTGTACCACTGTGATATTGCCGTTCTCGTCTTTTTCAAAACCGGTGCATTTTACAAAATAAGCGTTCATCAGGCGCACTTCATTGTCCGGATAGAGACGTTTGTATTTCTTCGGCGGCACTTCCATGAAGTCCTCACGCTCAATATACAGTTCTCTTCCGAAAGGCACTTTTCTGCTGCCAAGCTCAGGATTTTCCATGTTGTTGGCAACATCCAGATACTCGATCTGGTCTTCCGGATAATTGTCAATGACCAGCTTCAGCGGGTCCAACACTGCCATCATACGGGGCTTTTTCATCTTCAAATCCTCGCGGATGCAGTACTCCAGCATCGCGTAATCTACAGAGCTGTTTGCCTTTGACACTCCGCAGAGATCCACAAACATTTTGATGGATTCCGGGGTAAATCCGCGTCTTCTCAACGCCGCAATGGACACCAGACGGGGGTCATCCCATCCGTCCACAATGCCGTCCTCAACCAGTTTTTTAATATAACGCTTGCCTGTCACCACATTGGTCAGGTACAGCTTTGCAAATTCAATCTGTTTCGGCGGATGGGGATATTCAAGCTCCCTTACCACCCAGTCATACAGGGGGCGGTGGTCCTCAAATTCCAGGGTACAGATGGAATGTGTCACGCCCTCAATGGCATCCTCAATGGGATGAGCAAAGTCATACATGGGATAAATGCACCATTTGTCGCCTGTATTGTGATGTGTCATGTGGGCCACACGGTAGATGACCGGGTCTCTCATATTGATGTTCGGGGAAGCCATATCAATCTTAGCCCGGAGCACTTTGCTTCCGTCCTCAAACTCCCCGTTTTTCATGCGCTCAAACAGGTCCAGGTTCTCCTCCACACTTCTGTCTCTGTATGGGCTTTCCTTTCCCGGCTCTGTGAGGGTTCCGCGGTATTCACGGATCTGCTCTGCAGTCAGATCACAGACAAACGCTTTTCCTTTTTTGATCAGCTTTACCGCTGCCTCATACATCTGTTCAAAATAATCGGAGGCAAAATACAGACGGTCCTCCCAGTCTGCGCCCAGCCATTTGATATCCGCCTTGATGGATTCCACAAACTCCACCTTTTCTTTTGTGGGGTTGGTATCGTCAAAACGCATGTTGAACTTTCCATGGTATTTCTGTGCCAGGCCATAGTTGAGCAGGATTGATTTTGCATGGCCGATATGCAGATAACCGTTGGGTTCCGGCGGGAAACGGGTACAGATCTCCTCGTATTTTCCTTCCTCCAGATCCTTGTCAATAATCTGTTCAATAAAGTTTTTAGAAACGGTTTCTTTTGCTGTTTCCTTTTCCACTTACAGTTCCTCCATCATCTATCATTTATGGTAATTTTTTGTCTAAGAAATATACTACCATAAAAATGGCATTTTTCAAAGGCTTTCTATTAAAAAATTTAGAAAGGCAAGTGTTGGGATACTGTTCACACGTCACTGTCCCGCAAGGTGTTTTCAGGCCGGTGCCCGGCCTAAACCGCAGCACCGGCCTGAAACCGGACCTTTATTTTCCGTATTACGGAATCATGTACCCGTAATCGGTTATGACTGCATCCATGATTTTTCTAAGCCCAGCCGGAACCGCGGGATTCTCATCATCCAGAAGGATTTCCACCGGTCCGCCGAAGAGGCGTACTTTTACACGTTTCTCTTCCCTGTCCAGAACTGTAAAACCATTATTCTCACTGTCTTGCATATCCGCTTCATTGGCAAACAGGGTAAATTTATCCTTATACGGAGCGCTTGCGTACGGACAGAATGTCTTACAGTTGCCGCACTCGTTACACATGTAATCCACATGGACGATCTGGCGCATAGCCATTCCCGGCACTTTCACCGCCACATTGGCCCTGTTTGGACATACATCTGTACAGTTTTCGCAGACTGCCGCGCAGTTCAGGCATCTGCCGCTTTCTTCTGCCGGTTCCCTCTCACTGTCCAGTATACCCTTTTTGCTGTAACAGGATTCCTCACAGCCGTCCTTTTTAAGCTCAGAGACAACTGCTTTTTGAAGAAATGCCGCTGCTGCCTTCTGGGCATCCCGGATTCCCTCCACTACGGTTGCAGGACCGCCAAGTCCGTCGCCGATCACGTAGACACCGCTTGAGGCTTCCAGTGTCCTGCTGTCAGCCACAACCTTTCCCCTGTTGTCAAGAGGAAGTCCGTTTGCCTGATAGAGCTCCGTGTCCACACGCTCTCCTACGGCTGCTATGACGGTATCCGCAGGTACTGTTTCCGTCTCACCGGTCTCCTCCACAGAGGCCCTTCCGGAAGCGTCCATAGCGCCAAGCTTCATCTTCCTGCACAGCAGTTTTCCATCCTCCACGGATACAGGGGACAGCAGTTCACGAAATTCAATGCCTTCCTCCTGCACAAGTGTCAGTTCCTCCGCGTCTGCAGGCATATAGCGTCTTGTTCTTCTGTATACCAGATATACATGCTCCACGCCTTTGGTGCGCTTTGCGGCTCTGGCTGTGTCCATGGCTGTGTTGCCTCCGCCGATGACCACCACATGCTTTCCAAGGTCCACATTGCCGTCTTTTGCCTTGAATTCTTTCAGGAATTCAGCGGCATCCAACGGTGTTTTGTTCTCCAGTTCTAATAGTCCGGGTTTTCCTGCTCCTGCCGCGAAAAATACAGCGTCAAAGCCCTGGTCTTTCAACTCTTTGACAGAAGTTATCTCTTTTCCAAACTCCACCTTTACACCCATTTTGCGGATGATGGCAGCGTCTTTTTCTATGGCCTCTTTTGTAATCCTGAAATCAGGAATCACGTGTGCAACCACGCCGCCCAGAGCCTTTTCTTTTTCAAATATGGTCACATCCGCGCCGCCTCTTGCCAGGAAATACGCTGCCGCCATACCGGAGGGGCCGCCGCCGATGACTGCCGCTTTTCTGCCGTCTGTCTTCCCGGGCACAGCCAGCTTCTCCATCACTGCATCGTATGCTTTTTCGGCTGCCTCCAACTTCACATTTCTGATATGAACCGGATCCTCATAGAAGTTCCTGGTACATTTGCTCATGCAGTTGTGGGCACAGATAGTTCCTGTGATGAAAGGAAGCGGATTCTTGTCGAGGATCACCTCCAGAGCCTCCTCATACTTACCTGCAGAAGCCAGTTCCATATAATTGCTCACATCCTGATGGATGGGACATCCCGCCTCGCAGGGTGCCATAAAGCAGTCCATAAGGGGAACACTGTCTTTTACCTTGCGGTTTGGAAGGGGCTTAATGGGTTTTACATGGTGCACATCACGTTTTGCATCCTCGGCAAGCTTTGTGACTGCCTCCACATCAATTCCCGCAAACGGCTTCAGGCCTTCTTCTGCCAGCAGTTTTGCCATCTGCGCACTGCGGTTGTATCCGCCCGGTTTTAAGAGGGTGGTAGCCACTGTCACAGGCCAGATGCCGGCTCCTACGATTCTGGATATATTGTAGTAATCCGCGCCGCCGGAATAAGCGATCCGCAGACGTCCGTCAAATTCCTTCGCAAGCTTTGCAGCCAGGGAAATAGACAGGGGGAACAGTGCCTTGCCGGACATATACATCTCCTCGCTTGGCAGCTCCTCTCTTGTCACATCCACCGGGAAGGTGTTGGTTATCTTCACGCCAAAGGACAGTCCCAGATCTTCGGACAGCTTCATAAGCCTTGTGAACATGGGCACAGCATCCGCGTACTGCAGGTCATCCTTAAAGTGGAAGTCCCCGAACATCATATAGTCATATCCCATCTCATCCATAGTCTTTCTGGCAAATTCGTATCCCAGAAGGGTTGGATTACATTTTACAAAGGTATTGATATGTTTTTCCGTGAGCAGATAGTTGGCTATGCTCTCGATCTCATGAGGCGGACATCCGTGAAGGGTGGAAATGGTGGCGGAATTGCAGATATCCTCCGGTATGGACTCCACGTCCTCTTTCGTGTAATGTTCAAATTTTTCTATGTTTTCCAGCAGCCAGTTCCTGCACTCCGCAAATGTGGCATCCTGTCCTGCATGCATCATGGTATCAATGAAATGGTTGATCTTTTCGGATTTGATGCCTGCCAGGTCATAGCCCACACTGATGTTGAACTGGAACCCGTCCTGGGCACCCAGGCCGAACTCTTTTGCCATTACATGCAGGGCAAACCAGGCCTTAATATACTCGCTCATGGCATCCGGTACGGTGAGCTCTGTGGACCATTCGCAGTTATAGCCTTCATCCTCAGCCAGAATACAGGGTTTGTTCACACAGGCGGAAAGCTCTGCCCCGTCCATGATCTGCACAGTCTTCAGCTCAAAGAAACGGCTTCCCGTATAATACGCTGCAATGATATTCTGCGCAAGCTGCGTGTGGGGGCCGGCTGCCGGACCGATGGGAGTCTCCAGATTCCTGCCGAAAATCTCCGCTTTTTCCTCTCCTGCCACGTACTTTTTATGTGTTCCGAATACTGTTTTACCCGCCTTTTTCTCTTCCAGAACCCAATCCATGATCTGGGAAAACGGCATACATGTCATCTTATCGCCCATAATAAAAACCTCCCATAAATCCCTTATCTTCCATTAATAGAATCTGCTAATTTCTTCGCTTCTTCCCTGCATTTTGCCATTACTTCCGCTTCATCCGCCACTAAGACTTCCCTGTCTTTCATAAGGATCTTTCCGTTGCAGACTGTGGTATTTACCTGTCTTCCGCTCATGCCGAACAGTACATGGCTGTTGATATTTCCTGCGTGCATAGGGGTGAGCGGATCGTAATCCATAACGATCACATCTGCTGCTGCGCCCTCTTTCAGCACGCCCAGGTCTTTCTTAAAATAGCGTCCCGCGATTTGCGCATTGCCTTCAAAGAGCATTTTGGGAACCTCTCCCCATGCTGCGTTGGGGTCGCAGAGGTGATGTTTGTGAAGGACATTTGCCACCTTATAGGACTCCAGCATATCATGGGTATAGCCGTCTGTGCCAAGGCCGGTCAGGATTCCCTTCTCCACGATCTTCATGGTTGGCGGGCATCCGCAGGCATTTCCCATGTTGGATTCCGGGTTATGTACGACCATGGTGTCCGTCTCTTTTAAGAGATCCATCTCATGCTCATTGATATAAATGCAGTGCCCGAGAAGTGTCTTCTCTCCCAGAATGCCGCAGTCCATCAGACGGTCCACGATTCTCTTTCCGTAGTGTTTCAGGCAGTGATGCAGGTCCTCGATTCCCTCTGCCACATGGATGTGATAACCGACCCCGTCCGGCTTATGAGCTGCTGCCATCTCCATAGTCTCATTGGAGATGGTGAAGGATGCGTGCATACCCATCATGCCTGCGATCATATCGCTGTCATCTGCCAGAGCATAGCGTGCAAACCTCTCATTTTCCAGTACGGATTCACGGGCCTTTTCCATCCCGTCCCTGTCTGAGATCTCATAGCAGAGGCAGGTGCGGATTCCCAGGTCTTTTGCCGCCTCACTGATGGTAAACAGACTGTCAGGTATCCGACAGAAACTGGCATGATGGTCAAATACGGTGGTCACACCATTTTTAATACTGTCCAGATATGTGGCATAAGCACTGTATTTTGTCCCCTCCAAGGTCAGATGGCGGTCAATGGTCCACCACATGCCGTCCAGGATATCCAGAAAACCGTGGGGATCATAACCGTCAATGGACAGGCCCCTGGCAAACGCGCTGTAAATATGCTCATGGGCATTGATAAATGCCGGCATGATCACACCGCCCTTTGCATCCACATATTCAGCATCGGGAAATTCCTTTTTAAGCTCAGCTTCTTCCCCTGCCTTTTTCACCACATTGCCGTCCAGAACTACTGCCCCGTGTTCAAAAAAAGGCGCCTGGTCATCTCTTGTCACAAGTCTTCCGTTCCCAATCATTAACATAGTTTTACCTCCTTGCGCATTCCATACTTGATAAGTATTCTGCATTTCCCATATTCATTAACTCTAGTTTATCATCACCGTGAAGTAATAGCAAGTGTTTTTCTAAAAATTTTTGAGGTATCACAAATTTTTTTGTATTTCTTTGTAAATCCTTATTTTTTCCGCAAAAAAGCCACCCCGAATCTCCTCTTACGGATATCCGTGATGGCTTTTTATCAGTCTCTCTGGAGCATAAAATTTACCATGGCTGATGCCAGAAGTTTTCCTGTCTTCTCAGAGCGGCATTCTGTATGTATATTGGCCAGATGTTTTCCGATCCTGTCTGCTTTTGCCGTCACCAGAAGTGCGTCTTCCCTGGTTCCGGGAAGCAGATAATTGATATTCAGATTGATGGTGGGTGTCACTGCACATCCGGTCAAATTACGTGTAAGCGCACCGCTGGTGGTATCCACAGCCGCAGCTATGAGCCCTCCGTGCATGGTGGACATGTGGTTCAGCTCCCATTCCTGCACCGGATAGCGCAGAGTCAGGGAACGCTCGGCCGCACTGCAGGAATGAAACTCCAGACCCATCCGGCAGTATAGATGTTCCGGATTCTTTGGGTACATTTTTTCTATATCGTGCTGAATTTCTGTCTCCATTTTCTTCTGCTTTTCTTCTGTTGTCATATTACTGTTTATCCTTTCTTTTCCAGCAGCAGTTCTTCCAGCCTGACAAGAGGAACTGCCGGGCTGTACAGATATCCCTGGTACAGACAGCACCCCATGCTTTCCAAAAGGCTGCGGATCTCCTCTGTCTCCACATATTCGGCCATCACCACAAAATCCAGGTTCCTGCCGAGAGAGATGATGGAAGATACGATTTCCTGATTTCTTTTGTTCTCCACTATGCCTCTGACCAGACCGCCGTCCAGCTTGATGGCATAAAAACTGTTGTGCTGCAGGTATTTCAGGCTGGTCCGGCCCATGCTGAAGTCATCCACAGCAGCCAGGATACCTGCTGCCTTCAGCCTGCTGATGTGATAGGGAATCTCCTCCATTTTGTCCACAGCAGATTCCTCTGTGATCTCCAGACAGTAATGTCCCGCCACGCCGTATGTCTCTGCCATTCGTATGACCTTCTCCACAAACCGCGGTGAGTTAAGCTGTTCTGCCGTTATATTGGCTGAAATGGTGACAGGTTCGCCAAGATTCAGAAGTCTGCTGCACGCCTTCATGGAAGTCTCTATGACACACTCCGTCAGCCGGTCAAAAAAACCGTCCTCCTGTGCAAGCGCCACAGCCAGAGGAGGGTAAACCGCCTCATCCATATAGCGCCAGCGCAGAAGCGCTTCTGCCCCTGCCATCCTGTTTCGGCAGTCATACTGGGGCTGGTATCCCATGGTCAGATTCTTCTCCTCCACATCAATGCGGAGCTGGGATGCCATATTTCTTGCCAGGATTCCCATACTGTCCCGGCGTTCCAGAAGGCTTACAGCCGCACCGGCTTCCTGATGCTCCTTCAGATACTCCGTTAACTCTTGCTGCAGCATTTCTGCCTGAAGCTTCCGCACCTGTTCGGAGACTTTTACAAAAGGCGTATAGATGGCTGTTCCGACAAACACGATCACCGCCTGCACCGCCGCACCCCGCCAGGAACCGGAGGACAGATATCCGCTGAAGAATACCGGTGTGGTCCAGGTCACAGTCTCTCCCAAAAGAGGCAGGAAACCGCTCACTGCAGCCCCGTAAGCGATCAGCAGGGAACACAGGGGTGTCAATATAAACGGAATGACCATGATCGGATTCAATACGATCGGGAGTCCGTACACGAGAATTTCATTGATGTTAAAAAAGACTGCCGGGGCTGCGGAACGGGCAAGCTGCCGGTTATCCCTGCTTCCGGCAAACAACAGCAGCGCTATCACAAGGCAGATGGAAGTACCACATCCGCCCATCAGCGCGAAATTGTCCAAAAAAGATTTTGATATGACAGCTCCTGAGACCGTATCATTTGGCACCAGATATGTCTGGGATACCTGTTCCAGGGCATTGCCACCGTGAATCCCAAAGGCCCACAGCAGGTCCAGCACCAGCACATAAAGTACACCCGCCCCCAGACCGTCATTTACATTGTGAAACAGATTTACAATAAAATTTGTGATCAGGTCATTCAGATTATCCGCCTTAAACACTGTTTTGATCAGCAGATTCAGCGCCACAAAAAGGAGTGTGCAGAACAAAAGCGGATAAATAGCGGAAAGGGAATTGCGGTAATCCACATCTGACCCGGCAGAACGAAACCGGAATGCCGGGGACAGCTTTTCACAGAAAAAATAAAAGATCCTGGTCGCCGCAATGGCGGCAAACATGGCCGTAAAAACTCCAACCGGCCCCAGATCGCTTAATTCCATGGAGCCGCTGGCAGCGCCAAAGGACACGGCAAAGCAGATGGCAGAGACCACCATTGCCATGACCTGAAGGAACTGGTCCCTGTCTTTCATGGTCGCTGCATAATAATAACTGATACTCATCACAAGGTAAATGGACATAAAACCAACGGTGGCATCAAAGAGAAAACTCAGTATCTGATGCAGGACACCCCCTGCCCATTTCTCAATAAACGTCTGAAACACAGGCACCGGAAAACTTCTGAAAAGCAGGGCAAAAGCCCCCACCAGCAGGGCGGGGATCAGAAGCGTAAACCCCTTCCGGACGGAGGAGATGATGCTGTTATTCTCTATTCTGTAGATTATCCTCAATACTTTTCCATACATAACCGGCCCCCTCTGTTACCCCGTATAAAACCGGGGACGAAACAATATTGCCATACATTTTATTTTACATGCCTTACTCGTCTTTTGCAATCTAAAATCTCTTTGTTTTCCTTACTTTCCCTCTTCCAAAATATACCGGCAGCCGCCTTGTGACCATCAATACTCTACCTCAAGAAGCGTCAGCCCCTGGGCGGGCGCTGTAAATCCGGCCGCACCTCTGTCACAGGCTGACAAAATCCCTTTCATTTCCTCCGGCTTTCTGGTTCCTCTTCCTGCCTCGATCAGGGTACCTGTAAGGATCCGCACCATGTTGTAGAGAAATCCGTCTCCGGTGTATGTGATCCTCAGTTCATTCGGCAAAGATTCCACTCGTATACTGTATATAGTCCGTACTGTGGACTTTTTCATTTTCTTATTGGAGCAGAAGCTTTTAAAATCATGGGTGCCTGTCAGCAGCTCTGCCGCTGCTTTTATGGCATCCACATCAAATTCCTCATGCAGGGGGCACTGGTATTTTCTCTCAAATACATTTTTGTGATGGCCTGTTGCTATTCTGTACTGATAGACTTTTTTCTTTGCCAGAAGGCGGCTGTGGAAGCGCTCCTGCACCTGGGTGACTTTATAAATTTCAATATCCTCCGGAAGATAGCGGTTCAGGTATGCGCAGATCTCCTCACAGTTTTTCTCTGTATCCATATGCACATTAGCCACCTGGCCTTTTGCGTGTACGCCTGCATCTGTTCTTCCCGCGCCGTCGATCTGAACAGGTGCATCCAGCATCCTGGACAGGACTTCTTCGATTTTCCCCTGAATGGTATTGCCCGTTGTCTTCTGCCTCTGCCAGCCCTCATAGCGCGTTCCGTCATACTGTATATCCAGTCTGTAATTCATTTTCCATCCCTCTTTCCGAATAAAGTTTCCTTTCGTATCTGTCTATTCTATCAGACATCCCATCCGGCGAAAAGAGATATTTTTCGATTTTGCCTATTGACAAATCCGCTTTCACCAACTATAGTGATAAACATAAAATAAATCATGTAACAGCGAAACCGTAGAATAAGAGTAGTAGATATCCAGGTTTTATTGATAACGGCAGGTCATGCTGCCGGCAGAGAGTCTTAAAGTGGTGGGATTAAGATAATAAAACGGATGTTGAATGGACTTATGAGGTCGGGAAGAAAGGAATTTTCTGAGTAATGCCCGACGGGATGTTCACCCGTTATCAAGGAACCGTGTATGAAAGTACATGAACAGAGTGGATGATTGATTCATCAAGCCGGGTGGTACCGCAGAAGACTGTATAACAAGCTTCTGTCCCTGCAGAAATTGCAGAGACAGGGGCTTTTTTTATTGCCGCTGTACCCCAAACTTCATCTCCGGGATTCGCGCCATAAGAAAGGAGAAAACAATTATGAAAAAAATTCCGCACAGAGTATATTTAACCGAGGAGCAGATGCCTAAGCAGTGGTATAACCTGAGGGCAGACATGAAGGACCTTCCCGACCCTCTTTTAAACCCGGGCACAGGCAGACCGATCACCGAGGAGGAACTCTATCCCGTATTCTGTGAAAAACTGGCACATCAGGAACTGGACAATACGACACGTTACATTGACATCCCGGAAGAGGTCCAGGACTTTTATAAAATGTACCGCCCCTCCCCTCTCATCCGAGCCTACAACCTGGAGAAATATCTGGACACACCAGCTAAGATTTATTATAAATTCGAGGGCAATAACACCTCCGGAAGCCACAAGTTAAACTCCGCTGTAGCTCAGGCATATTACGCAAAAGAACAGGGATTAAAGGGCCTGACAACAGAGACAGGCGCCGGTCAGTGGGGAACCGCCCTGGCAGAAGCGTGCTCCTTCTACCATCTGCCTCTGATCGTCTATATGGTAAAATGCTCCTACGAGCAGAAACCATTCCGCAAGTCCGTGATCCACACCTTTGACGCGGAGATTGTTCCAAGCCCCAGCGAGACCACAGAGATCGGCCGTAAAATCCTGGCTGAAAATCCCGGCACTTCAGGCAGCCTGGGCTGTGCCATCTCCGAAGCTGTGGAAAAAGCGGTTTCCACGGACGGCTATAAATACGTGCTGGGTTCTGTGCTGAACCAGGTGCTGCTCCACCAGTCCATCATCGGCCTGGAATCCAAGACAGCCATGGAACTGCTGGATGAGTACCCGGATGTTGTGGTGGGATGCGCAGGCGGCGGCTCCAATCTGGGCGGCCTGATCTCACCCTTTATGCAGGATAAACTCACAGGAAAGGCAGACCCGCGCATCGTGGCAGTGGAACCGGCTTCCTGTCCGTCCCTTACCCGCGGAAAATACGCCTACGATTTCTGTGATACCGGAAAGGTGACGCCGCTTGCCAGAATGTACACTCTGGGCTGTGACTTCATCCCATCCGCAAACCATGCAGGCGGTCTGCGTTACCACGGCATGTCCCCTATCCTCTCCAAGCTGTATCATGACGGCTATGTGGAGGCCATTTCCGTAGAACAGACAAAAGTATTTGAGGCAGCCACCATGTTTGCGAAACAGGAGACCATCCTGCCTGCACCTGAGTCCGCACATGCCATCTACGGTGCCGTACAGGAGGCTCTGAAATGCAAAGAATCCGGGGAAGCCAAAACGATTCTCTTCGGCCTGACAGGAACCGGATATTTCGATATGTATGCGTATCAGTCCTATATGGACGGAACAATGAAAGATTATATTCCCACGGATGCGGAGCTGGAAAAGAGCTTTGCAAGACTGCCTAAAATACCTGGAATCCAGGAATAAGAGCAAATACAAAAGCCCGTTTTTCAGATTTTCAGTCTGAAAAAGCGGGCTTTTACTATGGACGTATTCCTGTCAGCCATCAATCTTTATGATAAGAATTGTCGGTATTACAATAAACAGAATAATACATCCGCCAATGACAATATTCATATGTAAAGTTGAAATTTCATTGGGGAATATTATATTGTCAAGAAGAATCCATGTAGGAGTCCCTATGCTGCGGAATAGCCATGCAGCAAATTCCCCTGTGGTAAAAGGGCCCCAAAATTCAGGCGGTCTTTCAACTTTTTTGCCCGAAACATAAGTCGGATGGATTGTAATAAATAATCTGTGGAAAATATACTCTAAAATTAATAATACCAGTATTCCTAATAAATAATACTTTATATACGTGAATATCATGAAACCCCTTTTCTACATATACATGTCATAGATATCATCTTCCATACGCTGTGCCTATCAGGCACTCACATCTGACTCTTCCAACCGCACAGCAGGCATACCTTCATCCACAGGCAGTTTTTTCAGAAATGACGCTACCAGAGGAAGAGAGATAGCAAAGGTCAGGACATCCGCCACTGCCTGCGCGATCTGGACTCCTCTCAGCCCCATCACTGCCGGCAATATGAGAATGAGGGGAATAAAGCAGATCCCGCTCCTGAGCGCAGAGAGAAGGGATGCTTTTTTGCTCTCGCCCACACTCTGCAGCATCATGTTGGTACAGACAGAAAGAGGCTGGAAGAAGAAAGCAATGCACTGACATCGAAGGGCAAAGACACCGATGGCGATTACCTGCGGGTCATCCCGGAACACCCCGATGATGCCGGAGGATACGAAAAGGCAGATAATCGCAAAGCTTCCAAGCATGACCTCCCCTGAGCCTGCCGTAAACCAGAACCCCTTCTTTACACGGGAATATTTCCCGGCGCCGTAATTAAATGCCGCCACCGGCTGAAATCCCTGACCCAGACCCAGCCCTACTGAGAATACCAGCATGCAGATCCTGTTCACAATACTCATAGCCGCCACTGCCGCGTCTCCATACACTGCTGCCTGATGATTGAGGAGCATGGTGGACACACTGCCCAGCCCCTGCCGGATCAGACTTGGAAATCCTGTCGCAACGATCAGCCCCACCTCGCGGATATCTCTTGTCATAAGCCGTATGGACAATCTGCTCTGGGTCTTCTTCGCCACAAACATATAGAGAAGGATAAAAAAGCTGATCATCTGGGATAGGGCTGTGGCAAGCCCGGCGCCCAATACCCCCATATTCAGGCCGAACATAAGGATCGGGTCACCTATCATATTCAGAATGCCGCCTGTTGTCAGTCCTATCATGGCATAAGCAGCCATGCCCTCGTATCGCAGAATATTGTTCAGCACACAGCTCCCCGTCATAAAAGGACCTGCCAGCAGAATAAAAAGTCCATACTGTTTGGCAAACGGCAGGATTGTCGGGGTACTTCCCAGTGCCCGCATAAACGGAGTTAAAAACGTAATCCCCACCGCGCCGATCAGTGTTCCCGTCAGAATAGACAGAAAAAAGCTGGTGGATGCAAATCTGCTTGCGCTCTCCCGGTCTCTTTTTCCAAGCTTTCTGGATATGATACTGCCTGCCCCGTGTCCGAACATAAACCCAAAAGCCTGCAGAATGGCCATCAGGCTGAACACGACTCCCACCGCCCCGCTGGCGCTGGTTCCTAAACGGCTGACAAAATATGTGTCTGCAGTGTTATAGATATTGGTGATCAGCATACTTATAATAGTAGGAATGCCCAGACGCACGATCAGGTTGGATACCGGCGTCTGCGTCATCTTCTCATATTGTTTTCGTTCCCGCTCCTCCGCTGTGATTTCCGATGCTGTCATAATCTTTCTTTCTCCCCCTCTCTCATTACAAGTACCGCCAGACTTTCCACCATATACCGAAAACTGGTACTGCTGTCCGGATTTTCATAGGTAAGATACCCTTCCTGTTCCAAAGAGACAAAGCCGTGAAGGGCACTCCGTATGGTCCGCTGAAGGTTCACTGTCTTTTCGTGGTCTTTTACCTCCCTGCCGATGAGCACCAGGAAAGGATGGATGATCCGCTGGATGGCATGTTTCAGCTCCTCATTTTCGGAGGTGCGCATCTCTATGATGGCCTGGTAGAGTTCCGGGCTTTCCATGGCGAATTTACGGTAAGCATCCGCCATGATACCCAGCGCCTCTGTAAAATCAGAATATGTATATGCCTGTTTCAGGGCTTTTTCCAATTCTGTTATACCGTGCATGCCAACTGCCGTGTTGACCTCCTCAATGCCATTTACATGATTATAGAGAGAGGCCGGCTGCACGCCCAGACGAGCTGCCAGCTCACGCATGGAAAAATTCCGGTATCCCTTCTCTTCCACCAGTTCTATGGCTGCCTCCATGATCACTTCCGCATTCAATCCTCTTCTTCCCATGACGGTCTCCTTTTTCCGGACAAAATTGATATGCCGCGTGCGGTATTTTCCATTGCGGCAAAAAACTAACACCGTTCGTATAATCTATATTATATACGAACGGTGTTAGTTTTGTCAAATATACTTAGTCAAAGGCTGCCTCTGCCGCATTTTTCATCAATTGTTCCATATCGCTGTAGGTAATATGAAAATACTCTTTTAAAAGTTCCAGCTCCTTCGTTATCGTCGTGCCGCTCACGGTCCTGTTATCCGTGTTCACCGTAACGGGAATCCCGGCTTCCATAAACTCCAGGATCGGGTAATCCTTCAGGCTGTCCACAGCTTTTGTCTGCAGATTGCTGGTGGGACACATTTCAAGAGGAATCCTCCGCTGTGCACACAGTGCCTTCAGATTCTTATCCTTCCTGACCGCGATTCCATGGCCTATCCTGTCAGCTCCCAGTTCAATGGCGTCCCACACGCTCTGCGCGCTGCCGCACTCGCCTGCATGGATCGTAAAGGGCATACCCAGTCTCTTTGCTTTCCGGAACATTTCCGCCTGGGTCTTTACCGGAAATGCAGCTTCATCTCCGGCCAGATCAACGGCAGCCACGCCCCGGCCCAGATACTCTCTGGCTGTTTCTACCAGCTCCACGTTTTTTTCCGCCGGCATATGACGCATACCGCAGAGGATCAGATTTCCGCCTACACCATACTTTTCCCGGCCTTCCCGCAGACCATCCAGAGCTCCTTCAATGATCTCCCTGCATGTAAGTCCCTCCCGCACGGACAGAAGCGGCGCAAAACGAATCTCCATGTATACCACATTCTCCTTTGCCCCATCTCCTAAAAGCTGGGACACAGCCATGCGGAAACTATCCCGGTCCGCCAGACAGGACAGGGGCAGGTCGAACTTTTCCAGATATTCTTTCAGGCTTTTGCAGTCCGGCTGTACCTGAAGAAGATCCATAAGCTTTTCCCCTGCAGGAATGTCCACCCCGGCACCGGATGCCAGTTTTCTTATGACTGCCTCCGATAGGGAGCCGTCCAGGTGGCAGTGCAGGTCATATTTTTTCAGTTCCTCAATGGCATTCATCTGCATTCCTCCATATAATTCCGGGATATCCGAATCGTTCCTTCTGGCATGGGTATACCGAAATTCTCCGCCACACAGGCGCCGACTGCCGCAAAGGAATCCGCCTGGGGCAGCGCTTTTCCTTCCTGTATGGACGGCGAATACAACAAAAACGGCACCTGCTCTCTTGTGTGGTCTGTCCCCTGGTAAGTAGGGTCATTTCCATGGTCCGCCGTGATGATGAGCATATCGTCTTCCCTCATGGCGTCCAGAAAAACTCCCAGCTTTTCATCAAAACGTTCCAGCTCCCCGGCATATCCTTCCGGATCCCTTCTGTGCCCCCAAAGGGCATCAAAATCTACCAGATTCACAAAACACAGCCCGTGAAAATCATCCTCCTCTGCCTCCCGGATGGTCTGTTCCATGCCGTGGACAGAGCTCTTTGATTTCAGCGCTTTTGTGATTCCTTCTCCGGCGAAGATATCATTGATCTTGCCAATGGAGATCACATCCAGCCCCGCATCCTTCAGGGCATTCAGCACGGTTTTCCCAAAGGGTTTGACCGCGTAGTCATGGCGGTTGCTGGTCCGTCTGAACTCTCCCTTCTTTCTGCCCACATAAGGTCTCGCAATGACTCTTCCCACCTTCCACTCATCTTTCATGGTAAGCTCCCTTGCGATCTCACAGCACCGGTACAGCTCCTCCAGGCCGAAAGTCTCCTCATTGCCGCAAATCTGCAGTACAGAATCCGCGGAGGTGTAGACGATCATATGTCCGGTGGCAATTTCCTCCTCACCAAGTTCATCCAAAATCTCTGTGCCGCTGGCGCTCTTATTGCCGATCACCTTATGCCCGGTTCGTCTTTCCAGCTCCGCGATCAGTTCAGGTGGAAATCCTGTCTCAGTGAACGTGATAAAAGGCTTTTCTGTCTTCAGGCCCATCATCTCCCAGTGGCCTGTCATGGTGTCCTTTCCCCTGCTGGTCTCATTGAGTTTTGTGTAATATGCCAGAGGATGTTTTACAGGTTCTATTCCCTCCAGCGGGTGAAGATTGGCAATTCCCAGCTTCTGCATATTGTGAATAGAAAATCCCTTCACATGCGAGGCAATGTGCCCAAGAGTATCTGCCCCTGCATCACCAAACTGCTCCGCATCCACGGCACCGCCCACCCCCAGGGAATCTATAACGATCACAAACACTCTTCTGAATCTTTCTTTACATTCCATCTGCTACCTCTTTTCTGTTATGCCATATTTTCCGCTCCGGATCACTTTTTTTCCTTTCGGATCAGTTCCCGGACTGCTTCCACTGCCACCTGTATGGCGCCCTCCGTATCGTGTACGACAGGATTCGGCAGATCCTTTTTCGCCCGCTCCTGGTTAGCCACCACCAGAAAAACGCTGCCTGCCCGGACTTTCAGATAACTGGCTACAATGAAAATAGCTGCGGATTCCATCTCCGATGCTTTACAGCCCAGTTTCAACCATGCATCCCATTTGTTCAGCAGTTCATAGCCCACCGGTTTCGTCTCCGGGGAATGCTGTCCGAAAAAGGAATCCTTACACTGCACCACTCCCACATGGTAAGGCTTCTTCAGCGTTTCTGCTGCATTTACAAGGGCATTGGTCACACCAAAATCCGGTACTGCCGGGAACTCAATGGGCGCGTATTCCTTGCTGGTCCCCTCCATGCGGATGGCTCCGTTGGCAATGACGATATCGCCGCTTTTTACATCCAGATCCATGCCTCCGCAGGTTCCTATCCGGATAAATGTATCAGCGCCTGACATGACCAGTTCCTCCATGGCGATGGACGCAGAAGGGCCGCCGATGCCGGTGGATGTCACACTGACCATCTCCCCCTCCAGGGTACCCGTGTAGGTCACATACTCCCTGCTGTCCGCGATCAGCCTGGGATGGTCAAAATATTTCGCGATCTTTTCACAGCGCTTTGGGTCACCCGGCATGATGACATAACGCCCCACATCCCCTCTGCCAACCTGTGTGTGATATTGTTTTCCCTCTACCTCTGAATAATTTATCATATATTCATCCCTTTCCTGTAATTTACGTGGTTCATAGATTTATTATAACAAATCACAGGAAATAAAAAAGGTCATGTGTCTCTTTTTTACAAAAACCTGTTTTCATGTTAAAATAACCTCAGGTTTCACTTCCCTGACGCCTGCCCACTCTGAAAACTCTGCTTCCACTGCGGACACTCACCAGGAGGTAAAAAAATGACATGGAACTTATTATTAATTTCATCTGTAATTCTGCTCTGTATTGTACTGCACCGGATTTCCGATAAGATCGGTGTACCCATGCTGCTGGCCTTTATCCTTCTCGGTATGGCTTTCGGAACAGACGGTATCGTAAAAATCTCTTTCGACAATTATCCGCTGGCGGAAAATATCTGCTCCACAGCACTGATCTTCATTATGTTCTACGGCGGTTTCGGCACCAACTGGAATGAGGCCAGACCTGTTGCCGTCAAATCTGTGTTCCTCTCCACTCTGGGAGTTGTGATCACCGCCGCCCTCACAGGTTTCTTCTGTTATTTTGTCCTGAAATTCAGCTTTCTGGACAGCATGCTCATAGGCTCTGTCATCAGCTCCACGGACGCGGCCTCTGTCTTCTCCATACTCCGTTCTAAAAATATGGGCCTCAAATACGGCACAGCCTCCATGCTGGAGCTGGAAAGCGGCAGCAATGACCCCTGTTCCTATATGCTGACAGCAGTGGTTCTCTCTGCCATGAGCGGCACGGCAAGCGCAGGCTCTGTCTTTTATATGATATTTGCGCAGCTCTTCTTCGGTATTCTCTTTGGATGCCTCATTGCTTTTGCCGCCCGTTTTATCCTGCGGCATATCCGTTTTGATATTGCGGGATTTGATATGGCTTTTGTCATCGCGGCAGCGCTGCTCTCCTATGCACTGCCTTCCATGGCGGGCGGCAACGGATACTTAAGTGCCTATATGGTAGGAATCATTCTCGGCAATACCAAGATCAGGAATAAAAAATCACTGGTAAACTTTTTCGACGGTATCACAGGACTTATGCAGATGCTCATCTTCTTTCTCCTTGGTCTGCTGGCAACGCCCTCAAAGCTTCCCCATATTTTCCTTCCGGCACTGGCAATCGCCCTGTTTTTGACCCTGGCGGCACGGCCTCTGGCGGTCCTGGCCATACTGACGCCATTCAAATGCCGTCTCAATCAGCAGGCCCTTGTCTCCTTTGCAGGGCTCAGAGGTGCAGCGTCCATTGTTTTTGCCATTATGGCCACTGTGGATGAGGCTTATACCGGCTTTGATGTCTATCATATTGTATTTTGTATTGTACTGCTCTCCATCTTATTCCAGGGAAGTTTTCTCTCCCAGGCAGCGAAGAAACTGAATATGAGTGACACAGAGGCGGATGTCATGAAGACCTTCAGTGATTACTCTGAGGAAGTTGACCTGCAGTTTATCCGCATCCGCATAACAGAGACGCACTCCTGGAGCCATACGGCTGTGAAGGACATTCCCCTTCCCCCGGACACTCTTTTTCTCATGCTTCTGCGGGGGGACAAGACCGTGATCCCAAGCGGAGAAACCATTTTTCTCCCCGGGGATACGGCTGTATTAAGCGCCCGCGGATATCAGGAACAAGAAGATCTGGAGCTGACGGAAATGCGGATAACCGCAAAAAGTCCCTGGATCGGTATTAAGATTTCCGACTTCTCTCCCTATCCCGGCGAACTGGTCATTATGATTCTGCGCGGGGAGGAAACGGTTGTTCCCAACGGGGACACAGTCATTATGGAAAATGACCTGCTTGTGATCTATTCCGTACCGGAATACCGGAAAAATCTGCCCGTAAAAGAATTACCTGCCGGATAAGGCAAAAAGCAGCTCCGCGGTTTTATTTTCTGCAGAGCTGCTCTTTTTTACATATAAGATCTCCAGTATCCTACATGTCTTTCATTGATTTCCCTGATAATTTCCGGTTCTATCTTGAAGTTTCTTTCCATATCCATAAGACCGTTGATCTCCTGCTGTACATCTGTCACCTGTGTGTAGCAGAAGCCGCAGATATAAGGTACCTTCTTCACAGCAGTCGTGATCTCATCAAAACGCCGGATGAACTCCTCCCTGCTGTTCACTTTATTGCCGTATCCCCAGCCGCTGTCGTCATTGTTGAAGGCAATTCCGCCGTATTCACTGATCAGGACCGGCTGGCCTTTGTATTCGTATCCGTTTGCCATTGCGGATTTGCTGCTGCTGTGATACATCTCTGTACTCAGAATCTCTTCTTTATGTCCCGCATACCGGTCATAGAAAATATCGCCGCATTCTTCATAATCATGAAGCGTAATGATATCGGAAACTGTATGCTCCCAACCGTCATTGACTACCACCGGGCGGTATCCGTCCATGCTCTTTGTGAGATGGTAAACTGCCTCTGTAAAATGCTGTTGTTTTCTATCCACTTCCACCCTCTGGATTCCCCAGGATTCGTTAAACGGAGTCCAGGTGATAATAGACGGATGGTTGTAATTCTGACGCACAATGTCGATCCATTCCTTTGTGAACAGCTCCACGGCATAATCTGAAAATCCATAGGCAGCGGCAGCCTCACTCCACACCAACATGCCTTTAACATCACACCAGTACAGGAAACGCTCATCCTCGATCTTCTGATGTTTGCGCAGGCCGTTGTAACCAAGCGCGTGGATCTTGTCGATATCTTCGATCAGCGCCTCCTCACTTGGCGGGGTCAGATGGGAATCCTTCCAGTATCCCTGGTCAAGAATGAGTCTCTGATACAGTGGTTTGCCGTTCAGCAGAATGTTTGGTCCATCAATGCGGATTTCCCGCATGCCGAAATAAGAACCCACCTCATCACAAACCTCTCCTTTGTACCGAACGCGGAAAGTAATGTCATACAGATCAGGCTCCTCCGGTGACCAGGTTCTTACGCCCCAGACAAAGGCATTCTCCCCTGAACCGGAGACTTCCAGCACGGTTTTTGCGTGGGAAGCAGCCATGAAAACCGTTCCTTTTGCCACAAACATTCCGTCAAAACTGACCACCGCTTCCACCGAAAGCTCATCGCCGAAGCATTCCGCGGCGGCGGCTATTTCATACTCCAGCTCCACCGCATTGTCTGTGAGTACAGGTGTTATCTTTACGTGGTCCAGTCTGATCTCCGGCACGTATTCCATCCATACGGTTTTCCAGATGCCTGTTGTCTGCACATACCAGCAGGCAAAATTTTCTTTAATCCAGCGCTGTTTTCCTCTTGGCTGGCGGATGTCAGTGGAATCCTCCACCTTCACTACAAGCTCATTTTCCCCGTCACGCACAAGGTCTGTCACGTCAAAGGAAAAGCGGGAATATCCGCCTCTGTGACTGCCCGCAAAACTGCCGTTTACCCACACTTTTGTCAGGAAATCACTGCCTTCAAAATGCAGGAGAAGCCTTTTGCCGCAAAGCATTTCGCCATTTACCGCAAAGCTGCGTCTGTACCAGACATTTTCATGGATCTCCTCCTCGCCGATACCGCTCAAGTTGGTCTCGTAGGTAAAGGGAACCTGAATCTGTCTCTCTCCTTTAAACTTCTCATACCATGCCTCTTTTTCTCCGCGGTTTTCGTCATCGAATCCAAAATCCCATGTCCCGTTTAAATTCATCCAGTTGTCACGCACAAACTGGGGTCTCGGATAGTCTTTTTTGTAGCATTTCATTTCTGTTTGTC
>ERZ507768.68-NODE-68-length-36505-cov-6.37029_pt1 | contig 36505 bp, 50 predicted proteins | sample MGYA00513603_ERZ507768 | MGnify/ENA metagenome assembly ERZ507768 | reverse complement strand
TATCGTTGTCAATTCGCCATTCGCCTTTGCCATCAGTCGACCCAACACCCAAAATGTTTGATTTTCGATCTGCAAAGTAATACTCCATTTATAGCCAAGCCTCCCTTATCTCGAATTCACATGCAAATGGTTGTGCCCAGCTCGATGGCGTGACAGCAATCTCAGTATCACCGGGCGGCAGTTCAAATTGCTCCCATTGATTACCGAACGTGTGCATGGTTGGGTCAAGAGAACCATTCAAGTACGTCTTAGCGTTTGCCACATCAATCTTGAGAACATCACCATCGCTAAAACGATTCTTGATATTCGTATACCAGCTAACGTTTTGCCATTTGACGGTGGACGCAATCAGATACATGGTCGATTCGCCCCACGTCTTGTCACGCATGAACCACGTGGAAAATTGCTTGGTCTCAACATCGTCCGCATCCTCAAACGTAAGTGGAACTGAAATCGTTGTCTCTCGTCCTTGATTGCCAACCCATGGTGATATGTTGAAAATTACTGACTTGCCGTACTTCTGCAACTCCAACTGAATGAACTTGTCGTTAGTGAAAATGCTACGATCAAGCTTTCTATCAACGACCAGTTGACCTTTGTAATAGCACATCCACCAAATCTGATCGGACAATGCGCTATTATCCTTCAGTATCATCTGAAAGATTGGCTTACCGTCACTCTCTAACGTTGTTTCGAGCGCGCCTACCTTTGATACCCCAGTTTGGAAGCGTGTCATAACATCCCATGTGAGATTGCTCTTGTAGTTGCCGTTATGCGTCTGGACGAGATTGTGCTTGATTGAAGGACCGTTCCAATACTTGTGGTCGCCAGTAATACTTGGCCAATTAGGCTCAACCTTCCAGCCGTCATAATCGTCATGAGTCCAAATCGCATTGCCAATCTGTTCATTAGGCATACTAGGATCACCACCCCAATAGGGATTGTTTGTGGCGGCTTGATTATCCATATGTGAGCCTTGCACGGCTGCCAAATCAAGTGCTACTTCGCTTTCTTCGGTGGTGAAACCATCAATTTCTTGCGTACCGAATTGAAGAATACCGGGGCGATCATTAACAATCCCAACCATGCCGTTATCAGCGTGCATAGTTGCCGTAATAACTGGCTCAACAGGATAAGTGCCGCCATTGTGAACCGTGATGGTATCAGAATAGTATTCAGGATCAGCTGGGTTAGGCGACCAAGGAGAAGCGGTGGTGCCTATTTCAACCTTAATCCAGACTTCGATGGTGGCATTCAGATTGTACATTTCAACACCAATCTGATTAGTTGTTCCAGTTAATGGGTTCTTTGTCATTGTCTTCGGCACTGATGTATACACACCATTGCCAGTGACATTGATAGTGTTAATCAAACTAGTCCAGTTTCCTGTACTCATGCCATCTTGAATATTAATGTAGGGGCCACCACTATTATTGGGGTCTATCTTGCCTTGATAATTGGTGACGATAACTTTAGCCACAGTAGTAATGGTCTTCCCTGACAAGTCTTCTGAAAGATTCATATGAATAGCAGCCACATCGATTCCGTCTTTGTTGGAGCCACTGGCGTGTGAATCTATGGCAAAATTCACTGGCACGTCCTTGTATGGCATGTTGTCAAACGTCTTAGTGGCTACCGAGTGGGCGATACCATCGGGAACAAATAAAGTGAACGAAGATGTGATTGCATTTCTGCCTTTAGGAACATCGTCAACATCTGTGAGCACGGCATTCCAATACACAGATAAGTCATCATTGAACGAAACCTGATGAGTGTCACCGTGCAAGATGCCACTTAGCTTATAGAATGCGGTGCGAAATGCCTCATCATCAGCAGCAACAAGCTGATATCCAACAGTTATCTCGCGAGAGGGGTTCCGAACGTATTCAAGCGTTTCCCCATCAGATATGCCTATGGCATTGCTAGTGGCAGATTGTTTAAGAAGCTCTCGTCCACCAACTTGCAGTGTCCTATATCCGGGCACAAGATTCTCAATGTATTGTCCATCGATTAGCATTGCTTCTGCTGGAAGCTGATTATCATCTGCACCCGTGAAGGGTGTCGTTTCTCTGAAATCGTACAATTAGACTAACCCCTTTCGATAATTGCTTACCTTTGTCAAACGATTAAGCTCTGTTTGCATTGGGTTTGCGGTTGCACGAGCAACCTCTCGGCCGTCAATATACAGAGGAACCTCAATCGTTTGCTTGCGAGTGTAGTTGACATCAAGATTTGAAGACAAGGTTGCACCTTGAACGCTGTTATTGAGCGACTGCAATGATGCGTCAAAGGGAGAAGTATTCACTGCCGGCATCGTAACTGCAGCACTATCAGCAATAGCTTGTGCCATGCTCGAAACGTTCTTTTGGACATTTGAGAACTTGTCAGTAAGCCCTGCATTTAAGCCGTTCATGATGGCGTTACCGGCAGGTATGAGCAGCTTGGCATCGTAACTGATTGGGCCTTTATGCTTGCGAATCCAAGAAGCAATTCCGCCAACAAAACTGGTGACCTTCCTCCAAGCTGCTTTGAGGCCATTGAAGAAGCTATCCATGATGGCACGGCCAGCGTCAGCCAAGCTAAAATTACGAAGTGCATTGAAGCCACGTTTGATACCATTGACAACATTTGAAACGATATTAGTGAACCCGTTCCAGATGTTTCTAGCTCCATTTACAATATTTGTAGCAGCATTTATTACGGTTGACTTGATGTTATTCCAAGCGGATGAAAAGAATGATGTAATCCTGCTCCACAGTCCAGAGAAGAAACCCGGAAGAGCATTCCAAATTCCCTTGGCTGTGCTGACTGTTCCGCTCCATAGTCCTGATAAGAATGAAACAGCACTGTTCCATACGCCTTCGGTGGTAGACACAATACCGTTCCATAATCCACTGAAGAACGATGTCAATCCATTCCAAATTGCAGAAGCTCCTGAAACAATACCATTCCATACCGCTTCTATAACGCTCGTAAATAGATTCCAAGCTGTTTGAGCGTACGTAACAATTCCTTCCCAAATGCCAGAGAAGAACGTCACAAGACCATTCCATATCTGGCCAGCGGCGGAAACAATGCTATTCCAGATCAGCTGGAGATCAGCGCCTAGCTGTGTCCAATTTGCAGTAAGCAAATCAATGACAATAAGAATGGGACCCATAATAACTGCTTTAAGCATGTTCCAAACACCGGTAGCAACTTGGACGATTCCATTCCAAATTGTCGTCAGGGAACCGCCAAAAGTGTTCCATACTCCTGTTGCAATCGCCACAATTCCATTCCATAACCCACTAAAGAACGCGGAAATACCATTCCAAATGCCACTAGCAACGCCAACGATCCCTTGCCAGATAGCTGAGAGAGTGGTTGTGAATGCTGTCCAAGCAGCTGATGCCGTTGTCGTAATCCCAGTCCATAGATTGCTGAAGAAACCTGTAATGCCGCTCCAAGCTGTCTGAACGCCGCTAATTGCAGAGGTAAATGCCCCCGATATTGCGTTCCAAACCGCTTGCGCAGCACCGACAAGTCCTTGCCAAGCTCCTTGCAACCACGAAACAAATCCCGACCATAGTTTTTGGCCCGTCTTGGTTTGGGTGAAAAAGTACACCAGACCAGCAACCACTGCTGCAATCCCAGCAATCAAAAGTACCCACGGATTCATTCCCAAGATTAATCCGAAAGCCTTCCAAATACCGCCAGCAGTTTTCGCAATCGTTCCAAAATTAGTAACAACAGCGATAACGCCACGAATTGGGCCGATCATCCTTGAAAAGATTCCGATGACACTGGAGAATCCTCCAAGGGCCAAACTAATACCCTTAAAGGCTCCCACAGCTCCTAATATTGCCACTGCAAACGACTTAACAATGTCGTTTGCAAATGCTGCTTTGACAATAGCTGCAATTGGCTTCAGTACGTTAACAACACCAGTTAAAGCCGCCTTAACACCTTCAAAAATTGCTTTCCACGGTAAGTTAGCAATAATATCACTAACAGTTGTGATGGCTCCCATGGCTGCATAGCCAAAGTCAGTGACGGCTTGCTTGATACCATCGAAAACTCCCGAAAGCTGCCCACCACCGAACACCGAATTAAACGCATCTCCGACCTTTTGAGCAACGCTAATCAGATTGACAAATGCGACATTCGCTAAACTACCAACTAGGCTCCAAATGGTTTGTAAAACGGACCCGACTCCTTGGAGAACGGAACTGAGCCCACTCATCGAGTCGCCCTTCCCTAAGCTGCTTAGTTGTGTCTTGATGTTCAATACCAATGCCGAAAATGGAGAAAAGAATTTGCCGATTGATGATATAACAGAATCAAAATTAATTGCGCCAATCTTATCAATGATTCCACTAATAGCTCCGACAGCGACTTTAGACATTGCCTGCCAAGCAGGTTGAAGCTTGTTTGCCAGTGTTTCCTGAAGGCCGTCCATTGCCTCGCCGACTGTCTTGTAACTCGTGGCCATCTTCTGGAAAGCCTTGCTGTTGCCTGCCTTTTCGATACCATCAAAGAACTGCTGTGTGCTTACTTTGCCGTTTTGAACATTCTGAACGAGTTCTTTGGTAGTCATACCCATTGCTTTCGCCACAGCCGCCATGCCTGCTGGAGTCTGTTCAAGCATTAGGCGGAAGTCAGCCCACTGTACCATCGGCTTAGCGGCCATTTGTGTACCTTGTTCCATCAACGTCTTCATGGCTTGCTTTGGATCATCAGTGGCCGCAGCTAGGCCACCCATACCTTTAACAAGGCGGCCAACGCCTTTTACGCCTACTGATGCAAACTGTGCATAGGCAGAAGCCATATCAGACGAGCTATAAATAGTCTCCTGAGCATATGATTGCAGTGACTTTTCAATTGACGAAATCTGTGCAGGCGTCTTACCCAGAAACTTCATGTTCCCCTCAAACGTCTGCCAAGCTTTGCTTGATTCGTCTAGTTCTCCTACCATACTTCTCACACCATCGCCAATAGCCCCTACCACTTTGGTAAGGCCTATGGCTCCAGCAATTTTGCTCACGGTTGATACAAAATTACCCGCTGGTTTTGTTGACTTTTCAAAGCTATCACCGACCTTTGACGCAGAATTCGCGATGTTCTTGAAAGTACCCGAAAAATTTCGGTCAACGGCAGATAAAATTGCTTCAACGCTAAAACTGTCAGCCATGTGCTCCCTCCTTTCTTTCAAATAACGGAATGATTTTGCCTTCGCGCTTCAACCGCTGAAATTCGGCCATCCGTTTTGCGAACACTTGTGCTCTCTTTTGTTTGAGCTCGGTTTTGCTCATCTGTGATACTTCATAATTGGGCTCATAATTTGATCGCACGCTATCAATAGCCGCTTTCTTATCAAAGAAATCATCAAATGTCTTGAACTTCGGCTTAGGGTTCTTGCTACCGGTGGTTGCCTGCACTTGCTGGTTCATCCATGCTTGCTGTGCAATTTCGTTCTGTCTGTCGACTTGCTTCAGCTGATAGGCTTCCATACGCAGCTCATACTCAACAAGTGTCATACGTTCAATGTCTCGAATATTAGAAAAGCCTAGATAGGCAAATGCGTTTAACAAAATTTCGTGATACGTTTCTTCACTACTCTTTTGAACGCTTTCGTCCTCATCTAGGCCTTCATGTTTTTTGCTACTGCTTTTACTGCGTTAGCACTGTTCATTTCGTCTGAAACTTGCTTAAATAGCGAATCTAAGTCTGAATTGCTGTCAATAAAGTCATCGACTTCACTGGCTGACGGACGTTTCTTAGATGCCACGGTGGCTGAATAAATGGTGTCTGCTAAAACAGCAGCATCGTATGCGCTTAGACCAGCTAGAGCCTTTGCAACACCCATGCCAAAGTTAATGCCGTGCATGACGGCACCCATATTCTTATCCATTTCGCGAACAAAGCGGACGCCAAAGTTGAGCTCGTATTCTTTACCGTTAATGGTTAATTGCATGATTTAAAATCCTTTCTTTTAAAGCCGCCCGGGTTTCACCCGTACTGTGACTTTCTTAGGCGACTGATGACAAGTCTCTTATGCTGTTATGCTCCAGTACCAGTTCCGCCCGCTGGTGCAGTGTCAGCAGCATTAGTACCCGGATCAGCGGTCTTATCCCAAACTGTGCCACCACCGGTAGCATCAGTATCAGTGACCTTGCCAACCCCAAGAAATACGTAATCGACCTGTTCCTGAGTTTCGTCATCGAGAGTTGTCCATCCGCGTTTAGGCGTGCCATTAACTGAGAATGTGACATCGCGAGTGGAATGATCATCAGGGTCATTGTCGCTGCTGTCTTCTTGAACGGTAACTTGCATGTACCATGCATAATATTTGCCAGCAGAATTCTTACGCTTGCGGTAGAGAATCCAAAAGTCGAGCAATTCGCCATCAAACAGTGAGTCGTACATTACGTCTGCAATTGCGGCTGTGTTATTAAGAAATTCGACTTCAAGATCGGTACTTGCTGAGCTTCTTGTTGCTACATTGCCGTCCTTGGTAACAGTGGAATTACTGTCAACAGACGGGTCAAAGGACAGCGAAGTCTGCCAAGGGATAATTTGGCCGCTAACCGTTGCTTGATCGCTATGTTTGCGAGCCAAGGCAACAACGTCCATGCCTTCTAGCACTTTTAATTCATTTGCCATGTTATGGCCTCCTATAAAATATTGAGATTGAGTATCAGCGTGGCTCGGTTGAGAACCGTGTCAGGGATACTCTGGTCTTGTGTAAACTCTTTTGACTGGTCTTCTACACGTCCATAGAATCGGTAATCATCAGTTAGCACTTGCCCAATTGCGGCACGAAAAAAGCGCTCCGCCATATCAGATACGGTGAAACGCTGTTTTTTGTCGCCCCAGATGTCGATGGTGATTAGCACATTACCATTGAGTGACGTCTTTGTTGCAGTAGGAACAACTTGAATATCGCCAACAATGACGAAGGGATATGGGGCGTTCTCCTGCTGCATGGGCAAATGGTCGTAGGTCTTGTACCCAGATGATTGCGAGAAAGCATAGAAGTAGTCGTAGAGTTCTTGCTCTGGTGATGTGATTTGAATCACCTACTTTGCTGCTTGTTTAAGCTGATTAATAAACTGCACTTTCTGATAAAGGAACGCAGGCTTCAATACAGGACGTGCCCGCATGAATCGAGTTCCATTTTCGGTGTATGGGTTGTATTCCATTGACATGCCAACTATGCCCGTTAGACCGCCATCTTCAAGCGATAACTTGATGCCACGCTTTGTAGCACCAGTAGGATGAGCATACACGGTGCCGGTCATTTGCTGAGCACGAGTTTGCAACTGTGCTGTCTGCTGTTTGACGATTTGCTTGACAACGTCCATCTTCGATCGCTTCAGCAGGCCAGCGACCAGTTTGTCCATGCCTTTTATCTGCATGTTATAGCTGATGCTGGCTTTGCTCATTTCGTCTCACCCACAATCAAAGTAGCGTTTTGAAGCGGAGCGCGGGCGGTATTGAGGGCATAATGAGTCGATTCATCATCAATTGTTAAATAGCTCCAATTGACGGTGACTGGCTCAACTAATCGGATCACCTTTGCCTTTTGAGCATAGTTTCCGAATAGTTGAGCGCTCTTGTCGGTTCCCATGTCGGTGACGCTGGCAACAGCGGTGGCAACCTTTTTCACATCACCGTATTGATGTGTTTGCGGATCATATTCTTCATCATCAAGCCAGAATGTAACCTCATGATCTAACCGCATATGATCACCTCTTTGGATAGCCGGGAATGAAGCTGACGGTGCCAAGAGACTTAGCATTCTTCCCGTTGGCTTCTTTCCAGTCATTGATGTCGTCAGCAAAATCATCGAAGTCATTAGACTTAAACGTGAACGACTGTCCTTCTTGCTCGTATGACGTCATTCCTTCGTTCTTACGCCTGTTGTAGCGTCTGACGCATACTTCTAGGGCAATATATGAAAGCTCCTCTGGGAAGGCTTCTGTGGGCTTTAAACCGAGCTTAAACCGGAGAGCTTTGGTGGTGTTGGTAATGATGAGATTGAGCACATCATCCTGTGTGTCAGTTTTGATTTCCATCATCGTCTTCAAATCCGCAAGTTTTATTGGATCGCTTTCTGCCATCACTTCACCGCCTTTATTGCTTGAACGTACTTGTATGAGCACTTCAACTTATCAACGAAGCTAAGGTCATCACCAAACGGGACTCGATCGGTGTACTTGCCTTTAAAGAAAAGATCATGCATATCACCGGTAACACCAGCATTGTGCATGATCTTGGTTTCTTTCCACCGCTTGACTGGATCGGTAGCCCAACAAAAATCGAGCTCATCACTGATGACGGGCCCAATATTGAAATACATCATATTCCAGAGTTGCGCCCACATTTCAGCGGTCCATTTCTGAATATCGCTGTCGACTATTTGAAAGTAGTGCCACAGACGATTGCTATCTGCATATACCTTGTGCCAGTATTCTGCGGTTGGGTGACTGATGATCCACTGAGCACCGCCTGAGTTGTGGTTGATTGTCTCAAGTGAAGCTAACGTAACTCCGACAATATCAGCCATGCGAGTAAGGACTTGTTCACCATTCTTGCACCGCTTGATATAGTTTGAATTCAAATACCCATTTGTATCACTGCACAGCCACCGATCTGGGCGTGCTTTGAGTTTACGAAAATCCGGTCGCTTACGGAAAATGACATCACTGTCAAAGTAGAAGTATTCTTCGTTTTCACGAGACTTATCTTCAGCCAAGTATTGCCACCACAGCCAAGGCTTGACCGATGGGATATAGCTCTGGTCGCTCCGTAAGTCGTTATAGGTGTGCACCTCAACGCCATATTTGTCGGTCAGCCGCTGCGGAATGAAATCATTGTGTCGTGTAAACAGTAGCACAACATCGCGCAAGTCGAATCCGACACCTCGCAAATTGGTTAGGCAGACTTCAAGCTCCCATTCAAAACGCTTGATAGCGGGTTGACACAAAATAAGCTTCATAGGTTAACCCTCTGCTACTGTCGTTGTAGTAGTCGTGGTAGTTGTTGGCTTTGCCGTAGTAGTCGTGGTAGTCGGCACAGCAAATGCTGGAACATCAGCCTTGTCAGACTCGCGATTATCGTCAGAAAAAGATACTTGGTAATCCCCATTTGCAACTTTTGTTCCTGCTTGAAGCCCAGTCAAGGAAACCGACATTGATCCGACATCACCCGAAGCAATCTTTGTTCCGTCCTTCTTATAAAGGTTCAGTCGTTCATTACTTCGATCTTCTGCCATGGTGTTCTCCTTTCAGCCGCCCCACATGATCGCGGTACTGTGGTTTTCTTAGGCGACTATTAATTATCTATTTAGCCGTAATGAGTGCCCCATCGCTTTCTGGAGTTGCACTAACCCCTGATGGGGCCGCTATTTTGACGTGGTTGTGGTGGTTGTGGTAGGAACGAGCACTTTGGCTTGCAAGACGTTTTCAGCTTCTGGGAAGCTAGGAAGTGCGGTGGCTGCTGCCTTTTCCCAAGTTGCGATTGGGTCCTGCGTGGTCTCGTAAACGGTGGTGAACACATTACCAACAGTGCCCTGTTGAACACCCGGAGTTGCGATCAGCCGGGACTCTTCAGGGGTAGGGCCATAAACGGTTTGCCCAAGCTGGTCATCACCAAATGCTACCAAGGTGTCTTCTGGGAAGTACCGTTCAACGGTATAGATACCGTTAGCTCCCTGCTTGCGGTACTTGGCATCATACGTCACGATGGTTGGCAAGCCGAACGACTGCATAACCGCATTGAGACTGCCAACACTAGGTAACAGGCCTGCCGTCTTGAAGTAGTCAGCAAATGCCTTGCTCCGAATCAGGGCAGTCTGTACCTTGGAAGAAGTCAGGATACGTGTTGGCACGTAGTCGAGCAATGCAAACCAGTCTTGCAGGTCCTTAATCGGATCAGCACCATCAGCGTCCCAAGAAGTAGTTGCGACAACTTGGTGTTCTTCTGGGACATGGTAATCAACATTGAAGTTGAGATTGTTCTCATTGATGGTGATCTTCCCAGTTGCCAAAGCCTCCATGCGCATCTTTTCAACGCGTGCATAAACGCCTTGAACCAAAACATCCAAGTCGTTGTACACAAGGCTGGTCAGGTAGTTCTGTTCAGCCGGCGTGCGCGGATTGCGTAATGCGATCAGGTCCTTTTCCTTAAGCTGCATCTTGCGTTTGATGTAGCCAAGTTCAGCGGCCTGAACGCTCGCTTCACGACTGCCAATCTCCGCTTCCGCATCGAATGCAGAAATAGATGCCACGATAGGCGTCTTAGACCCACCACGAAGAAATTCAAAATCCAATTGATTAATTTTGGTTGATGGGAACAAGGTGTCCCCAAGTAATTGCGGATACTGGCGGTTTTGAACGTAATCAAGTACCGTCTTTTGATTAAACAAATCTAAAATAGCTGGCATAAGTTATTCCTCCTTAGTCAGAAACATGGCTGAATTTAATTTCTTTCAGCGCAGTGATGGCAGCAGCTGACGGCTTGACTGGCAAGCGGGCTGCATTCACATATCCTTCAACGATGACGCCTACCGGTTGAGGACCTTCGCTGACGTCAACATCATTGATGGTCACACCGACTGCCGTTGCATCGTTCTTTGGATAGATAGAGCCTGCTGGCAATACGCCATCTACGACACCAGTGGTTGAACTATCAGCTTGGTGTGTGAACGAAACGAATTTCTCGCTATCCAAGAAGTTGATCTCAGATGCGGTTACCTTTTTACCTGCGTACATAAAAGTACCTCCTTATTTTTGTTTCCATGGGTCGTTAACAACTTGGCTCTGCTGATTCCGTTGTTTAGCAAATGCCGCGCCCGGAGTCTCTACCTTTGAACCATGCGTTTTGGGTGTGCTGCCCTTAAGCAACTCTTGACGAACACCTTCAGCTACTGCTTGATCATGCGCAATGAGCCACTTTACATTCGCCTCAGTAGATTCTGCCTCTGGCGTTACAACGTGCTGCAAATCGTCCTCAGTGACTGTCATCTTGGCTTCCTCAAACATCGATCGAGCCTGTTTGCCCATTTCGTAGGTGGCAAGCTGTGACTTGAGTTCATCTCGCTCTTTTTTAGCCTTTTCTAGCTCATAATCCTTCTTCTGGTCGGCATTCATCTTGGCCAGCTTTGTAGCCTCGTCAACAGCAGCTTGCTTCTCCTTCTCGGCACGAGCAAGACGCTTCTTGACGATTTCATTGACCTGTTCATCGGTGTAGGTATGCTGATCAGAGCTTTCATTAGAACTATCTTGGTCATTTTCCGAGTCTTGAGTGTTGGTGTCATTTTCACTTTGAGATTCGCCGTTTTGCTGGTTCTCTTGACTACCGTCAGCACCAGTATCTTCAGCGAAAAATTGCAAAGTCATCGGCATTAAAATCTTTGGAATCATGTTCAGAACTCCTTCCACAGCTTTTTAGACGGATCAGGCTTGCGTCTTAATTTACCGGAGCTTTTAGAGTCGATCACGCTTGGACTTTATGACATAAAAATAGCCGCTAGCTGCGGCTTATAAAAATCCTTTACGGCGTTGTGCGTCTCTAGATCGTTTATCAAGCTCGTGTTTGATTGGTGCTGCCATTTCATCGGCAAGCGTTGCGGCTGAAATAGAAAGCGGCTTACCATTCATATACAAAGCGCCGTTATGCACGGTCACGTTGTCTGGGCACTGATTGTACGCAGACAGAATAGCCACTGCCAGCTCATTGTCTTTAATGCTGTTCGCTTCTACTGCCAAATCAAGCAGGCGCTTTTTAATGCTTTCACGCGTTTGCGAGTCTTCCGGGTTCATGACAATACCTCCTTGATCAGCTCAGGGTTCTGCTTGGCTAACATGCGTAATGCATGTGCCATATTGTCCACAAGCATCTCATCTTCGCACTGGTCATTAAGACCACGTTCAGACAAGATGGCGTGAATGATCTCGTGTAGCAATGTAACCTTGACGTTGCCTTCATTAATCGAGTCCGATACTTTAATGGTCTGATTGTTGTAGTTGCAGGCACCAATAATATTGTCTGGTGAAAGTACTTCTTTTTGAAGTTCATCTGAGCTTGCGGTTGATACTGTATATTCAACGTCATCAATCAATACTTTTTCTGGTAGCTTCATTGTTTCCTCCTAATCATCATCTGGCGCATATGCCGCAATGGAACATCGGCAGTTGGGGTGAACTGGAATATCTGGCACATCGTCTACACGATAAATGCCTCTACCAGTTCTGCCACCTTCTGAAATCTCCTTGCACACATCACACGCGCTTGGTTCAGCCACCCATTTGCAATAGTCATAGCCGAACTTATTGAAGCTATCTAATTGCGCCTGTGTTTGAATCCGAGCTGACTCAGTACGTGCAATTCGTTCTGTCACATAGCGGTGATTGTTCACCGTTTCTGCCACTTGACCGCGTAACTTGCGAGCAGTCTTTAGTGGGCTCTGTCCTTGAATGGTGGCGGCAGTCAATAGTTCATCCAGTTCAGCCTTTAGAATGTCTTGGTTGATCCAGATGCGCTGTGAGAAGGTGTAATCGCCCTCTCGTTTGGAGAGTAACTTTGCTAAATCAGTGTAGCCGCCCTTAGATACCGTCTCTCCAAGTATTCCGGCTTGCCGTTTGATCTCGGATTGATAATCATCACTCAATTTTGAGATTAGATCAGCGTTCACTTTCATGTGTGCATCAAGCATTTCTTGACCAATCTCACTCTTGAGCATTTCTAAGCGATTAATGCGCATGGTAGCGTTGTATAGCTTGAGACGATCATTGACATCCTTGCTGAAGTCGGAATATTTGAGCGGTTCGCCGTTGTACATCTTTCTGGCATCATCGACAATCCGCTTGGCTTCTGCTTGATATGCTTTAATATCGGTGGCCATCACTGCTTGACGCGCACCGGCCATACTGTCGTTGCTGTATGCGGCATACTTGGCAAACTCTGAATCAATATCCTTTTGAATGTTGTTTAAAGCTTTGTCAAAATATTCCTGAATTCGGGCATTGAACGCCTCGTCATTCTTAAGGTTCTCGGCAATCCATTTACGTTCAGCGGCAGTTCGCTTATTCCAGTAGGCAGAATTACTCGCTATCTGTTGTTGAGTCGTTGTTGTCATCATTGCCACCACCATTCAGCAATTTCTGGAAGTCCGGGCTTGACGGACTGTTAGCAGCAGCATCTTTTGCTTTCTGGGCGGTCTCATCAGCGATGCGTTTCATTTCGGCCTTGGGATCATCAACAAACGATAAGGTGCTAAGCATAGTCTGATCTGATACGAGGCCTTTGAGTTCAGAAGCCGCGTCCGCTTCGTCGGTAATGTTCTCCGGAAGATTTCGCGTGAATGCGAAATTAAGCTTTTGCCAGTCATCAGATTTACTTTCTGGAAGGATTGTCCCAACACTGAATGCGATCTTGTACAGCTCCCGGAGTGCCTGGGTGAACTTACGATCTTGGTTGGCCGCTAGGTTCCTCATTGGTAGCAATTTGTACTGTAATGCAACGCCTGAGCTATTGCCGCTGAATGCTTCATCGTTTAAGTTTGCAACCATGCTGATCTGATAGATCATGCTGATGAGGCGGTCAATGAGGTGCTCTTGAATGGCATCGCCATCAGGTTTGGTCAGAAATTCTGCCACACCGTTAGTAGAGTCAGCATCCGGAGAATAGATGATTTGGTTGCCGTTAAGATCAAGCTTTGGGTTTCCGTCATCATCCTCTGGCAAGCTCATGCCCCTGATAACCAAGTACGCGTTGTCAAAGTATTCATTCTGGTTCGCCTTCTGGCTTAGCACCTTGTCTAAAGCATTGATGAGCGTTTCAACGTTCTCAAAGATGCCTTGACGCTCGGTGTTCATGAAAAACTCAACTGCCGGTACTTCGTTAAATGGATTGAATCCGGCCGTTCCTTCAAATCGAACCATATCAAGGCCGTATATTCCGTCTTTCATATACACCTTGCCAGTTAAATTGTTGTTATCATCATGCCAATACATGACAAACGCAACGGCTTTATGTGCTACCGTGTCATCATAGATGAGGAATGAATTGATAGGCGAGCTGTACGCAATACACGTCTTGCTGTCTTCGTCTTGGTACAAAAAAGCAAGCGCCCGTCCGTAAATGGATGCTTGCTTGCTGATCTCGCTTAATTTGTCCTGAACGCTGTTCGTGTCGTTCCACTCTTGCAGCACAGTATTGTCCTGTGTGTTGTCGAGCGTGATCTTCGGTGGAATGCCAATGTAAAACCCGTTGTAGGTATCCACGATATAGTGAGCCAAGTTGCCAACAAGACGGTTGTCTGGCCCATGGTCCTTTTTCGCATCATCAATAATCTGGTGCTGACCGAGGTACATTTTCTTTGCTGGAAGGTACTTGTTTTTAGCTAGATCATCATTGGCGGTAATAAACGCATTGATGTCATCGCCAGTTAGCTCTTCATCAGTCGGGAAAATAAACACATCTCCGTCTGTGATCGAGCCTTTACCTTGAACTGTTAATATGATGGCCACCTCCTTAGAAGTATTTGCTTGTATTCTTGAACGTATGAGCTGCATTTCTCCGTTTGATTACCTGCATGACAAAATATCTCATTGCGTCCATTGCGTGGTCATGTGCCTTGACCACTTTGTCTTCACCCTTTTGACTGGCCTTGTCGTCCCACACATAAGAAGCGAACTCTTTGAACAGATTAGTTAGCCCAGGTGTGAACTTGATCTCACCAGAGTTCATAGCTGTTTGCGTTTCTCTAATGCCGTTTAGCACATCGTTATCAGCTTTAATAACTCGATACCGGCGTTCTCTCAATTTGGTAATAAATGAAGCCGCTGATGGATCAACAATCACTTCACAGCGTATGTCACCGACAAATTGGCTGAAATCCCGAGCGTATTCATCATCTGTCTTCTGTCTGCTGCTATGCCGTCCATCGTAGTAATACTCTTTGAGGCAATACCAAACAGACCCGCATTTACCCCAAAGCAAGAAAGCTGTGGGGTTCTGTGTGCCATAGTCAACACTGACATAGTATCGGCTTGGCTGCTGGCTTGGATTGCTGACCATCTCGTCTTTATTGAAGTTGTCGTAGACAATCCCATCAGCCAGAACCCATTGTCCCAGAATGTATCGCTGGTAGAACACTCCTGAGTACATATGTTCGTACCTGTCAATAACTTCATCGCTCAGGCTCGGATTGTCTGTCATCACAAAGTGGAGACGCAATGCGCGTTTATCGTCTGCTTGATCAATCCAGTCAGTCTTGAGCCAGTGATACGGGCCCTCTGGGTTCATATTGAACCAGTATTTGCCGCCAGTAACGGAAACACGCGCTGTCGCTTGATTGACAAACGACTGTGGCATGAGAGCTGCTTCATCAAAGAACATTCCGGCAAGTGTGATCCCTTGAATCAGATCTTGGCTGCTTTCATCTTTACCGCCGAATAAATAGTAGAGGTTGGTTCTTCCATCAAGGCTGATTTCCAGCATGTTTTCTGAACGCCGATCCACAACCGAGAATCCCACTTGTTGCAATGTTTGTTTGAGTGGCCTGATAACATTTCGACGCAATGATCCAATGGTTTTGCCGGCAATGCCAAATTGCTCGCGGTCAAACATAATCATGCTCCACAGAACATAGCTGATCGACATCGCAAACGTCTTTCCGGAACGCACAGCACCATCAGCAATGATAGTCTGTTTGTCTGGATAGCGGCGCCACCAGTTGATGATGTCTAATTGTTTCCCTTTGAATTGATCAATCGGAGTTGTCATTGACATCACCGTCCTTTGGGATACTCTCATCAATTGCTGCCAAAAGCTTGTTCAGTCCTCCATATTGGCCTTCTGGAGTGCGGTAAGCGCTAGCTTTTGCTTCCATGATGTCAGCCTCAGCTTTGGACTTGCGAACATCAGCCTTAGTTTTCTCAATATCAGTAATAATCTTCGTTAGCTGAGCATTGAGCAACTCATCATTGCCAGGGTAACGCTTGAGCAATTCTCGTCCTGCTGCCATGCGGTCTTTGATGCTTGGCTCGTTTTCAACAGCATCTGCACCGTCTGGAGTGCTAACTATAATTGTCTCTTTTGCCTCTCCACGGAGAACGGTAGTGAAGTATTTAAGCACCTCAGCAGCCTTGGCAATCTTGTCAGATTCGAGGCGTTTCATGCGTTCATCGATGGCAGCTTTAATGTTAGGTTTTGTTAGGTTTTCTGCACCGGCAAACCTAGCCGTTCTTTTGCTGTATCCTGCTTCTAGTGCCGCTTTGGTGGCATTGCTATCAGCAATATAAGAATCAATGAACTTCTTCTGTTTTGCTGTCAGTCGCATCACATATCACCTCACCTCCCACGTTTGTACGAGCTATTAGTCTTCCGTGTATTGTTTGATCTTGTCAACCTGAAAGTCGCACCATTCGTCATGTGTGCCGTCTGCTTTGTAGATTGTTACGACTGGCATTGAACGATAGCCTAGCTTGCGAAATCGCTCGTAGTCGTCCGCGTCTGCTGTGACTGTTTGCACTGGCATTACACGTGACAGTTTTAATACTGTTCGCCGGCACTTTTGACAGCGCGGCTTCGTGTAGATAAATGCTTGCATGTGTTTCTCTTCTCTCGATAGTTTCTCAATTATTGCTTGCTCCACGTTGCTCACATATCCATATTCGACTCGCTTCATTCCGTTAGACATAATAGATCGCCCTCGTATCATGATCGCTGTATTCGACCAGCTCAAACGTTTTGTGAGCAACCACGCCAATATCATCAGTCCACTGATCGGTTGGCTTGCGCGTTGATACTTGACGCTGAACGAATCCGCCTAGGTCTTTGCTCATCTCTGAATGGAGATGCCCCGTGAACAGTTCGCGATTCTGTGCTGTGCCTAGCATGAAGCCGAACTCATCAAGATACTTCGCAAGGTAGTTGTTCTTGCCCTTGTCTCCGTGAGTGGCACCAATGAAGTTGTGGCCTAACATTGTACCTTTGTAATGCTTCAGTGATATATCCCAAGTGATGTTCGACTGGTTGCTGTAGGCACGTTTCAATAGACGTGCAAACATATATCCAACTGACGGGTCGTGGTTACCTGGCGCATACATGACCTCACACTCATTGGCATTCTTAATGATTGCTTCAATCAGTGTCTCGAAGTATTGCTCCATTTCGTTCACAGTCTCGCCTAGGTCAGTTGTTTCGAGCTGTGTGCCCTTTGCTGTGGTCGAGTTGATATTATCCACATGAGCAAGATCACCGCCCAGAATGAGCAATATTTTGGCGTAGTGGCCGCGTTGAATGATCTCTAGTTGCCGTTTAAGCGATTCAGCATAGAGGTCGAATGTGTGGCCGTTGAAATGTGTATCAAAAGCAGGAATGACCAAATAGCGATCTGATTCCACAAAAATAGGAGCCTTAGCTTGATACGGCTCCTTGTGTGTGATGATGTCATTCATCAATGATTCATATTGTTCTGCTTCAACTAGCGGCCTGATTTGTATCTTGCTTTGATACAATGTCGCTTCAGGCGTCTGCTTCCAAAAATTGCTTGTGGCACGTACAAGCTCCCACTTGGTGTAATCATACCCGTGAGCTTCTAAAACCTCTCTAGGCGTCATTTTGTGACCCCTGACAACTTTTAGAATGGTTTCACTGGACTGTGTGCCGTCTGAATCGTATTCATTCTTGACTGGTTTTTGGAACTCGATGCCAAGCCGTCTTGCTTTTCCCTGCAGCGCATCATAGCTAATCCCGAGTTTGTCGGCTGTCTCGCGTCTGGTAAAGCCTTCAGAGGCGAGCTTCCTAATGTCACCGATCTGTTCATCTGTCCATTGCATCTACTCGCCTCCTGAAATATAATGACCGTGAGCAGTTTGATGACGCTGCTCACATTCTCATGAAGAACTTCCCGAGTTCTTAAGCCCTCGGATTCGGCCCCGAAAGCTTTTTTGTTGCTTAAAAAAATTCGATGAGTTAGAATTAAATTGTTCCCAACAGATACTCATTTTCACTCCTCTGTAATACCTTATCTTTAGGCTCTCGGCCCCCAACCGAGGGCTATTTTAGTATCTTCTATAAGGAATGTGCTATTATGTAACCGTGAGCAGTGGCCTTTCTCCTCCAAGTCAATTGTCATTGCTCACTCCCATAATTGCTGGCCCTCAGTTAATCGCTCAGAGGGCCTTTTTGTTGCACAAAAATAGCACCTCACCGTTTTGCAGAGTGCTTAATACATTGGTTTAATTCTGAATAGATATCTTTTCGAACGTCTTACTTAAAGTTTCGGTCAGCTCAAACAATTCATGAATCGTATCAGCCATAGTGCCATCTGCTACTTTCCAATTAGATTTCACTGTCCACATACTGGGCACAGGGAAGTCAAGGAATCCAGCACTACGTAAAACATTTTGTAGCTTGACAGTTATTTCAAGAACATCATCATTCATAACAGCAATATAGCGCTCTTGATACTCTCTCAATGTCTTTTCCATTATTGAGCAATAGTAATATGAGATTCCTTGAAAATTGTAATATTGATCACCTGAATTGATAAAATGAAATAGTCGCATTGCGTTAAAAAAGTTGTCAGTCAAATATTTGCCGGGATTATTCAAAACATCTCTAAATGTTTCATCGTCGTTTTTTTGTGGGTCATATACGCTTTTATCAACAACCAATGCAGTTAAGTTCGTTTTCAAAGTGGTAATCAGTCTTGGATTAGCTTCTCTTGTTATCTTGTTGAAGCGTTGCCGGTCGCGAGCTTCATCACGTTCAGCAATTATTTTATCTAATATTAACACGGTGATCACAACCTCCACAGGAAAACAAATCATATTTTCAAACATAAATCCCCATACTGATTTTCCTAATGGGCTAACTTTGCCTATTGCTCCGCTGATCATGCAAATTAATGCAAATGTAATCAATTCCCTTATATACTTTTTCACAGCTATCACCTCAAAAAAATAGTACTCCAGCATGAACTGGAATACTACATTGAGGTGATTAAGTGAGCACTGCGCAGCCGTTTTCCGCCGGCCAATCTGGTGCACGTTTGATAGCGCAATGTGGCATGCGGGAATCGAACCCGCCTGACTATCTCGGCCAGTCCTCATTGCCACGCCTTGCCACAGCTTTATCATCACTGAGGCTCAGAGGAAAAACGCGGTGTCTCAGGTTTCTCACCTTTGGCACAATACCATCATAAGGCGGAAAAGCGTGTTTTTTGTTGCATCATTGTTGCACGGATGTTGCAACTAGTTTCACTAGCGGACATATTTCAGCAAAAGCATAGAGAGCTTCTTGTGTTTGTCGCCAAAGGGTCGTTCGGTCAACATGCAAGTGGTCGGCTAACTGAAGGCTGGATTTACGTGTCGTCTTTGGAGTCAGATAGCTCTCAACTAAAATGATCCGGTAGTTTTCATTCTCTAGAGATTCAATGGCACCTTCACAGCACGCTATATAGTACAGCTCGTCAGCGTGCGATACGAGCTTGTCCTCGGCTTTGTTGCCATAGCTTGGTGACTTGGGCATGCCGTCCATCACGGGGCTTCTGAGCGCTATTTTGGTGCGTTGAGCGAGCCGCTTGTGATGCCAGTAGTTCCTCAAGACCTCTTTGGCGTTTTCAATTGTTTTGTCATGATCAATTGGGCTAAAATATCTCGTTGCTCGCACCACTGCGTCCACCCCTTATGGTATAATTAAATTTGTAAAAGTTTTGGGGATAAGCGTGCCTTCGTGGTGCGCTTTTTTGATGCCTTAAACGTGCGTTCAACATGTGCGTTTGCTATACTGTCATTGGAGGCCAACTCCTAATCTTTGATTTCATTCACTCTCAATCGTACGTTTGGCCTCCGGCGCGTCCCTCATTAGGCGCGCTTTTTTATTTGCTTTCAGAAGGCCGAATGAGATCCCATGGGTCAATCCCAACGCGTTCAGCGAAGTCATCAAGTTTTGCCAAGCTAACGTTGTTGTCTTGAAGCAGATGCGCCAGTTGACGTGTCGTAATGCCGAAGCATTTTGCTGTTTGAAAGCTATCTTCATTTGTGATCACTGGCTGTTTGAAATAAGCCAGCATTTCAGTATTTGAGATGTATGATACCGCCGATATATTGAGCAACTTCCCACTGTCTAGCTTAATCAGCATCGTCAGTCACCTCTTTAGTTTCAGCAATGAACGCGTGTATAGGCAGATACAGTTCATTGCCGTCCTTTAACTTAACAAGGTAGCAACACCCGTCACTGTCACATAGGCTTCTAATGGAGTCGATGCTAACAACGTCACGGTCTGAATGATATTCAACTAAGTTGTATTTTTTAGATGAACCGTCCCAAGCCTCTTTGAATTTTGGCTCATCATACGGGTGCCCGACCTCAATTATCCGTGTTGTCTGAAATAGGCTGCTGTCATTAAGGTTCTCATCGTGATCCATCAAGGACAGGCTTTCTAGCCTGATTATTTTATTCGTCATCGTCAGTCACCTCTTCTTTCGTGAATCGTTCACCGTCTAGTCCATACTGTTGAAGCTCATAGTCTGAAAACTGATTATCAAGGCCTCCAGAAGTATCACTTGCATGAACATGTCCGTCACTGCCCTTGTAGTAATAACTTGTTTGAGTTTGTGGCACCTTGACGTTGTATTTCTTCTCCTTTGCCAAGGTGTAGTCGTTGACGTAAGCATTCATAAGCAGCTCTTCATCTTCATCGCAGCGAGAAATATAGCTGGCCGGAAAATCAAAATCATGTGCACCTTCAACGATTTCGGCCTGTTCCTTGGTTAGGACTACCTTTTCAGGTTCCTCAACAAGCGTGACAACGTGACCGCCATACTTTTCCGCCCATGCAAGCGCAACATCAATATTTCTTACAACGGTTCCTACCGGACTGTTCCACCAAGTTGCCGTACGCTCAACGGTCAAGTATTCCCCATGATCGTTCTTAATAAGGTATATTTTCTCTTCGCTCATTTTTCGTCCTCTTTTCGATATACATAGTTATTAATATGATTTGCCAATTGTCCCAGTGGGATATCGCATTTATTTAATGGCACTAGCTTGTAGTCCAAACCTTCGTACATGACACCTACAACCTTGCCAGTCTTTTTGCTGACGTAGATGTCATCGAACGTGTCGTCTCCTGTTTTCATTGCTCGGCCTCCTTTCCCGCTGCTAATTCCTGAATGACTTCGTTGTATCTTGCGGGTATCTCTGTTGATTCAATGTGATTTTGTTCAGGCTCTAGCCACTGCCGAATATCAAATTCTTGTTCAACATCTTTGCTGTGTGGCATCACATTCACTGTGCTGAAATGCAAATAGTCGTCTTCATCGTTTTGAATGAAATATACTTGTCTAGCAGCACGTGTCAGACTGTCACCATGAACAATTGTTGCGTTCATGCCGCGAATGGCACAGTTGAATATCAAAAACGGCAACGTGCTATCGCCAAGCTCCTCAAGGTGATAAAAATACATGCTTGGCCGATAATCCCACGGCTTGTGCTTCAAACGGTCTTGTTGCCATCGTTGAATCATCATTGAGCCAGTCCCAGCAGCAACCTCGTAATACTCGCTACTGTCATTCGATCCAACGAGCATGTTCACGAGCTTGCTGATGCTTTCAGGGGTGAAATCTTGTTTCTTGTCTTTGCGGTCAGCTTGAACGCTCATGAAATATTCTGAGAACCAATCATGCGATACGTCTGTGCTGACATCTAGGAATTGCTTAAAAAGCTCGTTACGCTTTTGCTGATCCATGACAATGTTCATCAATTCTGCTGGGGCTTGCTGTGCTTCGCGAACACCTAATAGTTTGTGAACGACATCTGCTGTGAATTTGGTCGCCATTTTCTTGCCTCCTAAAGCTGTTCTTCCGTGAATAGTCCCGTTCGGTAGTCATAGCGTGCAATCGTGAGTAGTCAGGTTTCGTCCTCTGCTTTCTTGATAATCAGTGGTTCCGGAATATCGACTTTAATGTCATCACCACGGGTATTGTGTGCTTTTTTGTGCTTGGCCATGTTCTCGTTTATCCAGCGGATACACCGAGATTGATACTTGGCTCGGTAATACTCGGTTCCTGTGTTTAAACCTGCTACTACGTACATTTGTTTTCCTCCAATAGCTTCACAGCATCGTCTGCCGATCTGCATACGCCGTAAATTACTTTTGTTCCTGATATAGCGGCCGCAAAACGTTTTTGATCTTCACGAAGTCTTCCTTTTTCGTTTTTGCATTCAACCAGTACAGCACGTCCATCCGTCTTACGGACCGCCGTAATATCAGGCCACCCAGGCGGTGGTCCTGCGTTGAAAAGTCTTCCGTCCACAGTTCTTACAGTTCCTACGTTCGTTCTAGCAACAATGCAACCGTGTTCCGATAGTGCCAGCATGATTTCTGATTGAATGGCATGCTCTGATTTCATGTATTCTCCTTTAATGTCGGATGATATGACGGATGCTTGAAGCCGTTTATGCTTACTCTCGCAAGGGATCAAAGCAATTAATGACGGATATGACGGATGAATCGAAAAACAAAGTTCATACTATACTTTTTTATATTTACCCATATATACTTTTTAACTATTCATCCGTCATAAGAAATAAATATAGGCTAAATCCTTACAGCCGTAAGGGTTGTCGATAAAATTCATCCGTCATATCATCCGTCATTTTGTTGCCCAATTTAAGCGCGGATCGATTTTTTCTTTAATTCCCAAATAAAATCTGCCGTCCATTTTTCTAACGTATTCGAACTTCTTCTGCATTTCTGCACCAAACTTTTGCTTGCGCATCTTGTACTCACCCGATTTGTCACACCAGTCAACATATGTTTGGTAAAGCTGACCAGCGGCGGCCTGATAGCCGGGCCCTTTTTCACAGCAATCATTGACAAATAGTTCAAGAACATCCATTTCTGTTCGGTACTCATTGCTTGCATCTTTAACACTCTGCGGCGGCTCTAATCCTTCGCGCTGCCACTTAAGTGCTCCATCAACTGCCCAATTTAGAATCCCGATCGATTCACGTTCAAGCTTGTATGTGAGTCTTTTGTCTACCTGATCTACTGGCACTTGATGAGTAAATGGAATCAGCATCAATCTTCGCCAGATACCATCATCTGTTCCTCGAATAATGGGCTTGTGGTTAGTTGACAGCCAAAGCTTGAATTCTGGTTTGAATTCGAACTCTGATCCGTATAAAAAACGTGCGGTAACAGATTCTCCTCCGGTTAGTTCTTTGATAAGTCCTTCATCTAGTCGGACGCCTTCATTGGGTTCACTTGCAGATACCAGACGAGCACCCTTTAGTCTTGCAATATCGCTGTTGGCACCCCCGCTAGACTGCTGAACCATAATTGATTTAGCCTGCATCGTGCGTGAATAACTTCCGGCTATGTGCTTGATGGTATCCATGAAAACAGATTTACCATTTCGCCCTGATCCGTAAAGGATGAACATGACTTGCTCTTCAACTGATCCTGTTAATGAGTACCCGACCGCTTTTTGAATGTAGTCAATTAATTCATTGTCCCCATTGAAAGTCTGATTCAAAAAAGCTTGCCATTCAGGACACTCAACAGTGTCTGAATATTCAACGTTTGATTTCTTCGAGAACATTTTCTTGATGTCATGCTCGTGAAGAGTCCCATCAGATAAATCAATATATCCATTGTCAACATTCATTAAGGTCTGATCAGCATCAAATTCATCAGTTGTCACCGGTAGACGATGTTGAATCTCATCTTCAAGCGCTCTTTTAGCACGATTTCCACGACTGGTTTTGCAAAACTTTGCCCATTCCTTCTCGGCTTTTTCGGGATCAACATCAGGAGGAGTTTTTGGCTTTTCCTTTTTCAAGTCAGCAACTACTTCGTCAATCATGGTTCGCAATAAGCCACGCTTATCAAGTTCCCAGAAGCTACCATTGTAGATATACCAAGCCTTATCGATATAGCTGTACCTTGCGACATCACCATATCGATCAACAAACCTATCTGCATTGCCTGTGTCATCCCACGAACGAGGAGGAAACGCTTTTGGCTTACCAGTGTCAGTAATAAATCCAAGCTTATATTTAGGTTTTTCATGTTTCGGCTGATAAGTATCACGCACATCATTAATGGCTCGGTTGAGTGTTGAAACGCCGTAGGTTGTTTTACCGTGCTTCTCGTCCCACTTTGGCCTCATTAACGATGAATGGCGGAATATACTGTCCATCCGGGTGAAATCTCTGCCTGTCCAAAATGCCAAGTCATTTGCGAATGCCAGATCAGCCTCTGATTGAGATGGATATAATGGCTCCCAGCCTCCGTTTAGCAGTTTCTTAATTCGATCACCACTTTTAGATTTCAGCATTTTAATGATGATCTCATCTTCAGAAAGATTGTTAGGCACTAAATTGTACCTGCTGGGCAAATCGATGACGGTTTTTGGCTCCAAATACTTTGTATATATCCGCTTGAATTCCTCTTCTGCGGGAGAATTGATTGAATGAAACTTGCCAATCTCATCTCCAGTCATTGCAAAGAACCGCCCGCTTTGATACATCTCAACATTAGCTTTTCTTCGGCGTTTACCGGGTATTTCGCCTTTGACAATGATGTGAATACCAGTACCAGACATTGACCTTTCGGTATATGACTTGAAAGTATTCATGAACTCCCATGCGACATTGTCGTCGGTTTGTCCCTCTTCTAGTCTCTCCAAATCATCGCCAATATGATCAACGTCAATTCCTACATATCCGTTTGCAAAGAAAAATCCAAGTCCGTCAAGGTCATAAGCCTGTAATGCTGTGATTGCTTCTTCAAAAGTTACCCACTGTTTTGAGTCCGTTGAGCTTGTTTTTGTGCCAGTTAAGGCAGAATAAGGAATCTTAGTATATTTGTTTTTTTCTGGTTGCCAGATTCGGTGAAAGCAGCCCCATTGTTTTAGGGACCGTAGTTCTGCTGGAATGCGTTCATACATTCGTATTCCTCCTAGAATGGCAAGTCGGAATCGTCAACCGGTTCATGAGGCTGACTTGGTTGAGAATCATCCTTAAATTTGTGAGCGACTTGTGGATACTTGCTAGCATGAACGCTCCACGGGGCCACTGTATTCCGATCACCATATTCAGGGTTTTTCTCAACTTTTACATAAACTCGTACAGGCTTGTGATAAATAGCTTTGCAGAAATCATCGATGCTATTTAATGGAGTGCCTTCAGGGATCTTTGTCGCTTCCAATACATACTGGAGACCGTCCATATCGTATTGGTTCGTAGCTTTGCGCTTCCAGTTATCGAAAAAGACAACTCGGTTATGATACTTTCCATTCGTTTTTGGCTCTGCTGCATCAAGATCATTGCGAACCGTGAGACGTAGTTGTAGTGATTCTGATCCACCCTTAGTTGCAATTTCACCGGCTTGCGTAATGACCATTTCATATTCACCCTGTGGAAGTGGTGAAAAATCGTTTTCTTGGTTCTTGCTATAATCTGCGGTAATGAATGACATATTAGTTTCCTCCTAAATATTTGTGTTTAAACGAGATGGCTTCGGCTAATGTGCTGAAGTATCGTGTGACTCGTTTTCCGTTAGTTATTTTTTCAAAAACCCATGGCTTCGGTTTACGATTCTGGCGATACTGGATATACAGTTCTCCAGATGTATTTGTTGAACGTGGATGTGGATTTACTTTACAAGGTTTGATTCCTTTAGTTATCCATTCTTCTAGTGCCTTCTGATATACTTTTTCACCCTGATTTTCCGATTCAAACAAACCTAAGTGATATCCTTTCCCTTCAATAGTGATCCGCGCAATCCAGTGGTTGTCATACTTATAAACACCAGGATGTTTTGAATTAACAGTTTTAGCTTTTCTAATGCTAAATCCACTAGCTTTACCACTTTTTATAGTTTGAATTGGCCGTTCTTCATATTGATTAGCGTGTTTATTTAGAGCTAAAACGACCTGTTGCTTTTGCAAAACTTTGCCACTGTCGCCAATCACCTTGTAATTGTCGTTTTCATATCCTGAATAGTCCTTTTTTGCATTACCGTATCTTTTAGGAATTCCGAATTTATTTTCTAATGATTGGCGCCTTTTTTCTGCTTCTGTTTGTGACTTATAATGCTCAACAATATCGCGGTAGCGCATTTGCCAGTAATTACCCTGTTTATGAAATGAAACTCCACGCAACTATGCTCGCTTCCTTTCCTTTAGCCATCCCCTAGCCACAATCTGGTGGTAAGCCCACCCAGGCTTATAGCCACGTGCTTTTGCAATTGCGTACATGTCTTCGGGTGACTTGGCATCTTCGGCTTTCATTTGTCCATATTTGGTTTTTGAATAGTCCGCAACAATTTTGAATACTTTCTTGTCTACCTTTTTTAATTTGGCTGTAGGATCAACTTCAAGATCAGCACCATCTGCTCTGAATGAATATCCGCAAAGTGGACATTGCTTAACCTGTGCAGGAACAATTCCGTAACATTTTGGGCAGCTCTTGATCGCAGGCCCGTCTGATTTACCCCTGTGTTTTTCCTGCTTAGGTCGATCTTTAAGCGACCATTCACGGTCAGCATCAGGAAGACCAAAGCGATAAACGTTCGCAACATGATCAATAATGATTGCTCTTTTGTTCGGCCTATAGCGCATTCCTCGCATCGATTGCTGAATGTCAAGGACAAGAGAAGCAGTTGGCCTCAGCATGATGACAACGCCACATTCGGGAACATCAAACCCTTCTGAGATTAGATCGACGTTTGATATGATTCTAATTTTTCCCTTTTTAAAGGCTGTCATTGCTTCACCACGATTCAAAGCAGGAGTTTTGCTATCAACATGAATGGCAGATATACCGGCAGCATTGAACGTTGCCGCAACGCGCTTGCTTTCTTCAATGCTGTGGGCATAGACAATAGCCTGGCGTCCATTGGCCAACTTCTGGTAGTGACTAACCACATCACCAAAAATCATCTTTGTATTGGCCTCATCAATCGACTTCGTGGAGTAATCACCAGTTGATGATTTCTTTAGCTTTTCAACGTCAATTAATGTTGGCGCATAGTAGTCAAAAGGCGCTAAGTAGTGATGTTCAATTAGCCACTTTACTGTTGGACCTTCCACCATGGTTTCATAAACATCCCCCAGTCCCTTTCCTGAAAGTCTCCATGGGCTTGCTGAAAAGCCTAAGCGTGGAACGTCTTTATAAAATCCATAAATTTTTAGGTAAGTCTTTGCCAGACTGTGATGCGTTTCATCAGTGATGATTAGAGTCGGTTTTGGCAATTTTCCTAAGCGTCTAGCAATTCTGCCAACAGTCATGATGGTGCATTTGCTCAAATCAACTCCGTTTGCAATAAAAGTATTCGTGATCTGATCAATAAGTTCTTTTCTGTGAACGGTGAACATAACGTGCCCGCCCTTCATGACTGCCAACCTAGCTATTTCAGCGATGATAACTGATTTACCTGATCCCGCTGGGCTGACTAGCAGTACAGATTTGTGACCGTCAGCCAGCTTTTCTCTTGCTTGATTAACTAGCTTCTTCTGGTAAGGATGAAGCTGAAACATCACTGTCACCTCCAAACTTAAAGAGGTCCTCAATGGCGCACGCAGTTCGATCATCCAAACGATTTTTTGCAAAGATTGCATCTGAACCTGCAAGAATAACTCCTCGGTGGCTTGTCTTTGTGCTAATGACCACGCGTCCCACAACGTCTGTCAAGCCTAATAGCCCGTCACGTACGCTGTCACGAATTGCTGGTGCATACTGGCTGAACGATTGTCCAGTTTCGCTTGTAATGTCTCGTGTGTTCTCCCAAGCGGTTACTAGCACGTTAACTGGTGCGTCCATGAAGATCATGGTCATGATACGGGCAAAGTAATTTGTCCATCTTGAGTAATCCTGAAGCTCGTTGCCAATGCCGTTTTTACTGTGCCTGCCCATCTCGACAAACCAGTCTTTTTCGAACGCTGATACGTTGTCGATCACCAGATTGTCATATCCGGAAACACGTTCAGCCAGATTTTTCAGAAATTCTTTCCATTCTTCGCTTGGCTTACTTCGGTCAAATGGTTGCACATCGATGTTCGGTGCACCAGATAGCACTTTTGAACTGTCATCCAGATCTAACACGAGTGTTTTGCCATCAAGATTGCGGATAGCTGACGTCTTGCCGACGCCGGGCTTTCCATAAATCAAAACTCGCCAGTTCTTTGTTCGATCAATTGAAGATGCATGTTTAATTGGCTGCATCTACCGCACCCCCAGTCCAATGTTCTCAACCAGTCGCGCATTTGGTACCTCACGGCCAGCTTGTAATGCTTTCTTCAAGTCGGCTTTGTTGACCGTCAACGTGGTCTTAATGAACTCTGGTGGCAACTTATTCGGGTCTTCTGGTGCTTCCACGCTCACTGTTCTGCGAGTGTAAATACTGAACAGTGGTGTATGAATGTGTTCACGACCAGTTTCAACCATCGCTTGCGCCAATCGTGATTTGATTGTCGCAGCGTTTTTCTTGGCACTTGTCTTTCGTTCTTGCAAACGCCTGATTTCAGCATCGATTTCTTTGACGTCTGCTTCGATTGATTTATAGACTTTGACATAGCCAACCGCCTTATCATCAAAGTCGCCCTCAACCATTTCCATCGTGTCAGCAATAGCTTTTGGATCAGCCTTGCCACTTTCTGCCAGTCGTTGCAAACTGGTCAATTTGTCTGTTAAGTCGTATAATACTGACATATAATATTTTCCTTTCTATCAGTCGTTGGCCTGCATACCAGCGGCTTTTTTCATGGCTTGTTTGATAATGAATAGGATCGCGTGTGCGCCATCTTCCTGACCCATCGCATACGTTTGGTGGAAATCAGTATTGTCGGGGCCATAATCATAAGCAACCTTGTGATATGCTGCGATCTGGCGGTTCGCTGCGGCTAGAATTCGTTCGTATACCTCATTGTTCATACCGTCATCCCCTTTGTGTCTTTTAGGACACTTCAATTGTAAAAAAAATATCCATTGTTTCTGATCGTGTTAGCGGAATTACTTTTGCTAATGCTTTAATTTCATTTGTCTTGAAGGGACGTTCATCTCGCAGCCCCTTATAAAAAGTTGATGGTGCTAAATTAATGCCATCATCATTTACTTTTTTAAGTACAGCTGTTACCGTTAGTCCTTTTGACTTGATAGTGCCAAGAAGCTTATCCTTATTCATGTAATCACCTCGTTTCCTTTAGGACACTTTTATTAAAACATCAAAAAGTACAGCTGTCAACACAAAAGTGTCCAAAAAGAAACTTTTTTTCGTTCTCCATTATTTATGTGTATTTTAAGACACATTCGTGCTATTATGTATCCATAGATAGGAGGCAACGTTTATGTCAATCTCATTAAGAGATAGAAGAATAAGCCTAGGACTTACGCTTGAAGAAGTTGGCAACAAAGTCGGTGTCGGCAAATCAACCGTAAGAAAGTGGGAAACTGGGTCAATTGGGAACATGGGACGTGACAAAATCGCTGCTTTGGCGAAAGTTTTAAAAATAAGTCCAATGGATATTATTGATCCAGATGGTGAAATTCCAGATACCGTTGTGGATAAGATTCATGACACGGTGGTTCAACTTCACCCTGAACGCCAGCAGAAAGTCTACACATACGCGGAAAAGCAGCTCAATGAGCAGCAGAACCCCGACAACGTTGTCAGCTTAGATGGGGCACATGCAGAACGTAATCTCGATGAACCAGAGCTCAATGTTGAGGTTGATGGTATTGTGGCCGCTGGATATGGTGCCTTTAATGATGATCGCTATGAACCAATGGACACAGTTAAGATTCCAGACAGTGCTATTCCGTCTCACTACGATTACTGCTTTAAAGTTGTCGGTGACAGTATGTCTCCTTACTACGAGGATGGTGAATTTGTATTTGTTCAGAAAACACAAGATGTTACTAACGGTATGATCGCTGTAGTTGACATTGATGACATGACATTCATCAAAAAGCTGATATTAGAGCAAGACCGTCTGTGCCTTCGGTCATTGAATGATGACGTAGATGAAAAAACTGGCAAACGTATCTACCCAGATTTCTACGCTGACGACACAGACAATATTCAAGTGATCGGAAAAGTTGTTGGGTCATATGCATTCAATTAATCTTACGTCCAAACCCTGATCGACGTTAAAAGCTGGATTTGGAGGGATTCATCATGAAAAGGCTAGTATTAGCGTCTGTTACGTTGCTTGCGTTGGCATTGGCTGGTTGCAGTAGTTCTGCTAATAGCAACAACTCAAGCAGCAATAAGGTGTCTGTTGCTAAAGGACAAAATACATCTAGTAGTAAAGAGTCTTCAGACAGCTCAGAAAAGATTACTTACAATTACCAAGACGTATCTGTATTAAGCAAGGCAACATACCCCGTAAGCTATTCTGATAATTCTTGGGCGGGAACAACCGTTGGAATTGACAAGGTAACCGTTTATCGTGTCAAACCATTCACGGATGCAAATAAGAAAACCTATCAGGGGTTAGTCACCGCTCACTTTAAAATTCATACAACTCGTGATATTTCAATCTACCCGAGTCAGGGCACGTTGGTAACTTCTGACGGTCAGCAAGTAGATGGCACCAACTTTAGTGGTGATGATTTTGACGGGCAAATTTCTAAAGATGTAGATCGTGACGGAACTGTCGTTTGGGCACTAGAAAAAATGGATGATCCTAGATCGTTAAAGACTATCCGACTTAAGTGGAGTGCAAATTACGACACCGATGACATGGAAGACGACAATGCCAACAAAGATTACGATGCCACCATTAACCTTCAGTGACTAGTTCCTTTCCCCACGCAAGCGGCGTCCCCGTGCAAGCCGGAGAGTGGGGCTTGTATCGCATACCAAATTAGCAAAGTTATCTTTAGAACTGATACAGAGATAAAACGATCCTCTTCTATACGGGCATTCATCAAGGGATATAGGATTACTACGGCAACGGGTAAAAGCAAAACAGAGTATAATAAAACCAAGGAGGCGGATAACATGACAAATGAAAATACCGTGACTCAAGATCAATTAAAGTTTGCAGAGCAAGACGCTAATCACAAGCTTGATATTATCAACTTAAAGATTGACGCACTAACAAAATCGGTTAATGCAATTTCAATCAAAGCTGACGGACTCGATGAACTAAAAACTACTACTGCTGTTTTATCTGAAAAAGAGTCGACAACACGGGCTTTGGCATGGGCCATTGTTGTTGCCATTGTTGGAGGCCTCATTAAGCTGATTCTTTTTTAGTCAAGGCAAGGTTCATTTCAGGCTCACAGCAACGTGGGCTTTTGTTTTCTCTAACTTATTTTTTCACAACTCATTCTCCTTATAGGAGGTATCATCTATGAAAACAATTACAGTAATCTCTTATAAGTTTGGCGAAAAAAGCTGGAAAAACTTCGAAGGAGAACCTATCAAAAAATATGAGCACTCGGTTCTCCTAGACATTTCAAACACCGAAGTCTTCAGTGATAAAGAAAAAGCAGAACTAAATTACAAGATCGTTGTCCCCTTTTCTAGAATTAGAGAGAAACGATTCATCAAAGATATTCCACTCAGTAACGTAAACGAGGCGCTTAACAAGAAAAAAGCAAGTAGGAGAAAGTAACGACAAAAAGCGCCTACCCAAGCGAATGGGTAGACGCCTAACAGAACGTGACTGCATGGTTAGGTGCAATAGCACCCGTCTGTATTGTAGCACAAGGAGGTGTAAATGTGGCCAGTATTAGTAAGCGTGGCAAAAAATGGCAATATCGTGTCTCTTACAAGGATAATGATGGAACACGCAAGTATGTCAACAAGGGTGGCTTCCCCTCAAAAAAGGCTGCTGATATAGCGGCAATCGAAGTCGAACGTCAGCATAATCGCGGTGCAAATTTGGATCTTAACAAGATAACGTTAATCGACTACTGGGACAAATGGATTGAGCTGTACAAATCTGGTAAGCATTCTCGTATCACCGAAGCCCGGTATAAAACAATTCGTAAACAGTTATTAGCCTACTGGGGCGAAAGCCGTGAACTAAAATCAATTTCAAAATCAGACTGGCAGGCATTTATCAATGAGTTTGGCAAAAAAAGGGCTAAAGATACAGTCAGCAAATTGAATGGCTATGTTCGCTCAATGGCTGATTCTGCCGTAGATGACCAAATAATATATACTAACTTCACTCATAACGTTGTCCTCACTGGTAATGAGGGCCAAGCAGGAATCATCAAATATTTGCAAGTAAAGGATTTGCGCAAGCTCGTCAATTACTGCCTAGAATTTGCAGACTACGAGCATATTGCTTACTACATCATCGCAACCGGGGCACTGACCGGAGCTAGGTATTCTGAAGTTCTTGGGCTCACGTGGGATCATGTTGATCTTAAAAAGCGCGTTGTACACATTACCAGAACGTGGGATCACAGATATGGGAGCGGCTTTGCTGCTACTAAGAACAAATCAAGTGTACGTGACATCGACATCACGAGAGAACTTGCAGACTTGCTTTTACGTCTCAAGAAAGAACAGCAAGAGGTATACGTTGCTCAGGGATATCGTGATAGCAAACAACTATTATTTCGCAGCATACGGCATAACATGCTATCGAGCACGGCAATTAATAAGGATCTAAGGACGATCGAGAAGGCTCTAGACATTTCCCCCGCGATTACTTTCCACGGGCTTAGACACACTCACGTTTCCTATTTGATTGCCAATCACGTTGACATTAACTATATTTCAAAAAGACTTGGGCATGCCAATACAATGATCACTCAAAAAGTCTACGCTCATCTTCTTGAAGATCAAAGAAAAGAGCAGGTATCCCAGACGCTACAAGCACTTTCTAGACTTTAGCTTGTGCACATTTTGTGCACCGGAGGAAAAAAACAACCGAAAATAAAAGGAAACAAAAATCCCGAAATGCCTTTATACCAGCATTCCGGGAAGCTATGGAAAGCAACTAGAGACAATAAAACGGAGAGTAAGTGCGAAAATAAACGTATATACAATAGTATTAAACCACATTTTGTGCATATTTTGTGCACAAAAATAAGCCTCCCTGAGCAAGGGAGGCAGAACGACAAGGTATTACATGCTGACTAAAATATTTAGTTGCTTACGTATCTTATTTTACAGCATTGTGCCAGTGCTTCAAAGCAACAAAATTAGCCCTCCACACGCGCTAGCGAGCAGAGGGCCTTTTTGCGTGTTTAATTCAAACACGCATTTGGGACTAATCTAATCAATCATTGCAACGTCGCCCATGAATACAAGCGAATTGCTTATTGGATCGTAGGTCATATTGTATCCTTCTTCAACTGGTCTATCTTCAAGATTACCGCATACATGCACGGTCGCATTGGGAGGAAACTTTTTCAATAACTCAATGAGGTCAGATAGACTGTAAATGCCATCTTCTGGTAATAGTGTGTAATCATCCATTTCGATTCCTCCTGTTACCTGATGTACAGGCTTTCGCCAGGATAGATCAGGCTGTAGATTGATTTGCCGTTGTTAGCGGCTAACGTGTACATGCTGATGCCATACTTGCTGGCAATACTCCAGAAGCTATCACCAGAGCGGACTGTATAATACGTGTGGCTTACCGGCGAGGTATATCCAGACGAACGCGAGCCATAGCTCTCACCACCATTTACGCCCAAGGCAACATAATGATACCTGCCTGAGTAGCTGAGATAACGTGCCCAAACATATGTGCCACGGATATACACGTGATCATAAATCACACTTTCACCAGGTGCATAGCTACCAACGGATGCATAGCCGGTGCCGGCACCAGTGCGAATGTTGACCGTCGTGGACGGCTTGAAAACACCAGTTTGAGCGTAATCAGTGTCGCTTGCTGCCGATGATGTAGCCGGTGGTGTCGTAACAGTTGGCGTAGACGGTGTCGCTGGTTGCTTAGTGTATCCGTTGTCAGTGATGCCAAGTAGATCAACATTACCATCAAGCCCTCCCGCTGCATGCATAGAAGTGAACTGATAGAGCGCAATGCCTGGCAAAGACGGGAACACGCCATAATCTGGCAGTGCCCGGATCTGATAATCTGGATACGCAGCAATCCATAGAGAGTTTGGGAACTCTTGTAGAATTCGCTGATAGTCCACATGCGCCACTGTATATGGCTTGTAAGAATAATACATTGGCGTGTAACCAGCTTGTGCAATCCGACGCATCCCATATAAAATGGCATCGGTGTTAGCTTGCATATTTGCAGATGCACCATCCTCATAATCAAGGGCAATAATAGATCCCTTGGGTGTTAGAATCTTCGGCAAGAAGTAGTCAAGGGCTTGCCGACCAATATCAGCACTGCCGCCAACCCCATACCACAGATAGGTGTGAGCTTTGAGACCATTGGTTTGCGCCGCTTTAACTTGGCTTGCATACGTCCATTGATCGTACAATGTACCGCCTTGTGTACCGCCAGCCTGAATAATGGCAAACTTGTTGTTTATACCATACTTGCCGGTCGCGCCTTGATACTTCGCCCAATCAACGCCAATATCGCCCTTAGCAGCGGAAACCGAAACCGGAGTTGCCGCCAAAGTAAAAGCCGCCGCTAAAGCAGCGACGGCTTGGATGAGTTTCGTATTGTTTTTCATTTGTTTCCTCCTTGATTTTACGTTACGTATTAATGGATACTAATTGGGAGGAGATGAAGAAATGTTATCCATTATTTCTATATTGATTTCTTTGGCAAGCTTTGGGTTTTCGCTATGGACATGGAAAAGTCAGGGAAAAAAGGCAAAGTATATGAACTTAGAATTCATCACTTTTGCTAATCATGCAGTCTTTAGCTACAACTCAAAACGACCCAATTCAGAAAATTTATTTATGCTGGGTCCATCAATCGAAATCGACCTGGATGTTTTAAACCCTTCATCACTTCCGCTGATACCGAATGACATCGTAATTGTCAAACCTTATAGCACTTATCGATTAACCACAATCTTTCAAGGAAAGGTGAATATGCCAGACACATTCACTGATTTTCAGTTCCGATTTCGGGTAGTCTCAAAGAATCCCTTCGGTAATGGATTCGAGGACCAAATATATCGTCTGGATATTTCTGATTACCCCGAATTATCGAGAAGAACGTTAGACCCAGGGAAATTAGTGCCAAAAATAGTGCTACACCAGATAGATAGTGCTCTGTAATATGGACTGTTAATTCAGTGATGGCGATAGTTGCCAATACGGCAACGCCAAAGATAGTTAGCTCATTTTTAGGTTTCACATTAGACTCCTTCCGTTGAATTGACCGCTGACGATTCTATACTTGCAGCGGCAGTCGAAGAAACCGAAGTAGCCACATTCAAAGGCGTTGTGGAGCTTACCTGTTTATCAGCTTCTTGCAAAGCTTTGATCTGCTGCTCAAGTTCCTTGATTTTGTCAGCCTTAGTTTCAATGATGCCGCTATAATTCAAAGCTTGTTGACTATCACTCACCCCCTTCGTGGTTGGATCAACCGCTACCCCGACAATGGTCAATAATGCAAACACTGCATTGACCACTGCAGTGAGTTCTTTACCCAAACTAGCAAAGTCCCAGTTGTAACCGAAGACTGCCGCCACCGTTTGAATCACCAACAAAGAAGCTGGCACAATGGCCAGCCAGAATTTGACGCTTAATACTCGTACTTTCCAATTAATCTTCATACTGAACATTCCTTTCAGTTTTTAATCCGAAGTTGCAAAACTTTGTTATATAGCGCTTCGCCCGTTCCGTTACCGCCCAGTGCTTTGTAGCTGCGGAAAAGGTAATTAAGATCGTCCAAGTCGTCTGTGCTGATATACCCCACCTCGATATGATGGTTACACAGCATGTAAACCTCATGATGAAGCAAACCGACAAGGCCTGAATTAATTGCCTTTCCATGCTTTCGATGCATGCGCCATTGGCTTGCAAACCAACCAAACAAAGCTCCACCACCCAACTCCACAAACATATCTATCCAACTCTTGAAATCCACATCTTTATACTTCCTTCCATAAAAATAGCCGCTAGCTTTTGCTGGCGACATAGTCACTGCCTGTAATTTGTTTGTATTGGTCCTCCGTTATTTGCCGCCCCACGTACTGCTCTATCGGGCACCCCCAAGAATGGAGCATACTGCAAAATTCAAAGTCACTCATTTTTTCCACCATCCTCAAGATTTGTCACACGGGCATACAGCGCGGCAATCATCTGCTGTTCAGGTGACGGTCCGGGGAGTGGATGATCATTAGCCGGATCATAACCCTCATCGGCAACGATTTTGCCGTCTACAAGAGATGCGTGACCCTCAAAAAACTGAGACACGTCATCTGCTTCTATGATTTGTTGACCGTCCTCTGTTGGGCCCAATTTAGCATCTTCTGCTTCATAGGCCCAGTTGGTTAGTCGGTTTTGCTCATCTAGCCAAATCTTAATCTTCATCTTAATTCACCACCGCATCATTAATCGGATACGCATCACGCGTAATGAAAC
>ERZ507768.50-NODE-50-length-43411-cov-6.62088_pt1 | contig 43411 bp, 52 predicted proteins | sample MGYA00513603_ERZ507768 | MGnify/ENA metagenome assembly ERZ507768 | reverse complement strand
TTCCGATCTAGTCCAATGCGTATAATAAGCCTTTTTATCGATCAGGATGCTCGCTCCGGGGAAATCGGAGGCGGCACCGCGATGGAACTCGAAAGAAACGCCCGCCCATGTTTGCGTCGTACCGAACGATACTTCCGAAGTCTTGCCCGTAGGCATAGCGGTCAGCGCATCTCCGAAGGCTTGCGCGAAGCCCTGCATCATACCCCCGTACACTTCGCCTTTGGTGAATTCTGGCATACCTTCCGGCATTACCGTTTCATGCGATCCCGTTCCGCCGACATGATAATCGGCGATACGTTGTTCGACGGGTTTTCCGAGTTTCACGAGATAATCATCGAACTCTGTGACGTTCTTTTTGAAAAGCGGCTGCTCCATCGTAACGAGCGCATTTTCCCCTTCGATGATATAACTTGCATCACCGAGCGCATCGTTCGTATAATAAACGTGCAGCCTGAAATTATCGAGGTCATGTACCTCAAAACGTCCCTTGTCTTGTGCCGAAGCACCCAAAGCCATGCCAGCGATAGCCAACGTTAAAATGATTTTTTTCATCTTCTTGATTTTATTATTTGTTATATTCTATCAGAAAACTAATCAATACGCTGCGGTAAAGCGTTCATAATGATGATTCTTCTGTTCCAACTCGTCGATCATCGCCACAGCATAGTCCTCTACCGAGATGAAACTTTCACCCTTTTCGTCGAAAAGCATATCGTCTTTCCCCAATCGGTACTTTCCGGTACGCACACCCGGCCTCATGTTGCCGAGATTTCCGGCAGGAGAAAAGAATATCCAGTCGATCTCTTTTTCTTTTGTCAGTGTATCGAGATAAAACTCCCCCAAAGACTTCACACCCGGCAGCCATGCTTCGGGAAGCGTTCCGGTATCGACTAACCGCACACCCGGTTTTACGAAAAGTGTTCCGGCTCCGCCGACAATCAACAGACGCTGAACCCCCGAACGCTTCGCACCCTCGACAATCTTCGGATAGTTTTCGAGTGTCTCCTCATATTGCCGGGGATTTCCCCATCCAGGATTGTAGGCACTGATAACAGCATCTTTCCCCTCGGCCAATTTCGCCAACGTGTCGGGATCGGTCGCATCGGCCTGAACAACGGTCAGGTTCGGATGAATCGTCGAAATTTTTTCGGGATGCAACACAACAGCCATTACCCGATGACCGCGACTCAAAGCTTCATTTAAAATGGCGGAACCTACAAATCCGCTCGCACCGATTAAAATCACATTTTCCATACTTATAAAATTTTGATATCAAACATTAGTTTCTAAAGGTTCTTTAATCTCTTTTCGATTGCAAATATAAAATGAAAAACAAGGTTTGTCAAGTAGGCACTTGATACTCACATAGTTTCATTGAGGTAACCATTGTTGGATATAAGCATCTTGCAACAAAAACTTTTTTGTATTTTTTTTGCGCTTGCGAATTTTAGGAAATTTAGTTACCTTTGCATACTAATGCTGTAATTTAATAATGTATGGACAGAACAATGATTTTAGATGCCTACGATCCTCAATGCCCGATACGCAATGTTCTGGCAAGGATGAGCGACAAATGGTCGCTTTTAGTCATTTACACGCTGACACAGTCCGAGAAAGTACGCTTCGGCGATATTCGTCGGGCGATTCCAGATATTTCCCAAAAAATGCTGACCGTTACGTTGCGGACATTGGAGGAAGACGGATTCGTTACCCGAACGATTTACCCGGAAGTACCACCTCGTGTGGAATATGCGCTTACTGATAGAGCACATTCTCTGTTCCCTCATATCCAATCTTTAATCATGTGGGCGAAAGAGAATATGGTAGACATCATTGACGACAGGAAAAAAAGTGTGTTGGAGAAAAAAAAGAAGTCCAAAAACGATTGACTTTGTCCGAAAAGAAGAACAGCCTGCGCTCCATATGCCTTCCTACCGTCCGGAACTTGGATATTTGGCTTTGGATAGACCCATAAAGACTATGAGGTACAGGCAATATCAAATATCCGGCGTTCTTGAATTTGAGAAGAAACAACATAAAAACGGCCGCCTCATAACGGTCGCCTTATAGCGCTTTCAGACAAACGCTATAAGGCGATGGGTGCTTCAAAAGTCCAACGCTCCCATCGCCCGCAGGAAAGCGGACGCTTTCGCTTCTGGTGTCGCCATGTCGATATTTCCAGCCTTACACTTTCCCTCGGAGAACGCCGTCATTTCGTCCGGTTCATTTTCGGCCACGACACAACCCGTGAATCTCTCGCAAGGAGGTCGTCTCTTCCGTCCTATCGAATCTCACTCTTTATCCCTTCTGATTCGCAAGTTCCGAAACAGCAGTTTCCCATGCCCCGTTATAGGGCAAAATTGCGGCCATCCGCATTTTTGCCAGCAAGCCTCGTGCCTTTTCTATCCCGACCGGCCATGCGCCCGTGTCCTCCTCCCGTTATAGTCCCTATCTACAAGTTGACCGCCGTCTCCTTCTCCCTTTTCTATCTTCTTCCTCTTACCGCTATCCGGCTTCATTCATGCCTCTCGCCGGTTGGTTTTTCAGACGCAAATTTGGGCTGGCGCGCTTGATTCCGTCGCTTTGAAGTGCATTTCTCGAAAAATTCTTCCTTTCTGCGAAAGAGTAATTTTTCGGAAAAAGCGTCGGAAACAGCTTGTTCGCCAGCCCCGTGAAGCATCTGTAAATCCCAAACGGTTCAGGCAGAAAAAAGAGCCGAACAGAGGGAAAATAAAAAACAAAAAATAAAAGACAATGGACAAAATCAAATTAGTAGTGTACAACGAATACGCATTGGGCTATATCATGCCCGAACTCCCCGACAGGGTGTGTACGTTAGCTGACAGGGTAACACTTGGTGCACCGTTTCGGACAATGACCGAACCCTATTTCATCGGAAAAAGAGATACTGTCAGACTGGCGGGCAGAAAAGACTTTGACACCTTTCGGGTCGTGTTCGACGGGTACGACAATCCGCAGGAATACGAGTTCGACCCGACCTGCTGAACCTCACGAAAAGCCCAAAAACAAATTAAATATAAACCCATTAAAATTTTATGATTATGGCTTTCGCCGGTCGAAAAGTTGGAGAAGCAGGACAAGCGTAACAAGGAGATAGCCCTTGAAAAGACGGTAGAGGACATCAAAAAGCAGATTTTGGAGGTCGATATGTCCGACCGCAAGTTCGGACAGGACGAAGACAAGATGATATACTTCTTTCTGCTCCCATTCCTCCGCAGGGAACATTTCGAAGCGGTAGGTATCAGCGAAGAAAAAACCGCTTACCACCACCTCACGGACGAAGAAAAGATGAACATCATCGCTAACCTCACGGGTAAGCAGAAAGCCATTATCCGCAGGGATTTTCTGATAGCCAATTTCAAGAACGCATCGGGTAGCAACGCTACGGCCTCCCTCTTGCTCGACTTTGCCGAGAAGCACATGCCCGAAGAACTGGCTGCTATCAAGAACGGACACAACGAGGTGTACGAGAAACGCCACCAACGCATCGAGGAAAAGAAAGTCGTCCTCTTGGTGCAGGAAAAAGCAAAGCAGGAAGCGGAGCAACCCGATGAACCGCAACCCGAAGCGGAAGTACACACCGAAGAAATCCCGCAAGAAGAAATTGCAGCCTGACCATAACCATAATCCCGAACGGATAGGGGACGGAGTAATCCGCCCTCTATTCGTTCATTATATATATCGAGGTGTAGGTATGCTTCCCGACAACCGCCCGAAGTCGCCACCAGGCGGCGCGTCTGCCGAGCGAACCTGCCACCTGCGCAGTCATGCCTTTTCTATCCCTTTTCTACTTTTCCTCCGTCCCCTCACCACCCGCCCGATACCCTTATACCTTTCTCGGATTCAGCCATCCGTGTCGGGACCCTCTCTGCTTTTAGGATGCAAAGGTGGGCTGCCGCGCCCGATCCTGACGCTTTGAAATGTATTTCCTGTAAAATTCTTCCTTGTTGCACAAGCGTAATTTTTCGGAAAAAGCGTCGGAGGGGGCCTTTTCGCCAGCCCCTTGGAAGCATCGTAAAACCCGAACGGCTCCGACAATCAGGAGGCCGAACAGAGGGGAAAGAAAAAAAGTTCAATCACTTAAATTTAGAAAAAATGAAAATGCAATTTACTATCGTTCGTTCGGAAAATGCAAGCTACTTGTGCCACAAAGAAGATGAAGTCTATATGGATGTCAGCAACCCCATGAACGCCTTTGTCACTGGTGAGGATGATTTCCAAATCGTAGAGCCTGACAGCTCCTTTGCACAGAAAAAGTACGAGTTCCGAGGAGAATACTGGTATTTCGTTCCACGCTTCTACAACAACGGCTGGCTGGCACTCACCTTGGAAAAGGTGGAAGACGAAGACGATTACATCGTACTGTCCGTCAATTTGGAGGAAATGAATGCGCTCGGAGTACCCGATCGTACATTCATGGACGTAAACCATTACCCGGATGCGATGGAGTTCTTGGTGTCAAATGGGTTGGCGACCGACTCCGGTTACAGACGTAGAAGCGGGTTCGTGGAATATCCGATGATTATGCTGAATCTGCCGCTTCTGTACCAGCATAACCCGCAGAGTTTCCAAGAAGCGGACATCGAGCTGTTCGGATAGGCAGTTGGGGAGGATATGGGTTGCCCGTAAATGACGGGCAACTACCACACCGCCCTGATTCCGCCGGTGCGGTAGCTATCTTTTTTACTTTCGCTTTATGCCTGTTATAGTTGCCCCAAAATACACATCACTACCGTTTAGCCGTATGTATTTTTTTTGGGGGGGAGGTATTCCCATTATAATAGAAACAGAATCTGTTATTCAAACTGAACTTGTAATTAAAATAGTAAAAGCCAACTTATCCGATTGGATAGGTTGGCTCAAACAGATTATTTATACGAAAATCAATAGAATGTAATTGAAAGGTCTCCTAATGGGGTTGATTTTACAGTCAGTTCCAATTCACAGACATCACCATCAAGATAGCCATAGTCAAAGACGACATCGTATGTTACTCCGTCTATAACTACAGTACCAGTTGTTCCTGCCGTGATATCAGTTCCATTCAAAGCTACTCCCGTAATATTAACATTGCCAGTATAGAAACTGAATGAAATGTTCATATTAAAATCCACACTGTTCCATTGACAGTAGCGATTATAGGAGATGTCTTGTCATAAATGGTCATTAAGCCGTCTTTACTGTAAGTTGCCCGATATAGGTTGTTGAACTTTCAACAGCTTGCATGTGGGCTACTTCATCGGGAGAGTTCACATGAGCATTTGCCCCGACCAGCGCAAACACTGCCATACACCTTTTCTTTTCATTCTTCTGTCGTTTTTAGGTTCTTTATACCAGTTCTTATTGAAACTTACCAGATTTCCTGTTTCTCGGGTTGACATCCACAGTCATCAATGTAGAATCGGCAGAAACAGCCCTCACCTGCGGGGCTGTATTCACGTCCAGCTCAAATGCTTGACGGGAAGGGTAAAATCATATCCTTCCAATGGCGCAATCACTGATTGTGGAATTGTGAGGCAGCTTTACCACAGTAAGCTCCTGATTGTATTCGCCGAGATTTCCTCGTACCCGTTATATCCGCCCCAATTCCCCACTACTACCGTTCCCTTTATAATCTTCCGGACTACAAGCCGCCTGCCGTCTTCTTCTCCCTTTTCTACTTTTTACCGCTTATCCGGCCCATTCCTGCCTTTCTCCGGTTGGTTTTCCAGACGCAAAGGTGGACTGCCGCGCTTGATTCCGCCACTTTGAAGTGCATTTCTCGGAAAATTCTTCCTTTCCGTGAAAGAGTAATTTTCCGGAAAAAGCGTCGGAAGCAGCTTGTCCGCCAGTCCTTGTACCGCATCTGTAAACCCCAAGCGGTTCGGGCAGGAAACAGAGCCGAACAAAGGGAAGAAAAACGAATCATTAAAATTTCAATACAATGGACGACATCAAAAAAAGCAAAGAGTACCAACTCGCCAAAGATTGGGAAATGGCAGTAAACAGTTACAATTTCAACCCCAAGCGGTTTGCGGCAGCTATCCCCACGATGCACCCCACGCTTCAGCAAAGCCTCTACCGGCTTATCAAAGAGTGTATCGTTGTCATGGCGGACGAAACACGCCGCTACGACGACCGTAACCGAGCCTCGCACGAGGAAGCAAAACGAATTATGGAATATCTGAATGAAAACGGGAAGCACATCCCATTAAGATAACAGGCGTATGAAAACACAGGAAATACAATTCGGCGGCAACACCTATCCTTGTCGGGTGGTGATATCCAACGAGGGCGAAGAACTCCTTATCGGCTCGACCGCCCTGCTCGACGCTCTCCATCCCGGCAGCTTCAACGACGAAAACGAAGGCTTTGCCAGTAAAGAAGCCGAAAGAATCTACGACGAGGTTTTCTTTTTCACCGATAAAGACAGTCTCAAACTCTCCGACAAGGAACTCATCACCGAACTGAAGGAGGACAACCCCGAATGGTTCGACTAATACAAATCAATAATCATCTAAAACACAAAGCTATGGATAAAGAGTATGTAATGCACATTGCCCAGACCATCAAAGAACAGTTGGTATCACTTACGCCCATGCCCATTCTCATGTCGTGGGGAATTGGCGAGTTTGTCGCTACGGTATTCCGGGAATTGCCGGCATTGCGGATTGAAGTAAACGGACGGTTGCACGCCGGATCTGTCGTTATCGCACTCAACGGCTCCGATTACTATGAAGTATATCTACTGAAAGACGACGGTGCGGAATGCGTCAATAAGGAAGTATGCTTCAACGAGCTGGGTGATGTTATCGACCATGCCATCGAAAGCGGTACGGACAAAGAAGAATACGACAAATTTTGCGACCAGCAGCTTGCCATGCTGCTATCCGGAACAAGAGCCTAAGAGCAAACTGCCGAATAACACTGCTCGCATTTTTATGCGGGCAGTGCTTTCGTGTGCGATTGGATGCGCCCAAGCCGCAATATCCTGTTATAAACTCACTTTTGATGTTCTTGTCCCCCCTTTTACCGTTACATACATCTGATTACGGCTTGTGGGATTGTCCGGTTCTGTCATAGCCAGCACACCGATATCAATCATTGGAGTGATATAGACATTCATTACATTTTTTCGGGCTTTCAGTCCCAAATACTGCATAATGTCAAACAAAGACTTCGGTTCGGAGCAAAACTCCAAAAGTTGCTGTCTTCTCACATCCTGTTTATTGAGCTTTCTTGTGTCGTTTTCTTGTATCGTTTTCTTGTGTCGTTTTCTTGTGTCGTTTTCTTGTGTCGTTTTTTTAATGGTGGTTGCGCCCAACTGCATGGTCAGCACCACATAGTCCGGACGTGTCTCCTCGGCTACAGTCGGAAGCGGCCAACCCAAAGACTGCCAGCCGCTCACAATCTTATCCACACCGCTACCGGCTTTCTCGGCACGCCCCAGCCGCATGAACATCTTCTGCAGGATTGGATTACGACAAATGCTGCGCCCTCCTTCGAAATACTGCTGTTTGGAAACCAGCATCATGCCCGGATTCATAAAGACAAGACTCTCATCGGTACGCTCCACGATGATATGCCCTTGTGCATTTACATCTTGGTGGATAATGCAATTGATGAGTGCTTCTCTCACAGCATCATGAGCCGGAGTTTCTTCCTGACGCACCCCGTCTTTCATCATGAACGGACGTGGCAGGGATTGTATCAACCGATTATATACCCTTATATAGAATTGATAAAGGTTGGCTTCCCACAAGCCGTCCGGATAGATACGGTTTGTCCACCTTATATCGGGATTGTCTGTCGCAACACGTTCACGATAATCCACAAAATACATCGGGTCGCCCGAATTGTTAGTAATACTATCGTATTTACCGAACATCAGAATACCGGCCAATGTGAATCCCTCTTTACCGGTTTCATATTCCGTAGCGTATGCACCTAACTTTTTTAAGAAATCCATGTCGCTGATACCTATCCAGGGATGGGAGGGTTGCAGACTGGCGAGGGTCTGCCGGTATTGATGCAAGGATTCGATGTCTATATCCCTTTCAAATTCAAAGCCCGCAAGGATACGTCCGTCCTGTGAATGGCGGTCATGTTCGGCATCCGCAAACATTCGTCTTATCTCCGCATCGGTACAGAGATAATCGCCCTCGTGGTTCCTGCGGTAAGTGTTCCCGAACGGGTTGGCATTGATATACACGGGTCGCAATTCGTAACTGGCACGAGGAATATCACATATCAGGATATACGATTCCTCTATCTTTTCTATTCTTACATCTGATTCACGAGGAAGACAAACGCTTGTTTTTCCTTTATTATGGGCACAATCCCAAAAAATCTTTTTATAACGGACGATGGTTTCCTCCGTTAGTCCATCAAAGAGAAATCGGTTGTTCTTCTCCATCACACCCAGCACAATCGTACCACCATTTGTATTGGCAAAAGCCGAGTAGCTCTCCCAAAAACTGCCGGGGAATCCTCCGCGTGCCGACTTGAACTCGACTTCCGAAGTCTCGCCTTGGCTGATCAATGCCCTGATTCTTTCATATTTGTCTGTTGTATATTCTGCCATAATCGAGCAATTTTAAGGACGCAACAATTCCCGGCGGCTCACATTCAGTAACTCTGCTATACGTGAGAGGGTGTACAAATCCGGCTGACAGGTATTCGTACACCATTTCGATACAGTCGTTGGGTTTACGCCCAACTGTTCGGCCAACCACACATTCGTTTTCCCGGATTCAGCCAAGGCTGCTTTTATACGGTTTATTTCCTTTCCCATTTACCAACAAATTGTTTTTGAATGCAAAGATAATGGTTTTTATTTATAAATCAGCCTTGCATGACAGTTTTATCAAAACAACGGATTGTTCATCACTCATTTGATATTCACAAGAATTTTTGCAATGCACTGACAAATAAAAAACACCTGCAATAATCACGAATCATTGCAAGTGTTTACTTTCCAACGCTACATTGCTTTTCTAATCTAAATTTTAGATAGTCTTACGTTTGTTCGCTGGCGTAATTCATCAAAAGGAACTTTCCCGAACCGGTCGAACAACAACAGAAATAGGTACGGCAACAGGCGAAAAAGGGATTCATATCAGATTATTTCCTGCTGTCTCACTCCGTATTTTTCTCCCTCTAATCAAATCCGGGCCAAGAGAACAGCCACCCATTCACCACCCAATTACCACTCATTCACCACCCGGCGACCGCTCATCAACCACTCACTTACCACCCGTTTACCACCGGACAACCGCTAATTCCAATTACCTGTAGAATATACAGCTGCGTAATAGGGTGATAAGGCGGCTAAAAATGCCGCTTGTACCTTGGAGGTGGATTTGGGGATATAAAAAATGGCAAAATACCCTATAAGGATTTTCCAACTCTAACACCGTCAAAATACACATGGATAAAAACGACTACATATCAACAAGTCAATTAACACTTCGGGGAACAGATTACACCCGCATCCCTCGCGTCGTAAACATCACCGGTGCTTACAAATACTGGGACAACGAGATCCAAAGTCCTCCACCAGCGAGTACCTCAAGAAAAACCAGCTGCTGCTCGACCTTAAAGAGAATACATGTCCGTCGCCGAGCGATGGGAAAAAGAGAGACGCAACTTTTCCGTCTTGCAATGGGTCGACTGCTTCAAGCAGCTTAAAGAGGAGGAGCAGAAGAAAGAAGAGACGAAAGTATTGACCGTGCTCCAGCTCATCGAAGCCCGAATCGGATGGCCGGCAACAGCGCACGCACCATCAAGAAGAACTACTACAAGAACACAAAGCAGGATGAGCTACGCCAACGCATGAATGTCCGGTATGGGAGCTGGGGACAGCATGAAGTCAATCGATAATAATCATGATGGGTTACACACGGTAATTTTCATTTCCTTTTTGGGCTTGTATTTTTCGTTTTAACGCCATAAAACCGCCTGCCGATGGAATAAATGTAGTATTTTTGCAGAAAATATCGGATTATGAACGTATTGAATTCTTATATACCACGAAAATTGCCGGTCATAGCCTTGATATGCACGCTGTTCGTCACCTACCCGAATGTAGTGTGGATTCCGTGGAATCTGGCACGGCTGAATGTCGGCGAAGAGGCCGGATTTTGGGCGTTCTTTGTTTTCCGCATGCTTTACTTCTACGGCTTGTTCTACCTCCAATTAGAATATAATGTGCGTAAAATAGGCAACATGCCGTTCGAGGCACGTTTCGGATGTAACTTTCTTTATACGCTGCTCGGATGTGCCGTATTCGTCGGACTGTCATACGGCTTGCCCTTGCTGGGTGTTCAGACCGGTTATGTGGGTAATATCCTTTTGTTCCAGTTTTTTGTGGTGTGCTTGCTTTGTACATTTATCGGGTACATCTCGGTGTTGTATGACAGCCAGAGAGAAAAAGAACAGGAAATAGAGCAGCTACGCATCGAGAACCTGCAAAGCCGTTGCGATGCCCTTGCCAACCAGATCAATCCGCATTTCTTTTTCAATTCGCTCAACGGAATATCCTCGTTAATCAGAAGAAAAAATGATGACAACACATTGCTTTATGTAACAAGGTTGTCGGATATTTTCCGTTATATTCTGCAAAGCGACAAGAAAGGGATTGTATCATTGGGTGAAGAACTGACATTCATCCGCTCTTTCATGCACGTGATGGAAGTAAGGTTCGAAGGCAAATTGACCTGTTCGATTGATGTCCCCGAAAAAGACCATGAACTGCTGTTGCCCGTACTCTCGCTGTTGCCTCTTTTGGAAAATGTGACCGTACACAATCAGATAGACAGTGACCACCGGATGAATATCAGCATCCGGATGAACGGCGGCGAATTGGAAATATCCAATCCGGTATATCCCAAACTCGCCATGCCTGACACGAACGGTATCGGTTTGCAGAACCTGCGCAACCGTTTCGGACTGATGATGAAGAGAGAAATTCGTGTGGAAACCGACGGAGATACATTTAACGTATATCTCCCGTTAAGATAATAGAAGAAACTATGAGAGTATTGATAGTAGAAGATGAGACGGCGGCTTACAAGAATATGGTAAACGCTTTGCAGACAATAGAACCCACGATTGAGATTGCCGGTAATACGGAGAGCGTGAGCCGGACTGTTGAGTGGCTGCAAAACAATCCGCAGCTGGATCTGATATTCATGGACATACAACTGTCCGATGGTTCGGCTTTCATGCTTTTCGATCGCATGAAGATTGAGACACCGATTGTCTTTACCACGGCATACGACCAGTATGCCATAGATGCTTTTCGGGTAAACAGTATCGATTACTTGCTAAAACCTATCAAACCCGATGAACTGCAAAGAGCGTTGGACAAGTTTCGCCGCTGGATGCCCGCCGATATGGGCGGCTATCTTTCCCGGCTGATGGCGTTGGCTCCCAAACCGGTATATAAGGATAAAATATTGATTCCCTTACGGGATAAACTTCTGCCGGTAGCACTTGACGATGTGGCTTGTTTCTACACGACCAATAAGCAGACGCTTGTCTGCCTGAAAAACGGAGTGCAATATGCGTATGTCAAGACGCTGGAACAAATCATGACGATGCTTGCCCCCTCTCGTTTTACCCGGGCGAACAAACAGTATATCGTGGCGCGCGACAGTGTGAAGGAAATTAGCATTTGGTTCGACAGCCGTCTGCTAGTGAAACTGAATATAGAGACACCCGAACCGATTTACATCAGCAAGAATAGAGCGCCGGAATTCAAGGCATGGATTGTACAAGAGTAATAAGTTAAATATATAATATATGGCAACAATCATTCGCAAAGAAGAGCGTGACTTCCAGCCTAATCCCGGTAAAATCGACGGATTCAGACTGTTCACAGACATTTCGCGCAAACAAAAAGACGTAGAACCTCAGTACCTGAATTTCGATTTGCGGAGGCTCGATCCGGGACAATATAATGCTCCTTACCATTTTCACCGCTACGCTGAAGAATTGTTTATGATACTTTCCGGATCGGCGACTTTGCGTACTCCCGCAGGGCTTGAAACGGTCGCAGAGGGAGACATCCTCTTTTTCGAGGCTGGCGAAAGCGGTGCACATCAGCTTCGTAATCACACCGACGAGCCGTGCACCTATCTTGATATGCGCTCCTACAGCGGTCATGACGTCTGCGAATACCCCGATTCGGATAAAATCATCCTTGTGCCCGGCGGCGAAACGTTCCGCCGAAACGAACAGCATCCCTATTTCGACGGCGAAACCGACACCGACAAGATTTGGGAAAAGTTGTAATGAGTTCCTTATCCTAATTATGACAGCTTCTTTCGGGGAGCTGTTTTTCGTTTTCATACAGCACTTTTCCGCGTTAATGTCGCTTTCTATATAATGTATGTCATACCGCTGTAACTTTGTATTCAAATAATTGATTACAAAGTTTATGGCAATGAATTATCGTATCTATTTAACTTCGTTTTCTTCCTCCTTGCAAGGCATGGTGCAAACAAGTTTGCCCCTCTGCCCTTGCTTCGTTCATCGGTTCAGGCTTTGGGGAACGGTTTTATTCCTTTTGATTCTCTCTTCGTGCAAGAATGGGGAAGAGAAAAATACGGTCTCCAAGTATTACCCTACGAAGATATTGTCTCCCGTCAGCAGGACTATACAAACCCCGTATCCGGCAGTCCTCAAAGGCCGTCAAAGCGTAGAAATACGCCCGCAATGCAGCGGACTTATCATGCGGATCTGCATAGAAGAAGGGGCTTGTGTAAAAAAAGGACAAATTTTGTTCATCATCGACCAGGCCCCTTATCTTGCCGCTTTGAAAACCGCTTCCGCCAACGTATCACAGGCCGAAGCACGACTGGCAACTGTACGTCTGACATTTGACAGCAAGGAAGTATTGTGCAAAAAAAATATCGTTTCCGATTATGAATTACAAACGGCCCGCAACGAACTGAAAGCAGCCGAAGCGACACTCGAACAGATGCAGGCACAATGCGACAACGCCCGGACGGAATTATCCTATACAGAAGTGAAAAGTCCGGTGGACGGCGTGGCAGGCATGATTCCTTACCGGGTGGGAGCCTTGGTGGACAGAAATATCGCCGAGCCGTTAGTGTGCGTATCGGACACAGAAGAAATGTTCGCTTATTTTTCCATTTCGGAGAGCGATGAACTGGCAAAGAGTGCAAAGCTCGGGACGCAGAAAATTACCTTCCGTCCTGTCAATAAGGCAATCCCCGTTGTGAACGGAGTCATAGATGCCGTCAGCGGTACGATGGATGCCCGAACGGGAACCATCAGCGTCCGGGCAAGAATCCCCAACCACGACAAAATATTGTATGACGGTAGCACGGGCACGGTGCTCGTTTCGTCGGAAAGGACAGACTGCTTGGTCATTTCCCAGACGGCCGCTTACGAAATTCAAAACCGCACATTCGTCTACAAGGTCGTGGACGGACGAACCGTCTCCAGGTCCGTCGAAGTGGAGGACATCGGTAACGGTAAGGAATACATCGTCCTGTCCGGTCTGAAAGCCGGCGACAAGATCGTGACTGAAGGCGCAGGCTTGTTACGCGAAGGAACGGAAATAACTGAAAGTATAACCACCCAAAACGCTTCACAATGAACTTGCAGACCTTTATCGACCGCCCGATATTGTCCGGCGTATTGTCAGTGTTCGTCGTACTCCTCGGTATCATCGGATTAGTACAATTGCCCGTTGAGCAATTTCCGGAAATAGCACCGCCCACGGTCAGGGTGAGCGCTACATACATGGGTGCCAATGCCGAGACCTTGCAGAAAGCCGTCGTTGCCCCGTTGGAAGAAGCTATCAACGGCGTGGAGAACATCAATTACATGACCTCTTCCGCCACCAACAACGGCACGGCCACCATCAATGTCTATTTCCGTCAGGGTACAGACCCCGACATGGCGGCGGTGAACGTGCAGAACCGCATCGCCTCGGCACAGGGTGTACTGCCTGCGGAGGTAATCCGTTCCGGCATCACCGTGCGCAAGAGCCAGAACAGCACGGCTAAGATTGTGGCACTGTACAGCCCTGACAACAGCTTCGATCAAAAATTCCTGTACAACTATTTCAAAATAAACATAGAACCGCGACTGGCGCGTATTCCCGGCGTGGGCGATATAACGGTGTTCGGTTCCGACTACTCGCTGCGCATCTGGCTGAATGCGGAAAAGATGACGGCTTACGGTCTTGTCCCTGCCGACATCACCGCCGTACTGGACGAGCAGAATGTGGAGGCTCCCACCGGAACATTGGGAGCGGATATGGACAACACCTTCCAGTATGTACTGAAATACCGGGGACGCTATGAAGACGAGGAGGATTTCGGCAATTTCGTTATCAAGTCGCTGTCCGATGGAAGTGTCCTGCGCCTGAAAGACGTGGCGGAAGTGGAACTCGGTGCGTTGAACTATGCCACGAAGAACGAACTGATAGGACATCCGGGCACGAACTGCATGATAGCGCAGGCGCCTGGCTCGAACGCCAATGAAATCGTCAAGGCGATAGACGAAGTGATACGGGATGCCGCCGCCGAACTGCCCAAAGGAATGGAACTGGTCGATTTGATGAGCATCAAGAGTTTTTTGGACGCTTCCGTACACAACGTGATAGAAACCTTGCTGGAAGCCATCCTGCTGGTTATTTTCATTGTGTGGCTCTTCCTACGCAACTTGCGTTCCACGGTGATTCCTGCCGTGGCCATCGTCGTGTCATTGATAGGAACATTCGCTTTCCTTTATTTTGCAGGGATGTCAATAAATATGCTGACGCTATTTGCACTGGTACTCGTTATCGGTACGGTAGTGGATGATGCGATTGTCGTCGTCGAGGCTGTGCAGTCCCGTTTCGACAGCGGTTGCCGGTCGCCCCGTCAGGCAACGGTGGAAGCCATGCAGGGCATCAGTCGTCCATTGGTTTCCACTTCATTGGTGTTCATGGCCGTATTCATTCCGGTCTGCTTTATCGGCGGTGCGACGGGCAAGTTCTACACGCAGTTCGGTCTGACGATGGCGGTTTCCGTCTTGATTTCCACATTCAACGCACTCACATTCAGTCCGGCGCTGTGTGTACTACTGATGAGACCTGCTGCCATAAAAGAAAAAAACTCCCGTTTCGCTGCTGCATACACTGCAGCTTTTCAAGGAATGACAAGCAAATACAAAAACGCTGTGCTGTTCATGCTTCATCATAAATGGCTATCTTCCATGCTGCTGGCTGCCACCTGCGGTTTCTTCTATCTGTTGTATGTGACAAAGACGGGACTTGTACCCGATGAAGATACGGGAACGATTGTGGCCGATGTGCAGGCTGCCCCCGGAACAAGCCTTGCCCAGACGGAACGCATCCTCAAGAACATCGAAGACCGCATCAAGGACACCCCGCAGTTCCAGATCTATTCCAAGTCGATAGGTATGGGGATGCTCGCCGGACAAAGGCCTTCCAACGGGACGTTCATCATCCGCCTGAAACCTTGGGACCAACGGACAGGCAGCAACGATGACAACCGTTCCGTTATCAATGACATGTATCGCCGTCTTTCCGACATTACCGATGCGCACATCATGGTCTTTGCCCAGCCCATTATCGCCGGATATGGTGTGACAAACGGTTTCGAGGTGCACGTTCAGAACAGGCGCGGAAGCTCGGTAGAAGAGCTGCAACGTCACGTACAGGCATTTATCGTGGCACTGAATGAACGACCGGAAATCGCACGGGCGCAGACCTCTTTCGACAGCCGCTATCCGCAATACCGTGTCGAGGTGGATGCCGCCCTGTGCAAGCGGGCAGGCGTTTCGCCTTCGGATGTCCTCGATGCCTTGTCCGGCTATATCGGAGGCGTCTATTCCTCGAACATAAACCGCTTCTCCAAACTCTACCGGGTGATGATGCAGGCATCGCCCGAATACCGGGCAGATGTCCGCTCACTCGACGGACTGTTCGTGCGCACCGCATCGGGCGAGATGTCGCCCATCAGCCGCTACGTCACCCTGACCCGTGTCTATGGTTCGGAATCCCTGTCGCGCTTCAATCTCTTTCCGTCCATTGCGGTCAACGGCGCACCCGCCGCCGGATACAGTTCCGGGCAGGCGTTGAATGCCATTCGTGAAGTCGCCGCGCAGACACTTCCGGCTGGATACGGCTACGAGTTTGGAGCGATGTCTCGCGAAGAGGCCTCTGCGGGCAATACATCGGTTTGGGTATTCGGCATCTGCATCGTTTTTATCTACCTGATTCTGTGCGCCCTCTATGAGAGCCTGCTCATACCGCTCGCCGTCATTCTTGCCATTCCTTTCGGACTGTTCGGAAGTTTCCTTTTCGCCAAACTGTTCGGCATCGAGAACAATATCTATATGCAGACCGGTATCATCATGCTCATCGGTCTGCTTGCCAAAACCGCCATACTCCAGACGGAGTACGCTTCGGAATGCCGCAGCAGAGGCATGAGCATCACGGCATCGGCTGTCGCCGCGGCGGTTGCCCGACTTCGTCCCATACTGATGACCTCACTGACCATGATATTCGGACTGCTTCCGATGATATTCTCCACTGGAGTCGGCTGCAACGGTTCGCGCTCGCTGGCAGTGGGTACGATAGGCGGTATGTTGGTGGGTACGGTCTCTTTGCTGCTCTTCGTGCCGCTTCTGTTTATTGTGTTCCGACACGTGGAGGAAAAAATGATACCGGGAAATAAAGTTCAAAAACACATACGATAATCATTATTAAAATTCTTACGAAGATGAAAAAGTTGATATTTATTTTGGTAGCCATATTCGGGCTGAGTCTTACGGTCAGTGCTTGCAGTACCCATGACGGCAGAATAGAAGAATCTGAAACGGAACAGCCCGGGGAATCGTCCGGTTCGGATATGGATGCCGGACTTACAGGAAAGACCCTTATCGTGTATTACAGTTTTACCAACAATTCCCACGTTATCGCTGCGGAACTCCAAAAACAGACCGGCGCCGATATGCTCCGGGTCGAACCGGCTGATGAGAACGTGGATTACAACGACTATTCCATCGGTCTGCCCATGATGAATCTCATCAAGGCGCATCCGGACGATCCGGCTTCCTATCCGGCAATCAAAACCGCAGCCGATGATTTAAGTGATTATGACAATGTTGTCATCGTAGCCCCGTTGTGGTGGAACAACATGGCCGCACCGCTTCAAACATTCCTTTTCAAATACGGGGCTGAAATGGAAGGCAAACGCATCGGGCTGATTGTGTCAAGCGGTGAAAGCAGCATTGAAGGCGTTGAAGCCGATGTAAAACGGCTTATCCCGAACGGGAAGCATCTTAATCCGTCATTGTGGATATTGCGTTCACGCACCAATCAATGCCCTGCTTTGATTGAGGAGTGGTTGGCAACTATCAACAAAGCGCAAAAATAAGTACAGAGCTGACTCATTACATCAAATTTAGTTTTCGTTTCCAATGTTAGTTTTGCGGGGAATAACCAATCCGACAGCGAAAGCTGCTCTACCTTCCGAGTCCTTTAGGGTGCGAAATATCGGACATGTTTTCTATCCGGTAGCCCGTTTCCTCTTTGATCTGCCGGCACCAATATCTGCCGACACCGGCCAGTTCCGCATAGTATTCATAGTTGGAAACAACGCCGACAGCCTTTTCGATGATGGAACCGGCTCCTTTTACGTTGTAGCGTTGGGCCAGTTCAAGCAAATCACCGCGTTCGATGTCGGAGTTCTTGTTGCAGATGGTCATGCTATGGCGGTTCACATATCCCGGGGCGGACGGATCGACGGAAAATGTGAAATCGTATGCCGGGGCGATATGCCACACCCCGTCGTCACCCATCAGGAAACTGAAATTCTTGTTATGGTCGTCCACATTTCCTCCCAGCACATTCAGGGTGGTCAAGAGGAACAGTTGCTTGAGTTCCGACGGCAGGACGCCTATGCGACAGGCCGTGTCAAAGAGGCATTCATAACTGTCCGCAGCCGGGTTCATGGCCGCCAAGGTCTGTATGTGTATTTTCTTCCCCTCCTGACGGTCGAACCGTTCGGTCAGGAAATGGGCGGTTTTCTCGCCCTTCGCAAGGCGCGACGGCATCATGTTCAGTCCTGCGTCTTTTGCCATGAGATAATAGCTGTATTCAATACGGGTAGTGGGGATGTCCGAATGTTCGTCGAACTTGATAATCATGGGGACATATCCGGGCATCGGGCTTGCCACCTGTCCCGAATAGCATTCATTGGTTTCCGGATTGAAGTTGATGATGGCTTTAGGTCTGCGACCGCCGGCCGATGTCCCCACTTTGAACAGACTTTCGATCATCAGGTCCGGCTGCATTTCAGTCTTGAAATTCCTTGCCTCGTTCAGGGCTGATTGAGCCAGCCTGTAAAGGTCGTCAATCTCGACCTTAAAGGGCCGCTCCATATCCTCGGCTGCCGGAGGCAGAAATTCCAGCGCTCCCATTCCCCTTCTGCCGATGTAGGCCAGACGGTCGAGGGCGGACAGATTTCTCGTACTGATGCTATGGCTCTTGGCCCACTCATTGAATACCCTGTTTCCCCAATGATCCGGCAAGGAATCGGCTATGAAAGAGGGCAGTCCGCCGAAGAGTTTCCCGTCATCGGCATACACGGGCAACCCGTTCTTTACTGCCGTGCTGTGGATGGAGGCCCGCAAGGGCGCAATGTCATACCCGCCGCCAAGGAAATCGCTGTCGAAATAGAAACAGATCCTTTCCGCGTACCTTTCCTTGTATGTAACCAAAGAACCGACTTTCCGGTTCCACAAAAAAACGTCAAGATTCCGTATCATCGCTGTTCCTCCTTACTCTTTTAGGAATGAATTTATTTATCTGTTTCAACGCCATCGGGGGCATGGGCAGTTCGGGTAACAACTCAAACAAACGTTGCTCCATTCCGACCACGCGCAGCAGCGAAATAAAATTATTGAGCGTGATATTCCGGTTCACCCCTTGTTCGAGATGACTGATGGTAGTCAGGCCCACACCCGACCTTTCAGCCATTTCCTTTTGGCTGATCCGTGCGGCAAGACGGTACTCCTTCAGGCGTTGGCAAAGGAGCGTGATGATGTCCTGATTCGTTGTATAAACATCCTTATCCATATGTCTATATATTGCTATTACTTTGCAAATATAGCAATAAATATCCATATATAACTACCATTGATATAATTTCTACGAATGGGAAAGGCAATCTTCAGGTGAATCTGACCTTATTCCGGTCCTCATTTCGAGTTCCGTTGGTTCAGCACATCCTTTATCATCTCTTTCACATCCTGACCCACTTGCACGAAATTTTTATACAGGATGCGTTCGCGTTCCTCCCTCGATTTGAACGTGTAGAACTTCGGCAGCGGCACATACGCCGCTTCCTCTTTCTTGATTTCGGCCATGTCGAAATCCGTCTTGCAGAAGAACTTCGTGGTCTTGAACTCCTTTGCCTCCTGAATGTTCATCGAGCCGCCCATGCCGGTTTTCGTCTTCACGAAGTCCCGCGCCGTCTGTCCGCAGAGCCAGCCCGTTGCCATATCCGAGATCTTCGAGGCGGGCACAAGGCTGTCCATGTTCTCGTTCAGGTTGATCGAGGTTTTGTCCCGGTCGATGGTTACGCCCTTCTTCACCTGTACCACTTTGCCGAAGATGTCGTTCGACAGCCATTCCAGCGTCTCTTTCGCACGGGCAGAGCCGCTGATTACGTTACCCACCGTTGTGATGATCTTCTCCATACCTACCTTCCCGTAATCGGCCTCCAACTGTGGCAACTCTTGGAATCCGAGAGTTACCGACACCTTGTTGCTTCGTGCCGTACCAATCAGACGGTCTATCTTGTGAAAGTACAGCGTCGGCAGCTCGTCCACGATGATACTCACGGGGACATTCTTGCCCTGCCCGGTATTCACACGGGTAACGAGACGGTTCAGGATAAGGGCGTTCAATGCACCGATGATGCTTTCCATTTCCGGGTCGTTGGCAATCAGCAGGTAACTCGGATTCTTCGGGTCGCTCACCTTCAGGTCGAAATCGTCCCCGTCGCGGTGGAATATCCAGTAACTCTCCTTGGTCGCCAGACGTGAGGTATAGACGCGCAATGTACCGATCATGCCCTCCAGTTGCTCCATCGCCTTGTTTTTGAACGCTGTCTGGAACGGGCCAAGTAGCGGAGCAACCTCGTTGTCCGTTTCCAGCACCTCGAAAATCGTCTGGTAACTCTCGTTCAGGAACGACAGAATATGAGGCATATCCGAGTATTTCCCCAGCCAGTAGGCCGGTTCAACGATATTTCCGCCCTCACGGTCGCGCACCGCGCCCGTCGGTTTCCAGAACTTTGTCTGCGGGTCTTGCCGCTTCTCCGCGTACAGCTTTTTGCCGCCCGCATCGTAGGGTTCACGCTCGTAGTTCACGAAGAAGTAGATACAGGCGGCGAGGAAGTTCACCGCCGAAGTCTGGAAGAACTGGTCGCTGCCGCCGCCTCCCTCTTTTTTGCCCTTTTGCAGGCTCTCCAGCAGCGTTTCAGCCGTTTCACTCGCTGCCGCGAGGTTGTTGATGTACTTCGCCTGGATCGGGTTCACCCGCCGGCTGTACTCCACATCCACGAAGTTAATCATGTTAAACTTGCACCCTTTGGGTACTTTACCCAGCTTCTCGTTTTTCTTGTAGTGGTAATACAGCTTCGTGGCAAGTGTTGGAAATTTGTAATCATAAACTACCATAGCAAACCCCTTGGCCGAATGTTGCCGGATGAAAGGCTCTATAATCGACATGGTCTTCCCACTGCCCGGAGTTCCGACTACCCATGTGCCTCTAAAACAGTTACTTATCGAAATCCAACCCTTGCGAAACCTACCCTTGTAATAGTATCGCATAGGGATATTTACGCTGTATTCGTTTTCAATTTTCTCTTCGCATTGTTCAAAACTTTCATTTTCAAAGTTAAACCGGTCTTTCATCAGTCCCTCCTTGATGAACTTCGAAATATTGTCCAGTGCGATATGTACCAGTACCACGCCCACGACGGAGGCTATCATATAGAGAATGATATTCAGCGGCAGCGTGTAGAGCCGTATCTCCATCGGACGGTTGAACAGCCATACGGACAACACGAGCAGCAACAGTCCGCCCGTCAGCGGGTACACCACCTGCCTGCGCGCGTCGAACTCCAGATGTTTTTTATTCCGCGTACCCATGCAGGTAATGCAGATGAGCAGTACCGTCGCAATTTTGCTGTACACCAGATGACCGTCGTTGTAGATCATCCACCGCTTGATACGCCCGTGGATGTCGCACAATATCCCGCCCCAGTGGTCGAGTATGGCAGGGTCGATGGCATACTCGAAAAACTCCAACAGCACGGAGACATACACCACCGCACGGAATATCTTGTAGAACCCTTGTAACTCCTTGCTTTCTTCCATGAATCAATCCATTGTTAGTTCCTGTTTCCGGCGATACCAGTGATTGCCTACCCGGATAACGTCCATGCCGAACCATACGCCGTTCTCGTTCAGCTTGGTTTTTATCTTTTCAAGGGTCACCGGGCCGACACCCCAGATATCCATGAGGTACGATTCGTCAAGATGAATCAGATCCCCGATATACAATATCCCGTGAGTTTCAAGATGGCTTCGGATGGACGGTGTAATCCCTAAGCTGAAAACCGGTTCCGATAGATAATGCACCTCTTCTGCCGGCATATTGTTCAGGGCTATCTCAAGGCCTTCTCTGATTTTTTTGAGAGAGTCGATGTATTTCCCCATATCTCGGATGGTCTGCTCGTTGCATGATATTTCGTCGCGCAGCCGGGTGGATTTCTGTACAAGTTCGGCATTGCCCCGCTTCAGTTCACTGTTGATGTCTCTCATCGACCGATTATCCGCTTCCAGCTCGTTCCGTTGGTACTCCAATTCTTCGACAAGCTCCTGTAGTCTGGCTGCATGCTCTTTCAGAATGGATTCTTTTCCGTGATCGGCGGACATTTCCTCGAAAAGGTAGCCGAACCGTTTAACCAGAAAATCAATATCTTCTTTATCCGAAGCGACGGAATCAGCGATCCTTTCCATTTTCCGTCGGCAGGATTTACCTCTCGCACATTTGTACATCAGGACAAGTGCCGTTATCATCAGCACCAATCCGACAAGCATAATTATGTCTATCGTTTCCATATAAGTTTATCATTTCATTCATTCAGGGTTATAATCGGACGCACCTTGTGCGCCTGTATTTTAGGAGTCTCCTGCATGGCTCCGCTTCCCAACGAGTACAGCCATGCCTTTGCCGTCTGCTGCCCTTCTACCTCCGTCGATGTCCAGTACCAGCAGTCGTCGGCTTCATCCGGCAACGGCTGTCCGCCGCACCGTTCAATCACGGGATTGACCACTTCGCGTAGGGCATACAGCAGGCGCATCTGCGCCACGGACGGAACGTATGCACTCTGCCCGTACCGCCACAGGTCGAAGACCGCTTCAGCCATCGGCGAGGCTGTCTCCCTCGTGTCGTACAGTGCGAAAGTGTTCGCATTCCCGTCGTATGCCGTGATGTCGGCCGATGTGCCCTGCGCGACACCGAGACTGTCGGCGAACGCTGCCGGAGCGATCTCCCACAGGTAAACCGCATAGCCGTTTCCTTCCGTTCCGTCGCGCAGCCGAGTGTCGAAGACGACGGCTATCGCCCGTTTTCCCGATAGTTCATACTGCGAGTAGGACAACGCCGTGCCGTCCTCGCAAAGCACATGGCCGGGACGTACCGCCGTATCGGGCACGTCGATATGCGCATCGCAGGCGGCACACAGCACCGCCGTCGCCGCTACTATAATCCATTGTATCTTTCGTATCATCATTTCTTTTTTATATGATTCGTTATTCCCTTACCTTATCGGCAGTTTCACTCCCAGCACGACACCTGTGCGTAGCAGATCCGCTCCCTTTATCATCATATCGCTCTTTACCTGCCAGTACAACGTGCATCCCGACCGCAACACATAGTTATGCTCGTAGCCGAAGTGCAGGCCGCCGAGGAACTTCTTCGTGTCGCTGCCTGCCGAAGCTCCGATACGCAGGCTGCCGTAGTGGTTGCGCCCACGCACTACGCACGGCTTGTAGGCCACGCCGAAGCCGTAGCTGCGGTAGTTCTTCCAAAAGGATTCCGGGCAGATATGACCGCACGAGGCGCACTTCTCCCATTGCAGGTAGCCGTTGGCGAAGAACTCCCACGCATGGCGGTAGTTCATCTCATGTTCGTAGGCGAGCGTTACGTCCATGCCGTTCTTGTAGAGCAGCCCCGCTCCGAGCGAGAGGCGGCCGCTGTTACGCTGCGCGTGTACATGGGTGGCGAAGCCTGTGCAGGCAAGCACAAGCAGCAGGGTGATTCTCATCGTCTTTCCCATATTCATTCCTCCTCCAATAAATCCGCATTGAATGAATCCGCCGCCAGCACATCCTCATAGTCGATGTTCAGGCTGATATTCCGACCGCTGATCTGCTTTTCTGTCATTTCGATGGTCAGCAGCTTGCCGTTGGGAAAGGTCAGCTTCTTTACGACAATCACATTACGGTAGCCATGCCGGAACGTCTTTCCCCGCTCCAATACCAGTGCGGGCGTCAGTTCGATGGTCTGCGCGTTGGTCGCCTTGGAGAGCTTCTTGTCCGCCAGCTTCACCCGTATCTCGTCGATGTCGAAACGGATGTTCGTCCTGTTCTCGATGGAGAAGTCGATAAAGAAATAGTCGCCCACCGAGTAGATATTATTCAGGCGCATCACCATACGGTGCGCTTTAGTAGCCACATTGCGGACCTTCGCGGGCGAGTTCCAGATACGCCGGGCGAAGCGTGTCATGTCGGCGGTGGACATCGACACGGCCGGATTGTTGTACGCCTCCCGCTCTTGCAGCAGGATTTCCTTGTCCGTTACCGCCTCCTTCATCCTGGTGGTGTAGATCAGCGCGTATTGCGTGCGGTAGCGTTCCGTCACGATGGTGACGACAGCGAGCACCTCGCCGTCCTCGTGTCCCGCCTCCTTGGGCTTCAGCCGGATGATGTTGTCAATAGGCTGGTCGCCTGCCACCTTGTCGGTGGAAATATCCACGAAACGCACCGGTTCCGATGCCGTGATGACGGTCGTTATCTGCTCGTTCACCGTCAGTTGTTCCATTTCCTCGTAGGTCGTCTGCGCCTGCACGTTCCGTGCCCCAAGCAATCCTGCCGCCAGAAGAAATGACGTTCCGATTTTCTTCAAATTCATATTCATGTCTTGTTTCTATTGATTTCTATGATTTTCTTTTTCTCTTTTCCCTCATTTCGCATCGTTGCCATATGCAGGTTCTTCCTGAATCTGCCGGGCTCTTGCCCAGGTACAGCGTCCCGTCCGGGTCATCTGGGTCTCACACTCCCAAAGGGTGTTCTTTTCCACATGTTTGAAATTGACCTCCCCATATCTCGGCCCGTAAAAGCCGGTATATTTTTGGAAAGCGAACAAGGCGATTCTCCGATCGTCTTCTGTCAGGAAATTACATATCAAGGCGAACCGTCCCCCGTGATGCCACCATTCGGTACTCACAAGTTTACCGATGAATGTTTCGGCTCTATCGGGAGCTATGTAATCCTCATAATACAAGCCGTCCGTACCTTTATGATATTTCGATAGATCTATTTCCACACCATCGGGGGGTTAATTCCGTTTTTCCCGTCCGTTCACCAGATACACGAACGTCCCGTATTTCAGGTTCACCTTGTTTTTCTTGATGGCCTTGCTGATGGCGTTGCTCGTCTTCTGGTAGGCATTGTTCATTGCCTGCATTCCCCATTGTGCAAGGCTGTTCCCGTAAGTGCCGGTGCTCATGCTCATATTGCCCGACATCGCACCGCCGGCCACATCCTTGCTCGTCTCCCGGAACTGGCTGTTGGGGACATACAGCCCCTCCATGCCGTCCGTGTCGTAGAGCGTGAGACTGACCTTCACCAGCTCGTCATTCACGAGGATACTGCTGATGTCGCCCTTCACGCGTCCGGATGAAAAACCGCTCACCGTGGCATACAGGTACGAGCCCCGTTTCACGATGCACTCGTTTATCTCCACATCGTCGAGCAGGCGCAGCCGAACACGCGAGCCGTCCACCGCCTTGATGTCCTCGTCAATAATAGCTTGAATGAGTTTCGGCTCACGGGCGTCTTTCGCCAGTGTATTGAAGTAGTCCGAGGTGGTCTTTACCTTGCGTACCACCTCGCTGGGCGGTTCGTCCTCGGACGGGGCTTTGACCGAACGGCTTTCTTCGGAAACCGTACCCTCGGCCACTCTGTCCTGTGCCGGAACGGTTGCGGCAGTATCCGTATCGGCCGACATCACGGCATTCTGTCCTCTCAACCTCGCTTCGGCGAGTGCTTTTTCCAGTTCCGCGAGTGCTTCCTGCTCTCGCTTTTTGGCATCGGCAATTTCCGCTGCCGCAGCTTTTTCCTGCTGTTGTTCGTCGAGCAGGGCGATGTCGTCCTGCGTGTATTGCGATTCATACTCTTCTTTGTTGTTATCGGTCTCTTCCCGTTCTATGTTATCCACTGCGGAGTAATCCTGTATCTTACCCCATGCTTTCGCCATGTTCTCGTACTTGCTCCCTATGCCGTCGTCCTTGATTTGAGCTCCCGGCAGTTCGGGGTTCAGAAACTCCGTTGTCTGCAATGTCTTGTCCTGTATCTCCATCGTTTCCGTGTGAAACAGGTCGAAGATGAAATAAGACGCGCCGAGCAAGGGGAAATAAAGGATGGCAGGAAGCATATACTTCGGCTGGCGGAAGTTGATTTTCTCTAATATCTTCATAGCACATTTTTACTTCGGTTCGTACTCCTTATTTTTATTCTCCCTCATTTCGCCTTCTTGCAACAACTTGTGCCGCTGACGCAGCACCGAATCCTGCATCTCCGTTGCAGTGCGGTGTGCAGGACTGTACCGGTATACTGCCACCAAGCGGTAGGCGTTCCATGCGAATACCCCGATGACGAAGGTGAAAACGAGCACCAGAAACAGTGTCCGGTGTGCGTTGGCGAAGCCCTGCACCTTGGCCGCCATCTTGTCGATGCGCGTCGCCCTGGCAAACTTGCGCCCGGCCGCCACATCACGCTCGTAGCGTTCCTTGTATTGCGGATCGTTCTTATCCGGCATCTTCTCGCCGAACAGCATCCGCCTGAATCCTTTGATATTCATATCCTTGATGATTTAGTAATTGCTTTTCGTTTTTTGCTCGATGTCCTTGTTCAGCAGCGTGCGCCAGTTGACGATAAGCAGCCCGTGCGGGTTGTTATCCGTTCGCGGCACACGTTTGAGCTGTCCCGCCGTAACCAGTTCGCGCGTCAGGATGTTGCTCCGGCGTTCGATGCGCTGCCGCCCGTAATAAGTGAACTCCATACTCTTCTTGTCGAAGGCGATACTGTCGCAAAAGATGGAGAACACTGCGCTCGTACCCAAGATGTTGGAATAAAATCCCCTTTCTTTCAGGGTATTGTATTGCGCCAATCCCGTTTCATCGACCAGATACATGGCTTTCTCCATCGTGTAGCGGATGTATTTGTCGTCCGGCGCAAGGGTGAAGAAGTAGTGGTGGAACATCTCCACATGGCTCTTGGCCTCCACGTCCAGTGTCTCGTCCATTGTCGTGCGGTTCACGAGGATAGGCACATTGCCGTCCAGCACGTACACCTTCTTCTGTGCATCCGTTACCATCGTCCGCGCCGTCCAGATACTCGACACGCTGATGATGACGCACCCCACGAGGAAAGCCGTGCAGATAATCCCCACTAATCGGATTTTGTTTTCTAAATGTTTGATAACCATGCGATTTTACTATTTCTTCTTGTTCGACAATCGGATGTATTCATCATGCAGCATCGGCATGATCGCTTCGAGTAGCTTCATTCGGAGTTTCTCTAATTCCTTGGTAGAGATCTCCGTATAAAGTCCCAGTATGATTACCTGTACGAACACCCACCAGATGCCACGTCTGCGTTGCTTGGCGTTTTTCTGCAACTTGGCCAGTTGCAGGCGGTAGGTCAGGTAAGTCACCAGTGGGACGATATACCGGTCGTCCCGGTCAAAGGCTTCGTCCAGTTCCTTGAATTTCGGATCAGGCTGTTTCGATACATGACGGAGCTCTTCACATATGCGCTCATTCACGTAGCGCACGAACCGTCTGTCTTGGTACCATTTCTCAATTTTCTTTTGTACATTCATTTCTTCTTGAATTATTTAGGTTATTATCTCATCATCGAGCCGATACCTCCCGTCGCCGTCATCTTGGCCTGTTGCGCCACGCCCTCACCGAAGTTTCGGGTAGAGAAAGCCGTGTCGCCTTCCGGTATCATCCATGCCGCAAGGTCGGGCACGAGGTTCAGGCATTTCAGGGCCACGATACTTGCCGCCATCAGGTAGCCCGCCGAGAAGAACGAGTTTTGCAGGTAAGCCGCCATCGTCTGCTCGCTGGCTGTTATCGCCGTCAGGTTCTCCACTTGTATGCACAATACGATGTCAAAGAGCAGCAATACATAAAATCCCACGAAGTAGAGCATTGCCCCATAGAAATGCACTGTCAGATACCTTGTCAGCCACTTCGCCCACGCACCTTCCCATTTCGGAAGCAGGCTGAAAGCCCACTGTATCGGGCCGAAAATGGTCAGCATACCAAGCAGGATTTGCTGACAGTAGATAGTGGCCCATTAGCCAATGTATGCAAAATAAGGGAAAATAAAAACAATGAAAATCTATGTAATTGCTGATTATCAATATATTATAAGTAGATAATAATTTCTATTGTATTCCTTAAAAATCGCTATTATTCACCATTTTTGTTACCTAAAACGATACTCGTTTTAGGATTATTTCGTATCTTTGTGCATGGATATAAATCACTGATTGACAATGGGAAGAAAAAAGAAATCATTGATAGAAAAATCTCCGTTCAAGTTACGTCACCGTAAACTGGCGGACGGGCGTTTATCCCTGTTTCTTGACCGTAGCGTGAACGGCGGGCACGAGTACGAGTTTCTGCAACTCTATCTCGTGCCGGAGACATCCACCCAAGCGAAGCGACGAAATGCGCGGACACTCCGCAAGGCGGAAGACATCCGGCGTGAACGGTCTGAAGCGCTGCTTAACGCAAAGGTGGCAGGGGTACCGGAAAATACATCCTCCGACATGCTGCTGTCCGACTGGATGGCGATTGTTCGTAAGAACCATGAGCACCGGGGAGCGCGTGACCAGAACAGTATCGACAACGCCCGTAAGAATCTGCTGAAATTCCGTGCGGATGTCAGGCTCTGTGATGTGGACAAGCAATTCTATCTTGACTATATCGACTGGCTCCGCTGTTCCTGCAAGACCGCATGGGGCAAGCCCATCACCCCCAAGACCGCGCATTCCTATTATACCACCTTGCGCACCGCATTGAACGAGGCTGTCCGTGAGAACCTGATTGCCTCGAACCCATGGTACAAGCTGGAAATGACAGAGAAAATCAAGGTTCCCGAGAGCAAGCGGGATTTCCTGACCATCGAGGAAATAAAGAGGATGATGGCCACTCCGTTCTTTAACGAGCAGGTACGGCAGGCATACCTGTTCTCCTGTTTCTGTGGCCTCCGTATCAGCGATATCCGGAAGCTGCGCTGGCGTGACCTTTCCATGTCCGGTGGACAATGGCGTGTCTCGGTGGTGATGACGAAGACCACCAACCCCGTTTATATCCCCCTTTCATCCCAAGCCGTGAAATGGTTGCCAGAACGTGGAGACTGCACGCCCGACGGCCTTGTGTTCGGAGGACTGCCCAATGAAGGCAATCTTTGTGTCAATCTCAAGAACTGGGCGGAAAAGGCCGGGGTGAAGAAAAACGTGACCTTCCATACGGCCCGGCATTCATGCGCGGTGCTGCTGCTGACGCTCGGGTCGGACATCTACACCGTTTCCAAAATTCTCGGGCATCATTCCGTGCGTGTCACGCAGGTTTACGCGAAAATTGTGGACAAGAAGAAAGACAATGCAATCGCATTGGTTGACAACGCATTCTAAATACATCATATATATGGCAACAACAAGGAAGGCAACCAGACTCAAAGAGCCGGTGAAGGTGCGCACCAAGAAGCTCGCCGACGGCTCGGAATCCTATTATCTCGACATTTACGTGGACGGCAGGCGCAGTTACGAGTTCCTGAAACTGTACCTGCTGCCTGAAATCAATCCAATGATCAAGGAACAGAACCGGGCCACCAAAGCAGCGGTGGAGGCCATCAAGTCGAAACGCATCATCGAACTGACCCACTCGAAGGCCGGGCTGAAAAAGACATCCGTCCGTTCCAAAATGCTGCTGGACGACTGGATGGAAACCTATCTTGCCGAACAGGAACGCAAGGGCGCAAGAGGGCTGAAACTGTTGCGGACGGTTTGCCGTATGCTCCCTCTTTACAGGAAAAAGGTGAGGATGCAGGAAATCGACAAGGAGTGGTGTCTGGATTTTATCGACTGGATTCAGCATACCTACAAAACCCAGTGGGGTAAGCCGCTTTCTCCCAAAAGTGCAGCGGACTACGTGGGCTATTTCTCCACCGCCCTCAATGCAGCCGTCCGTGCCGAGGTCATCCCGGAAAACCCGATCATGACACTTGCAACCACGGAACGCATCAAGGTGCCGGAATCCAAGCGTGAATATCTGACCATTGACGAGATAAAGGTTCTGATTGACACGGAGTGTCCCCGTGAGGACGTGAAGCGTGCCTATCTTTTCTCTTGCTACTGCGGCCTGCGGTTGAGCGACGTGTACGCCCTGCGGTGGAAGGACATCATTCTGGACGGGGAACAATACCGAATGTCAACCGTGATGAAGAAGACCACCACACCGATTTACTTGCCTCTTTCCCGCCATGCCATCCGCTGGCTACCCGAGAGAAACGGAGAAGGGGACGAATCGAAAATCTTTGACGGATTGCCTGCCGAGCCCAATATCAACAAAGTGTTGGCCAAGTGGGTGGAGACGGCCAAAATAGCCAAGAAAATCACCTATCACACCGCCCGCCACACGTTCGCCACGATGATGTTGACGCTCGGTGCAGACCTCTACACGGTATCGAAACTGCTCGGACATGCCAACGTGAAGACTACACAAATTTACGCAAAAATCGTTGACAGCAAGAAAGTCGAGGCGGTGAATCTGGTGGACAGCGTGTTTGATTAGCAGGATATTTTGAGAATCATGCCATTTCAGGCGATATTAAAAATGAGAATCGTGTTGCATTATTCAAATATTGAGATTTGTGCGATTTCTTAATGAAAATATTTTGAGATTCGTGCTAATTGTACTATCTTTGCAGACGATTGATAACGATGCAGATATATGATATTCAAAAGAAAAATATATAATGAGCTTCTGCAATGGAAGCGGACGGACGAGGGCAGGACAGCCGTGTTGATACAAGGGGCGAGACGTGTCGGGAAATCCACCATCGCCAAAGAATTTGCGGAAAACGAATACGAGACCCATATTTTAGTGGATTTTGCCGCGTGTTCAGCAGAAATCCGGGAACTGTTCAACGATGTTTCCGACCTTAACCGTATTTTCATGCGTCTGCAACTGGAATACAGTGTCGAGTTGAAGGAACGGAAGTCTGTCATCATTTTCGATGAAGTCCAGCTTGCACCCAAGGCGAGGCAGGCAATCAAGTATCTTGTAAAGGACGGCAGATATGATTACATGGAAACCGGTTCGCTGATTTCGATCCGTAAGAATGTCAGGGACATCCTGATTCCGAGCGAGGAAGTCAAACTCCACATGTTTCCCATGGATTACGAGGAGTTCAGGTGGGCATTGGGGGATACCGCCACAATCAGGCTGCTCCAAGGATGTTTTCACGGCAGGACGTCCATGGGTGACGCCACGAACCGCAAGCTGATGCGCGATTTCCGGTTGTATATGCTTGTCGGCGGTATGCCGCAGGCTGTGGCCGCTTATCTTGAAACCAACAATCTAGAAAAGGTGGACAGTGTAAAGCGTTCCATCATAACGCTGTATGAGGATGATTTCAACAAAATAGACCCCACGGGCAACGCTTCCAAGATGTTTCGCCAGATTCCGGCCCAACTGACGAACAACGCCAACAGGTATCTGGCATGGAGCGCAACGGAGGGTACGCGTAATTCCGTACTGACAGAGATCATTTCCGAAATCAAGGAGTCAATGGTCGTCAATATGGCTTACCATGCCAACGATCCGAGTGCGGGAATGGCATTGCATCAGGACCCCAACAAATACAAGATGTTCACGGGTGATACCGGACTGTTCGTCACCCTCGCATTCTGGGATAGGAAATTCACAGACAATACAATATATCATAAACTTTTGAGTGACAAGTTGAGCACAGACCTCGGGTATGTTTATGAGAATGTGGTAGCACAGATGTTGAAAGCCACCGGACACGAGCTGTACTATTATACCTTCCCCACTGAAAGCGGTAAACATAACTACGAGGTGGATTTCCTGATTGCGGACGGTGACAAGGTGAGCCCTATCGAAGTCAAATCATCCGGTTATAAGGCGCATACCTCGCTGGACGCCTTTTGCCTGAAATTCTCCTCCCGGATAAGGAACAAGTATCTGGTTTACACGAAAGACCTGCGCAAGGACGAGGACGTGCTGTATCTTCCCGTATATATGACCATGTTTCTGTGATTATGAATAACTGTATGCTACCCGATATTTCACAACGATTGCGTGAAGTGAACACGCTTCTCGCCACTTATAAACAAGGTGAACCGTCTTTTGAACAAGCCTTGCCGCCCGCCCTGTTCTACCATGACTTCAACGAGACAAACGGCCTTGTCAAAGAAGCCGGACTGTTGTTCCGGGAAGATGCGGAGCGGCTTCTGGAATTTTCCTCTTCCCTCTTTTCAGAAGCGGACAGATACCTCTCGCTTGACAGAGCACCGTTGCAGAAGGTGGACTTTGCAGTACTTTTCGAGGAACACCTCAAACCTTTTGAACTCCGGTACGAGGACGCGAAAACCGTCGCCACCGGACTCTGGCGCAAGTATTCGGCCATGAGCAGCCGGCTGGATTTCTTGCCGATGGACGCGGAAGAATACAAGTCACTTGACGCGGAATGCAGCGTGGCAAAGGCAGAGTATGACGAAGTCCACGCGCACGCGAACCTATTATATAAAGAGTGGCAGCAGGAACGTGACCGGTATTTCTGTGTCTGGTGCTTCAAGCCGGTATTCCTCGACGTGCTGGTGGAACGCCTGAAAGGAATCGCCGGGAGTATCATCTCCGACATCGGGCGCATGAAGGAGGGCAAGCCATGAACGCCCTGCTGCAAGAGACATCCTCATGGATGGACACCGTTGACCTCGCCCTGTGCCTGTTCATCTACGAGGTGTGCAACGACTACCAGTTCGACTTCCTGCCGGGCAGCGACTTCGTGAACTTCCTGAACCTGAAACCCGCTTCACGGACCGTCACCGTGCGCCCGAAAGAAAACCTGCGTGTCTGTTACATGGTGTTCTCCGTCTCGCAGACCATCAGGCCACGGGAACATGGAAGACTCTGGGCGGAAGAGTTCCTGAAACGCTGCGGCATATCCAAGTCGTACTACGACAAACACCGCAGCGACGTTTGCGGCAAAGGTGCCACAAAGGAGAATCAGGATTACCGCAAGGCCATCGACAAGGCCATTGAAAACGCAAAGCGGTTGAACCGTACCCCATAGCCGCCCGCCGTTTCCCCATTCAGCATACCACATATAGACCATAGCCGTGCGCTATACTGTTGAACCCCAGCAGTATGGCGCATTTCTTTTTCCATGCACTTTCCCCATCTGTTCCCCATTGTGCCCCTCCGGGTCAAACTTAACTTTGCATCGGAAACAGAAGAAAGGAAAAGGCTGACAAACAGTGTTTTCCGGTTTCCAGAGAGAACAAGGAACTATTTCAAGGAACCATTTTAAACGGACGAATATGGAAAATGAACGCAACCTGATGACCACCACGGAGGCGGCCCGGTATCTCGGGCTGAAACCCAGCTATCTCTACAAGATGATGATGCGCCGCGCGATCCCTTACTACAAGCCTAACGGCAAGCTGTGCTTCTTCGCAAGGGAAGACCTCGACGCATGGCTGAAACGGGTACGGGTGAAATCGCAGGACGAGATCAACAGCGAGGCCGCACGCTATCTGGCCGGACGAGAGAGGAACAAATGATTTATCAACCAATTAAGCTAAAAACGTACATGGACAATCTGACGAACAAGGAGCCGGGTATCAATGATGGCACGGTTCAGAATTCCGCGAGCAAGGAACAGAAGAAAAAAGAGAGCAGACCCGTGATCGGTGCGAAAGCCCAGACCATTCTGGAGTTTCTCCGTGCCTGTTCGCCCTACGAGGCCGATTCCATCCGGGTGATGGTCGGCTACGGCACGGGAAAAGGTGACATCGACACGATTGAGGCTACCGACATGCTGGCCGTCAACCGTTTCCTCAACCACGGGCTTACCCGGGAGAGCGGAACAAGCAACGAAGCCGTGATGAGACATCGTCAGGAGCGCGTGCAAAGACTGATGGAAGCGGTCAAGGGATTTGTGGACATAGGCCAGCTCTGCCGTATCAGTGTCGCACTGATGAAAATCTCGTCCGACTTCAAGGCGGTGGAGGAAGCACGGCAGCACCTGCAATCCCAACCCGCCACGAACGGAGGGAAAAACTGAAATCAAACCGGAACGGGATAGCGGATGAAACCGCAAGGGGCAAGGAAACTTTCACCCACACCATTTCATCGGAACCATTGCAAGTCATTCCGTCGTTCCGTTCCCTTATCTCTATTCAATGATATAGGAAAACATGAAGGACAAGGAAACATATCTTTTCAGTAAGCCGCAGGGATTCCGGACAATACGTTTCCACCTTGCAGCAGAGGCCATCGAATGGCTCGACGGAACAACGAAAGATGACGATGACAATACAATCGGTAACCACACTCTCTTTTATAACCTACTTTCACGTATGCGTTTAGTCCCCGGCAGGGACAGTTCATTCCGCAGACCGCAGGAGCTACAGCCCGGACAGTTGCAGTTCTCGGAAACCGGCCTTGCGGAAGAGTGGCACATGGGGAGGAAAAAAGTCCGCAACCTGCTCGCCACGATGGAGAGTCTGGGCATAATAACGGCAAGCACCTCCAAGGTCGCTTCCGTGGCCTCCTTGACCTGCGTGGAGGGCTGGACCGACATGCTGGGCTGCTATGTGGAAAACCCTTGCAATACCGCCCAAACAGCATTTGAACGGCACTTGAACGATACCTGAACGGCTTTTGAACGGTATCTATCCGGCAGTGGAGGCACGCCGCGGGGAAAGCAAAAACGTCTTTCAGTTTCGAGATATGCCGGGGTCTAACCTCCCTTTGGTCGGTCATTCCCCGGCGCTCTCGCGGCTCACTGGCAGTTCGCCGGTGGCGGCGCTCGCAAGCTCGCACCTTTTTATAACCCTTTTAAGACAATTATACAATGACAGAAGACAAGCAGAATACACAGCATACACCCTTTCCGCCCGAGGAAGAGAGGCGCACCGAGTATGTCGGCGCCAAGGTCACCCCGGGACAGAAACGGCATATCCGCCGCCTCGCCGACGAGTGCGGCATGACCGTCAGCAACTACGTGCTGGCAAGGGCTTTCAACTACAGGCCGAAAGCGAGGCTGACGGCAAGGCAGGAGGCCGTCATGGAAACCCTTATCGGTTGCCGGAGCGACCTTTTAAACTACACCTCCGCGCTCCGCGGCATGGCCCCGGAGAAACGCAGGCAGATGTTCGGCAGCTACCCGTTCATGCTCGGGTGGCTCAAGGAACTGGGCAGGCTCGCCGAACGCATCACGGACGTGCTCGACAGGCTACGGACGGACAACCGCCTGCCCGACGGGACAAGGAACGGTGAAGACAAGGAGGAGGAACCATGATAGCAAAGGCGAAATCCATCTCCCACGGGATAAACGACATCAGCTATATCACGGGAGAGTCGAGGAACAAGAAACACCCCGAACGCATCCTCCATGTCAAGGACAATCTGCTGCCGCCCGGTCTGGACGCCACGGGAATATGGGACTCCATGCGGCTGACACTGGAAAAGTCCAAACGGGTCAAAAATTCCGTCATCCGCATCGAGGTCAGCCCCGCGCCGGAGCACACGAAAGACTTCACCATCGCCGACTGGGAAAAGTTGTGGGACGACTTCATAAGTGAGTTCGACAACATCGAACTGTACGACAAGAACGGCAGAACGTATTCCCCGAAGACCAACCTCACGGGCAGCAAGGGGACAGTACATCTTCATCTGGAATCCAAGAGCGGCATTCCCCACCTTCATGGCGCGTTCTGCCGCATCGACGAGCTGGGACATATCAACAACGACCACGACATACACCTGCGTGCGCAGCGTGCCGCCGAGCGTGTAGCCCTGAAACGGGGCTGGACCACCGCCGCCGAGGTGCGGGACACGAACATCGGGCAGGTGAACCGGGACTGCATGGAAATCCTGCAATCCATGGAAAGCTGGTCATGGCTCGAATACGCCGCCCGGCTACGGGACAAGGGCTACGAGCTTTGGGAACTGCAGGACGGCAAGAACCTGTTGCGCGGTTATGTCTTGAAGAAAGGTAACGCCCGGTACAAGGCTTCCGAACTCGGCAGGGGGCGCAACCTCATGGCGAGCAAGCTCGAAAGCACGTGGAAGAAGCTGCACGCGGCTCCCAAGGCAAAGGCCGCTTCGACAAGACCTGCCGCAAGCACGCCGACACCGACCACCGCCCGACCTGCACCGGTCAAGGCACAAGGAAAGGTACCGGTTCCGCAATATACCGGCTACCGCCCCGGCACTATCCCGTACCGTATCGGCGATGACAGGGATAGCCGCAGCTACTTCATACCCGACGAGGCCCTGAAAGTGTTCGACGAGGAGTTCGACTACCGCGAGACGGCCAACAGCCGCGAGCTCACCGACAGGGCGGTGGCACTCTTCGTCGGGATGATGTCGGCACAGGCCGCACCCTCCGGCGGAGGTGGCGGCGGTTCCAGTGATCTGCCTTGGGGAAGACGCGAGGACGAGGATGACCGGGAATGGGCCCACCGTTGCGCCCGGGAAGCGGAAAGGACGATCGGCAGGAAACCCAAGACCGGACGAAAACGATAAGAGACATGGGCAAGGACAGATTCGATTTTTCAGAAATAGACGCGGCACTCCCGGCAGCCGAAAGGATGCAGGAGAAAGACCGCCTGACCGACGCGCTGGAAAACAATTACAAGGCCGTCGGCATTTTGGGTGACAGGATGGAGAAACTCGAAAGCAGGCTCTCGGAAGTTCTGCCCGGACTGGACGAAACGATTTCTTCCCTGCGCGGAGTGAGTAAAATTACCATTGGCGAGGAAGCCCGGCGGACACTTGAGCAGGAGGGAGAGGCGGTTTGCCGGAAGATGGCCGAAAGTATCAACAGGGAGAGCGCCAGACTGCTCGAACGCCTGTCAATGAGAGACCGCGTGGTCATCTCCGCCACCGCCTTCTGGTGTATGGTAGAAGTGATCGTTTCTCTTTTGGCGGCTTTCGCCTGTATCTGCATGGCAAACGCCGAGTTTATACACAGCCTCATGCTGTGGAAAGTACTCGGTTATACGGCAGGATTTCTTGTCGTCTGTATTGCGCTGACCATTTTTACATACCACAAGTTAAAGCACTGACTATGGTACATTATCAATTTAAACAATATAAGTATGACTACGACAGTAAAAGTAAAATTCCGCCCCTCGACAGTCGAAGACCGTCCGGGCACTATCGTCTATCTGGTAACTCACCGCCGTATCGCCAGACAGATAACCACCAGTTACAAAGTGTTCCCGTGCGAATGGGATGAAGAGCATTCCAAACCTGTGCTTGTTTCCGATAGCAGCCGAACGGATATTGTCAACAGGATAATCCAAAAGCTGCGTTCGGACATGGAACGGCTGGAAGCAATCATAAAGCGGTTCGACAACGGGCGCAGCAGCTATTCGTCGGATGACGTGGTGGCAGAGTTCCGGCACACCGAAAGGGAGAATACCTTTTTCAATTTCATGGAAAATGTCATCGAACGGTTACGGCAGTTGAATCATATCGGCACCGCAAAGAACTACCGTGCAGCATTGGGCAGTTTCAGGCAGTTCCGAAGCAACGTGGACATTTCCATTGCTTCCATAGGCCACGTACTCATGGAGGACTATCAGGCATATATGACCTCTGCCGGTCTTACCCCCAATTCCATTTCCTTTTATATGCGTATTCTCCGGGCTGTCTATAACCGTGCCGTGGAGCAGGAACTTACCGAAGACCGCAGACCGTTCCGCACGGTGTTCACCGGCGTGGAGAAGACACGCAAACGGGCTATTTCAATCAGTGACATCAAACGGATCAGAGAGCTTGACCTCTCGTTAAAACCCAATCTTGAATTTGCCCGTGACCTGTTCCTCTTTCTTTTCTTTTGCAGGGGAATGTCATTCATTGACGCAGCATTCTTGAAGAAGTCGGACATTCAGAGCTGCGTGCTGTCTTACCGCCGTCACAAGACCGGCCAGTCGCTGTACATAAAGGTTGTCAAGCAAATAGAAGAAATAATTGACCGCTATTCAAATAAAGACTCGCCATATCTACTTCCTATCATAACCCGTCCCGGGGAGGACGAGCGCAGGCAGTATGAGACGGCGTTGCACCGCGTGAACAAAGCCCTTAAAACCATAACGGGAATGATAAAGCTACCAGTTACGCTCACAACGTATGTCAGTCGCCATGCTTGGGCAACCATTGCCAAATCAAAGAATATACCTGTCAATGTCATTTCAGACGCGCTCGGGCATGATTCCATTACTACCACGCAGATATACCTCGCCTCGATTGACACATCCACTATTGACCGGGCAAACGAGTTGATTATTAAAGATTTATAGGATTTTTATTCGTCAGACAAAAACATCCGTCTCTTTGCAAGAAACGGATTTCCAATGCAAAGGAACAAAAAAAATCCTGAATTGTAATGTATTGGAATATATATTTTTTACGGTTTATTTTCAAAAACATGTTTTTTGTCAATCAAAACAAGCGTTCTTACGGTGAAATCATCTGATTGTCAGTCGGTTGTACAAAACATCCGTTTCTTGCAAAGAAACGGATGATAAATTGTTTGTTTAATTAAATTCTTTTTAAAATGGACAAGAAGGAAAGAAATGAAGAAATTCAATCAAGACGTGAATTCTTCAAGAACGCAGCAAAAGGGGCATTGCCTATTTTAGGTGCCATATTATTGGCAAATGCTCCCGTGATTGCACGTGCAGCTGATGCTGAAGTGCCTATGGGATGCACTGGCACGTGTACTGGCGCATGTTATGGAAGCTGTAAAGGCTGTAGCACAACATGTACAGGGACATGTTCTCATGGCTGTAAGGGTTGTTCTACCACTTGTACTGGAGGATGTAGCCACTACGCTTGTAAAGGAGTAGGAAAGAACTAATCTTACGTAAGTTAGTATCAAAATAAGGATGATAATCCTTTTTAATAAAAGGATAAAAGTCCTTATTTTGATACTTTTATTCATCATTAAATTAGTCTTATGAATGACATCGAAATTAAAGCAGATGAGATTGCTTGGCAAGGGGGGAAAGCAAGAGAGATAACTTTTATTGTAACAAAGGATTGCCAATTGGCTTGTAAATATTGTTATTTAGTTGGCAAAAACACCAAAGAACGAATGTCTTGGGAAGTTGCAAAAAAAACCATAGATTATGTTCTTGACAATGAGTGGTATTTTAATGAAGAGTCTGTAATTTGGGATTTTATTGGAGGAGAACCATTTCTTGAAATAGCTTTAATAGACCAGATTTGCGATTACATAAAAATTGAACTGTTTAAAAGAAATCATAAATGGTTCAATTCTTATAGATTTAACTTCTCAACAAATGGTCTTAATTATCAATCGGATAAAGTTCAAAACTTTATCAAGAAAAATATAGACCATCTCAGCGTTACCATAACAATTGATGGAACAAAGGAACTTCATGACACAAATCGAGTTTATAAAGGAACCAATAATGGCTCATATAATGATGTAGTGAAAAATATCCCCTTGTATCTTGAGCAATTTCCTGTTGCCGCTACAAAGGTAACAATAACGACGTCTAACATAGAATTTATCAAGGATAGCGTTTTGCACCTTTTTTCTATTGGCATTCATGAAGTTAATATAAACTGTGTTTTTGAAGATGTTTGGAAAGAAGGGGATGATTTAAGATTGGAGAATCAGTTAATGGAATTAGCTGATGAAATCATTGATAATAAATTATATATAAACAATTCATGTTCTTTCTTTTGGGAATACTTGGGTAAGCCAATGGATAAAGTGACGGATAATTCTAATTGGTGCGGAGCAGGTAATATGTTGGCTGTAGATGCAGCAGGTAATTTCTATCCTTGTACCAGATTTGCTCAATTTTCTTTGAGAAATAAAAAAGCTCTGATTGTCGGGAATGTAAATGAGGGATTAGATTTTAATAAATTAAGACCTCTTTTATCTCTTGACCGTTGTACACAGAGCTCCCAGGAATGTATTGATTGTGATGTGGCAAGCGGTTGTGCTTGGTGTCAGGGGGAAAATTATGATGCAGCAGATACGCCAACAGTCTTTCAGCGTGCAACTGCAATTTGTAAGATGCATAAAGCTCGTGTACGTGCGAACAACTATTATTGGAATAAGCTTTATCGCAAATTGGAATTAGAAGGTGAACGTGAGGAATTCGAGAAAAATAAACGAAAGTCTAACGATATTATTTGTTGAAACTATGTTGCAATATTTGATTATACAGTTGGATGATACAAGTGTATCGTATTGTCATTATGAAAACCCCAAGGAGAGTTTTAAACTTATTGGATTAGAGGACTTGAAAGCAGGTATCCTATTTGCCATGAAGAAGAACCTAATGATTCAATTTGTGTACCCCAATTATGAATTGCCTCAAGAATATAAAGAAGTCATTCATTCTATCGACCATAATAAAATCGTTTCTTCATTATGTGAGGATACAGAGCTACTATCTAATGCAGATGTAGTGGTTTTTGAAGATTGGACTGGAATAGATATTTACAATTTTAAGGAAGATGGGGTATATGTTATCCGTACCAGTAAATCCGATTTTTTTGATCGTTATCTATTTTTACTGCGCCCATTGGCCAAAATTTCTCGTCTAAATGTGATAATAACCGATATTAATACTTTCAATGATAATGATTTTAACACTTACAAGAAAGTCTTGATTGCATTGTCGGAAAAGATTAAGAATCTTTATCAGAAAGGAATATTTTCACAACTCAATATCTTAACAGATCGCATGATGTTGGAGAAAATGAATAATTGCAATGCCGGCTTTGAAAATATAACCCTTGCTCCTGATGGAAATTTTTATATATGTCCTGCATTTTATTTGGCTGACGAAAATGAGAATTTCGGATTGGGTAAAGCAAAATTTTCAGTCGGAGATTTGATAAATGGATTAGATATTAAGAATCCTCAATTATATAAATTATCACATGCTCCTATTTGTCGTAATTGTGATGCCTATCAATGCAAGCGTTGTGTCTGGCTAAATCGCAAGACTACATTTGAGGTCAACACCCCAAGTCATGAGCAATGCGTAGTGGCACATTTAGAACGTAATGCAAGCAGAGAACTCTTATGTAATATTCGTAAATATGGAGAATATCTTCCACACATACGGATAAACGAAATTAATTATCTTGACCCTTTTGATGTAAGAAAAGAATGGAGAAAATAAGCATGATTAAAGTAAAATTAATACTATTGTTTACATTTTTTGTAATTACATTTCAAGTTAAAGGCCAAGATTATTTTGAGATGAAATGTATTGGCTGTTCTGCTTACAATGTAGATTCTACGGAAGTCATGAATGAACATTTAGGTAAAATAATAAGAATATCAAATGATATAAAATCTCCTTCTTATTATCACGCAAATAAAAAAGAGGGAATTACTATAGACAATAGATATTATCAACGTCTATCTCAGACTGTCTTCAAGTGGTGTGGAATAGATTATTGGATTGTATATGATAGAGCTACTTTTTCAGAAGATTATTCATGTTTGGAAATAACAATATGTAGACCTTTGTACTCAACAGCGGTAGGAGCTAAGGCCAAAAGAATTATTCTATATTATGTAGCAGACCTAACAGCAGAAACTAATTTGGATTCAGAAGGGAACTTTATAGCAGCCTGTCCCAGATGCAAAGGATCAGGAAAGATTGAACTTGATAGGTATTCACAGCATCTTGATGAGAGTGTTGGTATCTGCGAATTGTGCGTTGGCAAAAAGAAAATAATAAAACAATTTAAAATATGATATTATGCAAACAAGAAAATTGGTTGGACAAGTAACGACGGAAGAGAAAAATGAAATTCTAAGTCTTTTTGAACGTCGTAACGGCTTAAATGAATTAGCTAAAATACTAACGGCTGAAAATGAGATTTTGTATGAAAAGCTCGTAAAAGATATGGGAGATACTGGTCTAAAATTTCAAAATTGGTGGAACCGTATGGGTGAAAAATATCAATGGGAAAGTATTGAGGGTAGTAACTGGGAGATAGACTTTGATACTTGTAATATTTATTTAACTGATAATAATTAGAATTATGTTAGGAACAACTGAATTATTACTTTTAGGAGGTCTTGCACTACTGATATTTGGAGGGAAAAAAGTCCCAGAAATGATGCGAGGATTAGGGCAAGGAGTTAGAGAGTTTAAAAAAGGCATGAAAGAAGTTGAGGATGATGAGGTTAAATCAACCGATGAAGACCATATTAAACCAACTTCATTAGAGAAAACAGATAATCAGAATAATGCGAAGTAGCAATGATAATCAACTAACATTCGGCGGACATTTGGAAGTGCTTCGCCGAATGATATTTCGCATATTGGGAGTTACTGTCATTATTGCATGTTCTATCTTTCTCATGAAAGATATTGCATGGAGTATACTATTGGCTCCAAGTGAGTGGGATTTTGTGACATATCGTTACATTGAACAGGTAATGCAAGGTTTTGGTGTTAATTTTCATTTTGACAAATATGAGATAGAATTAATTGCTACGGATTTGTCCAGTCAATTTATGACACATATAACGACTTCAATTTATTTGGGGTGCTTAATTGCTTCCCCATATATACTGTATGAGTTGTTTTGCTTTGCTTTACCTGCTTTATATGAGAACGAGCGTAAATACTCAATATATGTGGCTATTGTAATATACTCTCTTTTTGTCATAGGTGTATTAATGAGTTATTTCATAATATTCCCTATTTCATTCAGGTTTTTAGGAACATATAGCGTAGCTGATAAGGTTAATAGTATGATAACCTTAGACTCTTATATTTCAACTTTTACATCACTAACGTTAGTAATGGGAATAGTTTTTCAACTCCCTATTATAATTTGCATTTTAGCGAAAATGGGAATAGTAAATTTTCAAATACTTGCAAAATATAGGAAATATACGCTGTTTATAATCACCGCAATTTCTGCAATAATTACTCCTCCGGATATAATGACTTGTATTTTGGTGACAGTTCCTTTGTATCTTCTTTATGAATGCAGTATATGGATTGCGAAAAAAGTCGATAAAGCTAATGAATAAGTTAGAAAGTCAAGTAACATACACAAAAAATACTATTATTACTTTTATGTCGTTACTTGATTTCGTAATTTAATATAATAACTTATTATAGTATAATAACAATACAATTGGTTACGCCCTTATTCAAGCAGAGATACCCTTTACTCGCTTCCTGTTGTAACACGCCCCAACTGTGATGAACGCAAACAGCACGAAACTATGTTACGTCGTACAAATAAGGGAACGAAAATCATAGCTGATATGGTTAACCGCCGATACCGCTTACGACATATGTCAGCCGACACGCTTGGGTAACCATTACCAAATTAAAGAATATACCTGTCAATGTCATTTGGGATGCACTTGGTCATGATTCCATTACCACCACGCAGATATATATGGCTTCGATTGACACAATTCACCATTGACTGGGTAAACGAGCTGATTATTAGAGACTTGTAAGAATTTGTTTGTCAGACAAAAACATCCGTCTCTTGCTAAGAAATGGACGATTGATGCAAAGGTAAACAAAAATCCTGAATTGTAATTTATTGGAATATAGAAATTTTCACAAATTATATTCAAAAACATATTTTTGTTAATCAAATAAGTTTTATTAATATATATATCACTAATTATCAGTTGATTAAATAGGACATCCGTTTCTTAGCAAGAAACGGATGTCCAGTACAGA
>ERZ507768.38-NODE-38-length-51562-cov-5.68771_pt1 | contig 51562 bp, 44 predicted proteins | sample MGYA00513603_ERZ507768 | MGnify/ENA metagenome assembly ERZ507768 | reverse complement strand
TCCGATCTCACGCTTGTGGACCGCATTGTCACCGGCTTTCCCAAAGGGGAAGAGGATGCGCTGAATGAGGAAAACGGCTATCTGGACGCCGCCATGGATACCGGTGAAGTCTTTGCCTTCTGGGTCATTGAGGGACCTGCTGCTTTAAAACAGGAACTTCCATTTGAGAAGGCCGGACTTCCGGTCCTCATCACAGATGACCACAAACCATACAAGGAGCGCAAGGTCCGAATCTTAAACGGCGCTCATACCTCCATGGTCATGGGGGCATATCTGGCCGGGTTCGATATCGTGCGGGACTGTATGGAGGATGATGTAGTCTGCGGCTTTATGAATAAAGCAGTCCATGAGGAAATCATCCCCACACTGTCTCTTCCCAAAGAGGAGCTGGAGAGTTTCGCCTCCGCCGTCACAGAGCGTTTTAAAAACCCGTTTATCGACCATGCACTGCTGTCCATCTGCCTGAATTCCACCTCCAAATGGAAAGCCAGGGTCCTGCCGTCCCTGAAGGCGTATATGGACAGGACAGGAAAACTGCCTCTCTGTCTCACAGCCTCCTTTGCCTTCTATCTGGCGTTTTACCGGGGGAAGGAACTGACAGACGCGGGTCTTGCTGCCGTACGTCCGGACGGTGGTGCTTATACTGTGTCGGACGACAGAAATGTTCTCTCCTTTTTTGCAGCACATAAGGATGATACCACAGAGGAATACGTGCACGCGGTCTGTGGCAATGAAGCACTTTGGGATATGGATCTGTGCTCTATGCCCGGATTTGAAGCCGCTGTCACAGATATGCTGAACAAGATCCAGCGCGACGGCGCATATGAAATGATGAAATCCGTCTGCTGATTCTTTAAAAAATAAAAGTGCCCCATATGGAAGCCTGTAAATTTCCGGTTTTCCATATGAGGCACTTTTATTTTGTTCCGCATTTCTCACCCGCTGTATTCTGAATCCGGAGGACACCGCCGCATAAAATACATGTCCGCCGCTTATCCCTCCGCCTGTTTCTCTGCGACAGCACAGATTGTCGTATCCCGGCCTGTAAACGCCTTTCCTGCCACATTATCATAAAATTCCGTGCAGCACAGCCCTGCACTCTCTATTTCCTTTTTTAAGGTTTCCCTGGTGTACCGCTGGTTCCAAAGATTATAACAGTGGCAGTCCTCCTCTGTGATCACCAGATACTGCTCCAGAGTGTTATCTGTCTCGGGATATCTGTAATTGCGCTGAATGACCACATGAGGTCCGGCTGACCAGAATCCCTCATCCTGATACTGAACCGTCTCCAGTTCTTCAAAAGGCAGAGCACGGGTAAATCCGTCAAGAATAAGGATTCCACCCTGTTTCAGTGCCTTTTTTATTTTCCCCAGCAGAATCCTCCTGTCCTTTGGAGGCAGTACACCGAAATCACAATAGATCAAAGTTACGACATCAAATGCATTCTCCTCATCCATATCCAGATAATTCTTATATTCATACCGGATGTCCCTCTTTGTCCCGGCAGCATGTTCTCTGGCGTATTGGACGGACCGTCTGGAAAAATCAAGACCTGTCACCTGAAATCCCCTGTCATCAAACAGCTCTGCATAGAGTCCCGGTCCGCATCCCAGGTCCAGAAGCTTCTTTCCCGCTCCTCCCCCGCAACGCTCTGCAATCCAGTCCGCGGATCTTTGTATAAATTCATGCTTCCTGGTTGCGCCTTCCGCATCCGGGTCCAAGTGCGCCTCCAGCATATATCCGGAAATATTCTCATCATCCCAGAAAGCGGAGGAGCTGGCTTCATATACCTGCGGTTTTTGTTTTATATACTCAATCAGTTTCCTGCTGCTGCTATTTTCCAAATGTTTTCTCCCTGTCCTGTTTCTGCCGTGTCTACCGGTTTCCATCACTGCAGTTTGCCGCGTCAATGGCGATCACCGTCAGCAGGCCGATCAGCTCATCGTCCTGGCAGGCATAGTCGATCACATACGTGTCCCCCCAGTGAAAGGGCTCTTTCCTGATATGCATGATCGGGCAGCATTCCTGATAGACATCGTAATCCCATTCCAAAAAATCGCCTTCCACTCTCCAGTCATTATAGTCGATCTCATATTTGGGCTTAAACAATGCAAAGCGTTTTTGGATACTCCCCAGAGCCCTGCCCCCTGCAATCAGCTCAAACCGGGGCATGACAGTCATCAGTTTTTCTCTCACCATGCCTACTTCCTCACCGGTATCGTGACGGTAAATGTGTATCTTATGGCCAATAGACAGAAACTCTCCTTTGACAAAATACTTCGGGTTACCGTATTCATCGTACACATCATAGGTGTCTGTCCAGGAAAATACCCTCTGTTTTATCAGTAATTTCATAAATCCTCCTCCGTTTTTCCTTTTCCTTTGCCTGTATGCTTATATCTTACCACAATACCTGTACTTTATGGAACAGAAATCGTTACTGCTCACTGCTTGCCCGGCAGCACGCTTCGCGGGACAGTGCTTACCATTCAAGCAGCGCGGCTCCCCAGGTCAGCCCAGCTCCGAATCCTGACAGGATGATCTTGTCCCCCTTTTGCAGCTTTCCTTCACGGTTCATCTCATCCAGCAAAATGGGAATACTGGCGGCGGATGTATTGCCGTGACGTTCCAGATTCATGGGAAATTTTTCCTCCGCCTCCTTTAGTCTTTTGGCAACTGACTGGATGATTCTGCTGTTGGCCTGGTGCAGAACATAATACCTGATCTCCTCTTTCTCTGTCCCGGTCTTTTCCAGTACCTGTGTAATACACTCCGGCACCTTTTTTACGGCAAATTTAAAAACAGGCTGTCCTTCCATGGCAACATAATCCGCCTCCTGGGCACCGGGTGCCAGAACGTTCTTCATCTGGCGGGCACCACAAGTAAGAACACTGTCCCCTCTGCCGTCTGACCACTGGACCATATCCATGAATCCTGTCTCATGAGCCTTTACCACGACGGCTCCTGCCCCGTCCCCAAACAGCACACATGTACCTCTGTCTTCCCAGTTGAGAAGCTTTGACAGAGTTTCCGCTCCGATGATCAGCGCATTTTTGTAAACTCCGCTTTTTATATACGCCTGAACCGTGCTTAAGGCAAATACAAACCCCGAACACGCTGCACTTAAATCGAATCCAACGGCGTTCCAAGCACCGATTTCCTTCTGTACCCGGCAGGCAGTATTTGGGAAAAATGAATCCGGTGTACAGGTAGCCACTAGGATCAGCTCCACATCCGCGGCATCCATTCCCGCATTCTCCAAAGCCTTTTTGGCGGCGCGGCATGCCAGAATGGTTGTATTTTCCTCTTTTGCAATCCTTCTCTCCCGGATTCCGGTCCGTGTGGAAATCCACTCATCATTTGTATCCACAATCCTGGACAGATCATCATTTGTCACAATATTTTCGGGAACTGCACTGCCTGTTCCGACTATCCTCGCTACCATATTCTTCCTACCTCTTATTCCATCATATTTTCACCGGATAACTGTTCAGCGCAGTAAATGCGCAGACCTGCTGAATCATTACTTCACAGAATCACATCCGGGAATTCATTTAAACTTTCAAATAGTTTGATTATCAAATCTTTTCTTTCAAAGTATACTAAGAAAGAGACCGTTTGTCAACTACACAAACGGCCTCCCGGTATCTATTCATCCTCTTTATAAATTTTCTGTATTTCCTGGGAAAGCTCCCGGCTCAGATCATCCAGGTCAATTCCCGTTCCCACACCCCGGTATGGGGCATTATCCGGCTCCGGTCTGCGGTTATAGTCCTGTTCCCGCAGCTTTGCCATATCGGGAATCTCTCTTGTCTTCTCTCCCGGCTCCTCTGCCGGCCTGCGCGGTGTCTGGCTGCGCGGCGTCTGGCTGCGGCTGCCGCCCCCGCTTCTTCCTGTTCCGGAAGATGTCCGGCTCTGGGCCGTATTATTTCTGCTCTTCTCTGTGGTCTTATATACCGTTTTCTTCCTGGTCTTCTTTTTCCTGCCCGGCAGCGTGGGAAGGCTGAACTTCCGTTTCTTCCGGTTGAAAAGCGGTTCCCGGCTGCTGCCTTTGCTGTTCTGCTTTTTCTCCCTGTTTCGAAGAAGAGGCGCTGCCTGCACCGCGATTCCGAGAAAAGCCAGGATCAGACCCAGCAGCCATGTACCCGCGCCGCCGTCTTTGCCTGTCATGGAAAACAGAATCCTGATAGCGCCAAGACCGCCGCAGATACCCGTGATGCCGATGATCACATACTCCTCATATCCGATAGCCATGGTGGCCGCAAAGATTCCTATGGCAATACAGATGATCCTGCCCGTGTCCGTAGGCGCACTGAAAAAAGAGTTTGCCAGCGCATATACAAGGCCTGCGCACAGCACAAAAATTCCAAGTTTATAAAATACCCATGCAAGCGCACCCAGCACCACCGCTCCGGCAAGTCCCGCGATCACCACATATTTTGCCTCGTGCAGAAAATAATACCCTGCAATACCGCCCGCTGCGGCACCGATCACAAGCCCGAGGATACTGCCCCAGACTTTCCTGAGCTTATAGCCCATAAAACAGTTCAGCAGTGCAAATATAAGCCCTGCCAGCATAATTCCCGTCGTATACTTTTCCACAACATTCCCGTACTGGGAAGTCACAATGTTTAAAATATCTGCCGGATTCATTTTGATCACCTTACCCCTTATCTGTTTATGTAACTGTTCTTCACCTGCAGTCCCTTCTCTGCCCTTTACAGAAAGGGAACTGCAGCATCACACACTCTCTCCCCTGAAAGTGGTTTTTAAATATACTTTTTTGATATACCTGAGGGTTTCCTTTTCCCCTTTTTCCGCCAGCATGCGCAGCAGAAATTCCAGGTCCTCATTGGTCTTCTCATGCACAAACCAAAGTCTGTCTCTGCTCTTCAGAAAATAGGCCAGAGGCGCCTGATCCGTATAAGTCCCCGGATTATAGACCCTGGAAGCGCTGATCCGGTCCATGACCATCTCCGCAATGTATTTCCTGGGCATGGGAACACCCTGAATGACTGTGTCACAGTCCACACCGTAGTCCACCCAGTGCTCAAAATGATGCTTATTCCTTCCATAGTGGTGAATCCAGGATGTGGACAGCCCGGTGTCTTCCCGCTCCGCATTGTTGGGACTTCTGTTTCCCTGATAATACCTGCATCCAACGGAAAATTCCGTCCAGGAATATTTTGACAGGTCATGCAGCAGCCCCTGCCGGTACAGACCTATTTTAAAACAGTAGCGCATGACCAGCAGCTTATGGCTGGTAATTGTCTTGAAATGTGCCCATATATGCATTACGCTGTTTCCTGCTTTCCGATTAATATTGCTATAGTTCTCGACGGCACCTCCACAGCTTTTTTACCCTTCCCCTTCTGCTTTGCCGTCTTTACCTCTTCTTCTGTAAAAACCTTTCCTTCCTGCCTGCTGGTGCTGGCCACGAATTTCCATACAGACCCTTTCGGCAGATTGGGCAGTGCAAATTCATGAGGCATCCAGTGCAGGTTATATGCTACAAACAAAAACTCTTTTTCCTGCTTCCCATAATCTCCGCAGTACATCATTCCCAGATGCCGCAGATTTCTCTCACAGGGCGCATACCAGGCCTGCGCTCCGTGGTAAGACAGATCCGGATAGCCAAGTGCCCTGTAGTCCACTCCTTTTAACTCTTCCTGCATATGCAGAATGTAGTATTTTTTTCTGAAGGCAATGGCTTCTTTAACAAATTCATAGAGTGCCCGGTTGGATTTGAACGCACTCCAGTCCACCCATCCGATGTCATTGTCCTGGCACCAGGCATTATTGTTGCCCTTCTGGGAATTGCCGAACTCATCCCCCTGAAAGATCAGAGGCGTGCCCTGGCTCAGCAGAAGCAGCAAAAACGCATTTTTAAGCTGCTGCAGCCGCAGTTCCCGCACTGTTCTTTTCCTGGTGGGACCTTCTGCCCCACAGTTCCAGCTGCAGTTGTACTCCATGCCGTCCCTGTTGTCCTCACCGTTGTCCTCATTGTGTTTCTCATCATAGGACACCATATCCATCATGGTAAAGCCGTCCTGGTCCGCCAGGTAATTGATGATTCCCGTCTCTTTGGGATTTCTCCGGTTCCGGTAAATGAAATCCTCCAGCATGTTCTCATCGCTTTTCAACAGATGGCGCATACAGTAGAGAAACCCTTCGTTGTACTCCGCCACATTTTTAAATGCCGGTATTTTTCCCTGATAGAGATATCCGCCGTCCACATCGTGAAAGAAGAGCTTTGTTCTGGAAAGGAGCGCGTCCCTTACCAGGACTTCCTGGCAGATGCCGCTCCCCATCAGATGAAATCCATCCACATGGTACTTAAGCTTCCAGTAACGCAGAATATCCAGCATAACCGAAGGACTTACAGAACCGTCAAAATAGAATTCCATCAGACACTCCATCCCTGCCTGGTGCAAAGTATCCACCAGATGTGAAAATTCCCGCACCGGACGGTCTGTGGCACAGAAGGATGCCTTTGGAGCGAAATAGCAGGCCTCGCCTGTATACCCCCAGCAGTTTATCTTACCGGGCGCACTTTCCTTATAAGCATAGGCAGGTTCCGGCCGCCTTCCGGCGCTGCGCTTCCTCTCAATCTCCCTGTAATCATAGGCCGGCATCAAAAGCACTGCCGTGACACCCATATCTTTCAGATATGCGATCTTCTGCTCCAGCCCCTTAAAGGTTCCTTTTAAACGGACCCCGGAATTTTTCTGCATGGTATATTCCCGTACCTGCAGCTTATAGATAATAGAATCCGACAGGGAACAGGGCTGAAAGGAATTATCCTGCCATCTGTATTTTTCATTCCGGAACCCGCACCGGATGATGTCCGTATCTTCTGTCTGCGGCTGTCCGAATTTTTCTGCACCGGAAAGATAGACCGCGTAGGGATCCTGTATCACTTCATTTCCGATACGGTAATTATACTCATACCTATCAGGGGAAATGCCTGTCACGCAGACAGAAACCAAATTCCCCGTCTTCTTTTCTTCTGACAAAGGGATTTCCTTTACCGGCTTTTTCTCCCCTGTATGGTACAGAAGAAGAAATGCCTCCTCCCCGTCCGGGACAGAAACAGTAAACTGATATCCCTTTTCCGTCCTTATGACTCCCGGTTTGCCCGGATATACTGGCAAAGCTTGTATCTCCTTTGATGCCTCGTCCATTCTCTTCGTCAAGCTGTTCACCTCATTTCAATCTCTCTTGTTCCGAACACAGTGCCTCCATCCTGTCATGTACTCCCGGCGCGTCCTGTTCATCTGTCATGGTGATAATGGTATCACTTGCCATCAATATGGTGCGCCCCTTTGGAATCAGCTCTGCACCGTTTCTCTGCACTGCCACCAGAAGGCAGTTTTTGGGCCATTCGATCTGCTGCACCATTTTATTCTGCAGCTCACAGTTATGGCGGACCACAAATTCCTGTAAAATCTTCTCACCTGTTTTCTCCGGCACCGGCTCGCCCCGCTTTCTCAGCAGATTTTCCAGAAGGCTCTCATAAATAGGCTGCGATTTCACCGCAGTTGCCACCAGAAAAGCCACGATGGACACCAGGGACAGGGACAGCATCTGGCTGACACTGCCTGTCATCTCAAAGATCAGGATAATACCTGTAATGGGCGCCCGCACAATCGCAGTAAAATACCCGGCCATGGCCAGCATGATCAGATTGTTCAGATAATGGGCATCAAGTCCCAGAAACTGCACGGCAAAGGTTCCGTATGCCCCGCCGATCAAAGCCCCCAGTACCAGCAGCGGAAAGAAAATCCCTCCCGGCGCGCCGGAACCAAAGGAAATGGCAGAAAATAAAAGCTTCATCACAAAAAGCAGAAGGATGGTCTTCAGCATCACATTGCCCTCTGTGATAATATCAATAATATTATGCCCGCTGCCCAGGATTTCAGGCATGATAAGGCCCAGCGCCCCGGCCAGCAGAAAGGGAATAAGAAGCCTGGTCGTCTCAGCCCTCTTCCCCCGGATTTTCCCAAACAGGGACTGCACAAACAAGGTCAGCTTATTATAGAAGGCACCCATCAGTCCCAGAATGATCCCCAGCACAATAATATGTCCGTAATACTTTGCCGGAATAGAGCCTGTTATCTCAAACTGAAATACAGAACGGAATCCCAGAAATCTGGAGGATATGTAATCTGCCGTGATGGATGCTGTCATGACAGACACCAGCACAGATACAGAAAAGTTCTTGTGGATCTCCTCCAGTGAAAACATCACACCTGCCAGAGGTGCATGGAACGCAGCCGAAAGTCCGGCACTTGCGCCACAGGTGAGCAGGAATTTTTCTTCTGTCTTGCTCCTGTCCAGTACCTTTGATACTGCCTTTCCTGCCATGGCCCCAATCTGGATGGACGGACCCTCTCTTCCCAGAGACAGCCCCGCAAAGAGTGACAAAAAGCCGCCCAGAAATTTTGCAGGCAGCACTCTCCACCAGACCTGATTTAATTTACCTGCCATCTCTCCTTCCACCTGGGGAATACCGCTCCCGGAGATAAATGACTCATATTTTACAAGACGCCCTACAACACAGGCGAGAATGAATAAAACAACAAACCAGCCTCCCGCAGCCAGTGGATATTTTCTTCCATATGCAAGGACAACGTTCATGCCCCTGCCCGCGTACTCCAGAAGTACCCGGTATAAAAGGACCACAAGTCCGGCTACGATTCCCACCAGGAATCCCTCTGCTGTCAGAATGGACTTAAAATGCTCTGCTCTCTTGATCACATAGGAAGTGTCCCGCTTCACAATGATTCCTCCCTCTTTGGTACCTTACTGTTACACTGGTCTTCTTCTGAAGACTACTCTCATTATACGTGTGACCCCATAAAATTGCAATCGCCAATTCGTAACTGTTGCAATCTTTTCCCTAATCTGATAGTATGAAAGCAGTCAAAATGCGGTTCTTGGCCGTATTTTGAATACTGATAGAAAAGAAGAGAGGTAACACATATGAGTGAAGAAACATTCACAGCAAATATCGGCGGCTGCGACCCCAGCGACTGCGCTACCTGCAGCTCCAACTGCTCCAGCGCCGGCAAAGGTTCTATTCCCAGGGTTCCGAACCCAACCATCAAACTGACTCTGGAGGATAACACAGTCCTGGAGTGTGCCGTTCTCACCACTTTCCCGGTGGAGGACTTCGGTGAGTTCATTGCTCTTGTTCCCCTTGACAAGGATGGCAAAAGTACATCCGGGGAGACTTATCTGTTCCGCTATGCGGAGGACGAGGAAGGCAACCCTGTGGTGACCAATATCGAGCGGGAGGATGAATACATGGCTGCTGCTGAGAGCTTCCATGAATTTATCGCCAATCTTCCAAGCGAGCAGGATATGGAAGAAAAATGATCAGGGTTCTGTAATTAAATATTTTTCATGGGGAGGATCTGCCATGCATGATTTTAAGATCTGGGACAGCCATGTCCATCTCTTTCCCCCTGAGGTCTATGAGAACTGGGAGAAATACGCTGCCAGGGACAACTGGTTTGCCCTTCTCACAAAGAAGCCGGAAAACGGCAAGGGGACCGAGGAGGCCTGGGCCAACGCCGAGGAAGCTCTGGAATGCGCAGACAAAGCCGGTATTTACGGCCTTGTCATGCAGGGATGGTATTGGAATGATGAGGGACTCATGACCCTGCACAATGATTATATGGCTGATATGATGAAACGTCATCCCAAGAGGCTGAAAGGCTTTCTTTCCATTAATCCCAAATTCCGGGAAAAAGCCATCGCCGAAATTGAACGGTGTGCCAAGCTTGGCTTTACCGGCATAGGCGAACTTGGCCCCGGGGGAAATGGATATGATTTTGAGGATTCTGATTTTATAGATGTTCTGGAATGCGCACAGCACTATGGTCTTGCCGTATGCATCCACTGCGGGGAACCGGTGGGACATGCCTATCCGGGCAGGGACTTTACCAGTCTGGCCCCTATACCCGGACTGGTGAAGAAATATCCTGATTTGAAGCTCATCCTGGCCCACATGGGCGGCGGACTTCCCTTCTATGAAATGAACCCAAAATATCAGGGCAAATTCCAAAATGTCTGCTATGACACAGCCGCCAATCCCCTGTTGTACCACATCCGCAGTTTTCGCTCCGTCATCTCCATGATCGGCAGTAAAAGGCTGCTGTTTGGAAGTGATTTTCCGCTGCTGCTCTATCCCTCCAAATGCAGGGAGATGGATTTTTCCATGTTTGTGGAGGATATCCGGTCAAACGCCGGGCTTACGGAGGAAGAGTGGCATGATGTGATGGGCGGTAATCTGATTCGTTTTCTGGAATGATGCGGATGGTCAATGATAGGATGGGTTAATGATGTGATGAATCCTGTGGGTTCCTTACATAAGTCTGATTTTTAAAGAAATGAGGCTTTCATTGTACGGAAGCAGGGATATGGTATAGCCAGCCGGGACTTCATGAAATTTGCGCAGTTGGATAAAGATAACTGCGGCAAAGCGCATGAAGAATCCGGCTGGCTTTTTTATGTTGTTTTTGGTAACTGTTCAGTCAGGTCTGCGCATTTACTGCGCTGACCGTGCAAAAGAGTAGTGGCGGCAGGTATTCGCAGCATGGATTTCTATTTCAGTTCTTTGATCCTCTCCAGTGGGATATCCAGCTTTTCTGCTATTACCTCCGGGGGCAGAACATCAAGAAAACTGACCGCCGCTTTTTCCAGTCCCATCTGTTTTCCTCGCCTTTCACCTCTTTTTTCACCTCTTTTCTCACCTTTTCGTTCTCCTTCCCTTTCTGCATCTTCCGTCAGCATACTGTACAGCCACGTCATACTCAACACCTCCTTAATTTCTTCCAATTCCTCTTTTTCCAGAAATTTTTCCGCCAGTGTGTACAAAATAGATTCTGTCTTCTTAACCTCCTGCGTGACCTCCTGGCTGGCCGTTAGGCGAAAGGCCCGTTCCATCCTGTCTTTCTGGGATATCTCGCCTCCCAGTAACGGAAGCAGGGAAAGCTTTGCCAGATCTTTTCTTGAGAGTTTCCTGCCCTCTCCCTGTTTCTTCTCCAACTTTTTCAAAAGTTTGTCTCCGTCTCTGTCAGACAGCATCACAGGAACCACTTTGTAAGTATTTTTACCGCATTTCATGCTGGTAACAGGATGTTTTACACTGCCGCTGTATATAACATAGGTCACAACGTGAATCCCATACTGATAGCTGATAATACTCTCATATAGCCGGAACCGTCTCATATCCTCGATTCCCCCATCCCTGCTCTGAAACTCCAGATGACCGCAGGTATCATCCTCCATAATGAGGTTTAAATCCTCATAAAATTTTTTCAGTTCCAGATGGATACTCTCTGTATGAGCTATCCTTCTGACCTTCTGTTTCACACCCGCCATGGGCAGCAGTTCCCTGGCGAAGAAGGACACGGCGGTCTTCATGGCCTTGTCCTCATGTTCCGAATGTGCCGGGAACTTCTCACGCACAGCAGGCGGCCTGGATTTTTTCACTGTACCTCCTTACAGGCACTCTGAAAAAACATCCGCTTATATAGCACTGCATTCGCTGCATCTGTAAATGTATACAGACAGACTGCATCTCTTTTTTATACTATAGCAAATTATCATTTTGCAGGCAATGGTTTTACCATGATTTTTTTATATTTTGGGAAATTTCGTCCTGAATAGGACATATAAGACTTTTTTATAAGATAAGGAAATAAAAAACAGGTCAAAGCGGATCCTCTTTACAGAGAGTACCACTGTCCCCCAATGCTGAATCACCATAGAAAAGGAGTTGTCCATGAGCTGCATACTGCAGGTGCTGTTAGTTATAAAGTATATGAAATTATCCGGAAAAAAGCAAGTGTTATTTTCCACAAGGCCTTTTCAGGCCATAGGCATGTAACTCCCGCGGCAGCCAGCGCGATATGGAGCAGCTTGCTCCATATCTGTGCAGCACGAAACGTACTGCCGGGTGCCAAGGGAACGTCCAGCCTATACCAAGCTCGGAATTTCCACCTGTATCTCCACATCTCTGCTGTAATCCACATTGTCCAAATGGAAACCGAACATATGGTAGAAGTCTTCCCAGTATCCTTCGATATCAGAAAGTTTCTCCACATTCTCCGTATTCACTTCTTTCCAGCAGTCCATGACAGCGCCCTGTACCTGAGGTGCCAGCTCCCAGTCATCCATGCGGATACGGCCCTGTGGGTCTGTGGGAATCTCCGCAGCAAAAAGTTTGTCATGGAACAGGCGTGAAATCTGTTCAATACATCCCTCATGTGTGCCCTGTTCCTTCATCACCTTATACAGAATGGCAAAATAAAGAGGCACGATAGGAATAGCTGCACTGGCCTGTGTCACAAGGGCTTTGTTCACAGAAATATATGCCTGAATACCCGGATGTTTCTCGTGTATCCTGCCTGCTGTCTCTGTCAGATGCTTTTTGGCCTGTCCGATGGTTCCCTCTGTATAGATAGGATAAGTAAGTTCCGGACCGATGTAGGAGTACGCCACTGTCACAGCATGGTCAGCCAGCACGCCGGCATCTGTCAGGGCATCCATCCAGTCCATCCAGTCCTCACCGCCCATAACTTTGATGGTTCCCTCCAGCTCCTCCTCATTTGCAGGCTCTACTGTCTTGGTCACAATTGTATTGTTTCTCAGATCCAGGCTCTTCTCCGTGAAAGCACCTGTTGTCGTCTTCAGAGTGGAGGACCATGTTTTGTTGTCCGCAGTCGTCCTTCTCGGTGCCGCCAAGCTGTAGATCACCATGTCCACCTGTCCCAGGTCCGCCCGGATCATGTCAATTGCCTGCTGTTTTACTTCCGCTGAGAAGGCGTCTCCATTGATGGATTTTGCATAGAGTCCTTCTTCCTGTGCAAGCTCCTCAAAGGCTGCCGTGTTGTACCAGCCCGGCGTTGCTGTCCGTTTGCCGTTGGACGGCTTTTCAAACATGATTCCAATGGTGGCTGCCTGACATGCAAAAGCCGCCGTAATTCTGCTTGCCAGTCCATATCCTGTGGAAGCACCGATTACCAGTACCTTTTTCGGTCCGCATACCTGGCCCTTTTCCTTCACATATGCAATCTGCCTTTTCACATTTTCCCGGCATCCTTCCGGATGTGCTGTTGTACAGATAAATTCCCTTACCTTAGGTTCAACGATCATTATCCTATCCTCCGACTTTTTATTATCTGAAAGCTGAAATTTCTTTCTACTTACTTTTATCTTCTAATAGTTTGATTACCAAAGTATATTATCATAAATACACATGAAATGCAACCCGGTAATTATATTCTGTTTCCTTATTGACAAAGCGACATGCATGTCGCATAATAAAAGCAACACGCGTGTCGCAAATGAGGTAATATCCAATGGGAACAAAAGGTGAAAAAACAAAACATTTTATCTGTGAAGCCGCATTCCGGCTTTTTGCGGAAAAGGGTTTCAAAGATGTAACTATGAAAGATATCTGCGAGAAAACCGGGCTCAGCCGCGGGGGCCTGTACCGCCACTATGACAGCACCAGCCAGATATTTCTGGAACTCATCCACACACTGATGGCAGACCAGCAGAACGAATTTGAAGAGAAAATAAAAGCAAAGGTCCCTGCGCGGGAAATCCTGCTCCATGTGCTGGACCGCTATGAAACGGAAATGCTTGACCGGGAACATTCTCTCAGCATTGCGATCTACGAGTTTTTCAGCGGCCCTTCTGTATCGAAAAGCAGCAATTCCATACAGCAGCAGTATGAGGCCTCTAAGGAGATGTGGACTGCCCTCATCCGTTACGGGATACAGACAGGTGAGTTCTCTCCGGTCAGCCCGGAAGCGGTCTATGACCTGATCGTTTTTTCTTACCAGGGTGTCCGCATGTACAGCAGGCTCATGGAAATAGAGGAGACCATACCGAAACACATTACCAGCCAGATCAAATCTCTGTTATTAAAAGAAAGGGAAAAGAAATGAAAACAGTCTTTTACAGAAAGGAACGCCCCGGCCGGGCATTTATCAACCCGACAGATACCGTTGTCCCCGTATCCGATTTTCCGAACATCTGCGTATCCACATACTCCCGGAAAATCATTGAAAAATTCGCTGCCCTGGAAGGTGTGGAAGTCATTTCGCATCTGTATACAGCCAATGGAGCCATACCCATCTATAAAATCCCTTACGGCGGCAGTGAAATCGCATTTTATATGTCGCCGGTAGGCGCACCTGCATGTGTGAGCTGCTTTGAGGAGGCAGCAGCCATGGGTGCTGAAAAATTTGTTTTCTTCGGATGTTGCGGCATTCTGAATGATGAGGCCGTAAAAAACAGGCTTATCATACCAACAGGAGTCATACGCGATGAGGGGACCAGCTACCACTACCTTCCTCCCACAGAGGAACTGCAGCCTGACAGCCATTCCACGGAAGTCTTAAAAAGCTGCATGGAAAAATACGGATTTCCCTACGCCTGCGGCAAAATCTGGACAACAGATGCTATATACCGGGAGACGCCCCAGGAGATAGCCGCCTGGAAAGAAGCCGGGTGCATCGGTGTGGAGATGGAGTATTCCGCCCTGCTGGCAGCCGCAGCATACCGGAATCTGCCGCTTATCCAGTTCTTCTATGGAGCAGACAGCCTGGATAATCCCACATGGCAGCCCCGGGACCTGACCGACTGGGGGCTTTCAGGCGCAGAAACATACATGACCCTTGCCTTTGCATGCGGACTGACTATGTAATGAACGGATATCTGTTCTGATGCCGCAGCCGTCTAAAAAATTCGGCACATCCATGGGGATGACCGCATGAATGTACAGCAGCAATCCGTTTCCTGCCGCTGCTGTACTAAATCTTTCCCTTTCCTATTTGACATATGCCATCTTAACTATTAGAATAAAAGAAAATGTTATGTATGACCCGATAAAAACCGGGCAGGCTGCACAGGATTCTTACCTGTCCGGCCTGAAAAGAAAGGGAATGCAATGACGGATAGAGAAAAGATAATACAGGTGTTCTATGATTATGAGGATGGAGGTCTTGTTTCCCTGGATCTGAACAAAATCTTGAACTGCCTGGATGAAACTCTGATAGGCATCGGAATCGGAGAACAGGGATTTGTCACTTCCAAAGAGGATGTTCGTCAGGTCTTTACCACCGGCCTGAAAAATAATACCGATACAAAGCATTCTCTGTCCTTTGAACAGATTCATGTTCTGATACACGAGGAGGGCTTTGCCAACCTCTGTGCAAAGGTCATTGTCAGGGCTGAAAAGGAAAATAACGTGTCCATCAGTCAGTTCCTGCAGTCACTGACTTTAGTCCGCAGAGGAAAAGACTGGAAAATCTGTGCCCTCCATGCCTCCTCTCCCATCGTAACAGAGGAGAGTGTAGAGGCATATCCCTTGAAATTTGCCGAAAAAACCCTGCAGAGCCTGAAAGAAAAAATCGGTGAGGAGGCATATCTGGCTGAGGAGCAGTACCGGCAGGCTGTGCTGGCTGATACTGTAGCTTTCTACATCATCAATTTTTCCAAGGACGTCTTTGAAAAATGCCAGTTAAACGGTGATCTATGCGCTTTTGTGGAGCCGCAGACTCCCTATGAGCAGTTTATATGTGATAAACTGCCGCAGTATGTGGCCTCGGAAGACCGGGCACATTTTCTGGAAACCCTGTCGCTGGCAAGTATAAAGGCTGCTTTTGAAGCCGAAAAAAAAGAACTGAGCTGCGAATACCGCTTTCTGTGTCCTGACAGCTCTGTGCTCTGGATGGTCACCACTGTACGGCTTATCACAGATGTAGTGACCGGCGACAAAAAAGGCATCATGTACGTAAAGGACATTGACGCCGGTAAACGAAGAGAGCTGGAGATGATTGAAAAAGCAGACAGGGATGTGATGACAGGCGTTCTCAACAAGGCCGCATTTATCCGTTCTGTCACAGATTCTCTTCTCTTAAGTACAGGAACTCCTGCTTTTGTCATGCTGGACATCGACAATTTTAAATCCATCAATGACACCAAAGGCCATCCGGCAGGGGACCTGGTGCTGATGGCTATTGCCGGTATTTTGAAGGATATTTTTGCCGCTGATGGTATTGTTGGACGTCTGGGAGGCGACGAGTTCGCGGTTTTCCTTCCGGGTACTCATACACAGGATGCACTTACCGCAAGGCTGGAACAGGTACTGGAACAGGTCAAAAGCGTAAAACAGTGCAATAAGGCTCCGTCAAATGTGACCTGCAGTATCGGCGTGACGTTCTGCGACGATAAGAGGAGTATTGAGGAAATTTATAAAAATGCAGACGATGCCCTGTACCGCGCAAAGCAAAACGGCAAAAACCAGATCACATTTTTCTGATAATACAATATATAAAAACTCCCCCTTAAACAGATTTTGGTTCTTTGTCTTGTCTGCTTAAGGGGGTATAGAGTAAACTACTCAGTCTATTTATTTGGTTGTACTTCCAAATCCTCCGTTTCGGATCTCACACACGTCGTCATCCACGGTAATCCCGTATTCCACAAAGATTCCCTGCGCAAATCCGGTACCTGCTTCCACGCATACGGTTTTTCCCTCATTGGAATCATTTGTTATTTTCACAAAAATATGACCCTCATTGTCTGAATGAAAATAATCGCTGTCTATGATACCAACTGTATTGTTTAGCTGCAGACGATATTTAAATCCCAGTCCGCTTCTCGGATACAATTTAAGGACCCATCCCTCATCCATCTCCGCGCGCACGCCGGTAGGGATCTTCACCGTCTCACCGGGTTTCAGCTCAAAGGAGAGGGGGCTGTAAAAATCATAGCCCGCACTTCCTGCGGTTGCTCTTTTTGGGAGTTTTATGCTGTCGTATACGGTATTGATCTCCTCTTCTGTCACCTCACCAAAGGTGTCTTTCCATCCCTCTGCGAACTGTTCTCTGCTCACTTTATGAAATTTTGCAATTCTTCTCATAGTCATCTCCTGTATGTTTTTTATTTTAATCTGCATGCAGTACCACATTTCCCTCTTCCAGGGATCTCTGCACATCAATCACCCTCTGGTTGGAACTGCCTTTCCATTTCAGGGCAATATCCTTCTTCTCCGCCACAAACCTGCCGTCCACCAGCACGTCCAGGTATCTCAGAATCTCTTTTCCCTGTAGTTCTTCCCACAGGTATCCGGTGTAAAGCCATATAGTCTTGGCCGGATATTTTTCCCTGATCTCTTTTGCAAATGCCGTCACTTCCGGCTCGTTCTGAAAATACAGCGGGTCCCCGCCGGAAAATGTGATTCCGGATATGTAGCTTTTACCCAATTGCTCGAAAATCTCTTCTTTCGCTGCCTCATCAAATGCAAGACCGCTCTCCGGGTCCCAGGTGATGGGATTCTGGCAGTCCTTGCAGCAGTGGGAACAGCCGGATACCCATAAGACTACCCGCAGGCCATCCCCGTTCAGCATGTCATCTTTTGTGATGTTATGATATCTCATGAAACTTCCCTCCTGCCGTAACCGTTTCTATTCTCATGAAAAAAGGAGAGGACCGGCAGTCCGGATACAGGCTGCCTGGCTCTCCCCTCAATATTTTTACGAATTACTGTGCGTCCTTCGGCACGTCCTTGATGCTGAAGCTGATTCTTCCCATCTTGTCCTTGCCCATGCAGATTACCTTTACCTTGTCTCCAAGTGTCAGGACATCCTCTACGCGGTTGATTCTCTCTTTGGCAATTTTGGAAATGTGAACCATACCCTCTTTGCCCGGAGCAAATTCCAGGAATGCACCAAAGTCTTTGATGCTTACAACCTTGCCTGAATAGATCTGGCCTTCCACGAAGTCTGTGGTGATGACCTTCACATAGTGAAGTGCTTTATCCATCATCTTCTGGTCTGTGCCGCAGACAGAAACTGCACCTGTATCATCAATGTCAATTTTAACGCCTGTCTCGTCGATGATCGCGTTGATTGTTTTTCCTCTCTGGCCTACCACGTCACCAATCTTCTCCGGATCGATCTGGATCTGGATAATCTTCGGTGCGTACTCATTCACGTGGTCTCTCGGAGCCGGAATACATTTTTCCATAACTTCTGTCAGGATGTACTCTCTGGCTTCTTTTGTTCTGGCAATGGCCTCCTCAATGATCGGTCTTGTCAGTCCGTGGATCTTAATATCCATCTGGATCGCTGTGATGCCGTCATGTGTACCGGCTACCTTAAAGTCCATATCTCCGAAGAAATCTTCAAGACCCTGGATATCTGTCAGAACAATATAATCATCATCTGTGTCGCCTGTCACCAGACCGCAGGAGATACCGGCTACCGGTTTCTTAATGGGAACACCTGCTGCCATCAGGGACATGGTGGATGCACAGATACTTGCCTGTGATGTGGAACCGTTGGACTCAAAAGTCTCAGATACGGTACGGATCGCATACGGGAACTCCTCTGTTGCTGGAAGCACCGGTACCAGCGCACGTTCAGCAAGAGCACCATGACCAATCTCACGGCGTCCCGGACCTCTGGATGGTTTTGTCTCACCTACAGAATAGGACGGGAAATTATAGTGGTGCATATAGCGTTTGCTTGTCTCAAACTCATCCAGTCCGTCCAGTCTCTGTGCCTCGGAAAGAGGAGCCAGAGTGGTGATGGTACAGATCTGGGTCTGTCCGCGGGTGAACATAGCGGAACCGTGAACGCGCGGAATCAGGTCTGTCTCTGCTGCCAGAGGACGAATCTGTCTGATCTCACGGCCGTCCGGACGCTTATGGTCTCTGAGGATCATCTTGCGGACTGTCTTTTTCTGGTACTGGTAAACAGCGTCCGGAATCAGTGCCAGCCACTCTTCGTTCTCAGCAAAAGCCTCTTCCAGCTTTTCTGTGATCGCGCGGATGTTGCCTTCTCTTGTCTGCTTGTCATCTGTAAACACAGCTTCTTCCATGGCTTCCGGTGTCACCACCTCTTTGATCGCCGCAAACAGTTCTTCCGGAACTGCACAGCTCTCATACGTGTGTTTTTCTTTTCCGCATTCTGCCACGATCTTATCTATAAATGCAATGATCTCACGGTTCACTTCATGAGCCAGGAAAATTGCCTCGATCATCTTGTCTTCCGGAATCTCGTTGGCTCCGGCTTCGATCATGATCACTTTTTCTCTTGTGGATGCAACGGTAAGCTGCAGGTCTGAGATATCTTTCTGTGCCAGTGTGGGGTTCACGATCAGTTCCCCGCCGATCATTCCGATCATGGTTGCCGCACAGGGACCATCAAAAGGAATATCGGAAATACAGGTAGCGATAGAAGAACCCAGCATAGCAACGACCTCAGGGTTGCACTCAGGGTCTACGGACATTACCATGTTGTTCAGGGTAACGTCATTTCTGTAATCCTTTGGGAACAGAGGACGCATAGGACGGTCAATGACACGTGAAGTCAGGATGGCATGCTCACTGGCCTTTCCTTCTCTCTTGTTAAATCCTCCCGGGATTTTTCCGACTGCATATAATTTCTCTTCGTACTCAACGCTCAGCGGGAAGAAATCAATTCCCTCTCTCGGTTTGTCAGAAGCTGTCGCCGTAGATAATACGGTGGTGTCTCCGTAATGCATGAATGCTGCGCCGTTTGCCTGCTTAGCCACACGGTCAATGTCAACCGTCAGGGTTCTGCCTGCAAGTTCCATGGTAAAACTCTTGTACATATTATTTCTCCTTTACATTCTTCGGCGATGCGCTGTCCGAAACAACTGAAAAATGCATTTCCCTGTAAGGAAATACCCTTTTCAGTGGTCTCGGTTCCAGTATCTTCGCCGTGATAAAATGGGGCGGAATACTCCGCCCCTAGGTTTGACTGATTATTTTCTAAGACCTAACTTCTCGATCAAAGTACGGTATCTCTCAATATCAGTTTTCTTCAGATAAGCAAGTAAACCACGTCTCTGACCTACCATTTTCAGAAGACCTCTTCTGGAGTGATGATCTTTGTGGTTTGTCTTTAAGTGCTCTGTCAGTTCCTCAATCCTTGCTGTTAAAACTGCAACCTGCACTTCCGGTGAACCTGTGTCGCCCGGTGTTCTTGCATATTCTGCCATGATAGCCTGTTTCTTTTCTTTAGAAATCATTGTATGTTCCTCCATATTCTTTTTTATAATCGCCTCTGATTAAGAAACGGTCGGAGTTTCCAATTCCTGAATCAGGGCTGTGCTCATACTGGTTTAGTATAGCATAACAGTCCGTAGTTGTAAAGATGCATTTTCAGAAAAAACGCACGCCCCAGACAGCCTGTTCCCTGTACAGATCAGACACTTTTATACCTGTGGCGGAACTGCTGGCATGGACCACCTGTCCATCGCCGATGTACATGACCACATGATAAATATACCCGTTTTCCGAGTAAAAGATCAGGTCCCCGGGAAGTGCTTCCTCCACGGATATTCTCTGTCCCGCGTTTGCCTGGTCTGCTGCCACCCTGGGGATATCCACGCCAAAATCATTGTAAAGGGTCTGTACAAAACCGGAGCAGTCCGCGCCGTTTGTCAGGCTTGTCCCACCCCAGACATAGGGATTCCCCACAAACTGAAGGGCATAATTGACCAAAGACGTGCGCACGTCCGAGGGGTTGATAACAGGCACCGGCTCCGGGTCATCCACCGGATATGCCAGCACCGGCTCTGTAAGCCCTGTCATCTCCAGATAATCCGCCTCATTGGTGCCCAGCATATCCAGATACAGGTTGCACACATACCCTGTCATCTCCCCGGAGCTGATATAAGACCATTCTCCCTCTGTGCTCTCCACATAACAGAGCCCGTCCTTGGGGAGTTTGCCGATGATGGCAGCATCCGTACCTGCCCCCTCCCTGATATTCAGGCAGCTATCCACATCTGCCACGGCACAGCACTGCTCTGTGGGAACGTTCTCTGCCGGTTCTGCCATAACTGGCACTGCTGCCAGAAGCATACCGGTACCTGCCAGTGTATAACTGATTTTTTTCATAAAATTCTGCATAAAATACTCCTTTTCAAAGAAACCATCATTCCTTCCGGCCGTACTTTGCCGGGCCGGACGCAAAAAGCCCGCGGCGCTTCTGCCGCAGGCTTTTTCTTTGGTATTCAGGACAATAAAAGCATATCTTTTATTGTATTATAGAGTATTGCCTGTATTTTACGATTTTATTACGATTTCATTACAATTCTCTTATCTTCTTCCGGTTCTTCGTCCAGAATGGAGAATGCAATGTTTGTTGCATGGTCAGCCACACGCTCCAGACCGGAAATCAGGTCTGAATAGATCATGCTGGCGTCGGGTGTACATTCATTTCTGGTAAGACGCTGTATATGGGTCTCCTGGAGATGTCTCTCCATCTCATCAATGCTGTCCTCCAGCTCCAGGATCTCCTGGAGATGCTTCTGGCTGTTATGGGAGAACATGTCCATGGAGTAAGTCATGATCCTTATAACCTTGTCCATCATTTCAGCCAGCTCCTTCTGGGCCGCCGGACTGAACTCGATATTTTTCTCCCTGCGCTCAATGGCTGCGTCTGCCACATTCTCCGCATGGTCTCCGATTCTCTCAATATCGTTCACCACATGGAAAAGGCCGCCGATGCTCTTGATATCATCAATGGGCAGCGTGCTCTGGTTGATGGCGATCAGATAATCCGTGATGGCGTGGTTCATATAATCAATATGTTTTTCCACCCGGTAGACCTCTGCGATCTCCTCCTCATCCATTGTGATCAGCGCATTCATCGCTCTGTTTAAATTGGTGATAGCCATATTACCCATTCTCTCCAGCTCTTTTGTAGCTTCCACTACAGCCGTACTGGGTGAGAATACATTGGTGGGACCTATGTATTCCAGCTTGAAGCCGCCGTCTGTGGCCTCTTCGTCCTTTCCGGGAACGAAGAGATAGGTCATCTTTACAATGGCACCGGAGAACGGCAGTAAAATCAACACCTGGAAAACTTTGAACAGGGTGTGGGCATTTGCCACGCTCCGTCCTATGTTGCCTCCGGAAAGTGTGGTGATCATATTCTCTACCCAGCTCTCTCCCAGCAGAAGCATTACCGCCATGATCACTGTACCGATCACGTTGAACAGAAAGTGGATCAGCGCCGCGCGTTTTGCGTCTTTGTTTCCATTGAGGCTTGCCAGCAGTGCGGAAGTACACGCACCGATATTACATCCCAAAATGATGTAGAAGCAGATTCCCAGCGGAAGCAGACCCTGCTGCGCCATCAAAAGCAGTATGCTGACCGTTACCGATGAGCTCTGGATAATGGCAGTGATGAGAAATCCGATGAAAATACCCAAAAACGGATTTTTCAGATTGGAGAGCAGGCTGATGATAAATGGTGATTCCTTCAGGCCCGCCATGCTTCCCGACATGAGTGAAAGTCCCATGAACAGCACGCCAAAGCCCAGAATGACCTCACCGACCTTTTTCACCTTCTCCTTCTTGCAGAACATGACAATGATCACGCCCAGCATCAAAAATACCGGGGCAATCTGGGAAAGGTTAAAAGCTACAAGCTGTGATGTGATGGTGGTACCGATATTGGCACCCATGATCACGCCTGCCGCCTGGTAAAGATTCATAAGCCCTGCATTTACAAAGCTGACTACCATTACTGTGGTTGCACTGGATGACTGGATGATGGCACAGAAAATCATACCGAACAGCATTCCCACAACCTTGTTTTTTGTAAAGAAAGCCAGAAAACTACGCATCTTTGCTCCCGCGGCCTTCTCAATGCTGTCACTCATCACCCGCATGCCGTACAGGAACAACCCTAAACCGCCTATCAGCGTCAAAATGTTTCCTACGTTCATTCTTATCTCCTTGGTAAAAAAGATTTCGTTATAAACTATAATAGAAAATCTGAGGTTTGTCCATCATTATTTGTCAAACGCTTTGAAAAAATCTCGACCTTTTTGGACATCCACATCCAATTGTCCCTTTAATTCCTGAAGGGAGGCGAATTTTCTCTCCGGCCTCAAATAGCGGTAAAAACGCACCTCTGCGTCCTGTCCGTACAAGTCCTCGTCACAGTCAAAAAGGTATGTCTCCACACCCAGAAAATGTTCCGCAACTGTGGGCTTATACCCTACGTTGGTAATTCCCTGGTATATTTTGTCACTAATACGGGAACGGGTGATATAGACACCGTTGGGCGGCAGTTTCTTACAGACCGGAGGGATCAGGTTGGCAGTGGGGACGCCTATGGTACGCCCAAGCTGCCGCCCGTGCACGATCTCACCTCTGGTAAAATACACATATCCCAGAAGCTCGTTGACCTTTTCCATATTTCCCTTTTCCAGTTCTTCCCGCACATAGGTGCTGCTGATCTCCCGGCTGCCGTCTTTTAATTTTTCCACTACGTCAACGGTAAATCCGTAAGTTTCTCCCATTTTTCGCAAAAGTTCGGGGGAACCTGCCCTGTCGTGCCCGAATCTGAAATCAGGGCCCACAGCCAGATACCTCACATGCATGCGGTTCACCAGGAACTCTTTTACAAATTCCTCTGCTTCCATGTGCATGAGCGTATCGGTAAAAGGACACTCCACCAGAATATCCATTCCCCGCTCACAGGCCAGCTCCTCCCGTTCCTCGTTGGTCAGAAGTCCCTTTGCAGGGGTATGTAGAAGCCTCACCACAGGCGACACGTCAAAAGTAAAGATAACCGCCTTACAGTTATCTTCTTTTTTCTCCCGTATGCAGTTCATAAGCTTCTGATGTCCTCTGTGCAGCCCGTCGAATTTTCCGAGGGTGACTGCACTTGTCTCCCCCTCGCCAAGCCGTGGCACATCTGTTGTATATATCATGGTGTCTCCTTTCTGCTCTCCGCAAAATCCTCCGGGGTGCAGAACATGGTAATCAGCCGAAACTGTTTTTTCTTCTCTTCAAATTCATACAGGCCGATAAAACGCCGGCTGCTGTCGTACATGCGGACTCTGGTGCCGTCCTCCATGACGCATTTGGCGGGAACCGCATTTCCGTTGCGGAGCATTTTGTCAAAACACGCCGGTGCCTGTATCTCTCCGTATTGGGAAAACATCTGCTCAATTGTGACAACATGAGACAGGACCGTGCCTGCTTCTGCCGCCTTCTCCACCTCTGAAAGCTTCAGGGCATCCTTCACGTCAAAGCGCTCCACACGGGTGCGCAGCAAACTTTCCATACAGCCGCCGCAGCCCAGCTTCTGACCGATGTCATGACACAGGGTCCTGATATAAGTACCCTTGGAGCAGGTAACCGAAAACCGCACAAGCGGAAGATTCATCTCGAGAATATCAATCCCGTAAAATACCACGCGGCGCGGCTTTCTCTCCACTTCTTTTCCCTCACGGGCAAGCTCGTAAAGCTTCCTGCCGTTTACCTTTAAAGCAGAATACATGGGAGGGATCTGCTGCTGCTCTCCGAGAAAGCTCTCGATACAGGCGCGCACGCCCGAAGGGTCGGCACAGACCTCTTTTTCCTCCAGCACAGTGCCTGTCATGTCCTGGGTATCTGTGGTGATCCCCAGATGCAGCACCGCCTCATATGTCTTCTGCTTATCTGTCAGAAGGTCACACAGCTTTGTGGCCTTTCCCAGACATACCGGGAGAACACCCTCCGCGTCCGGGTCCAGCGTACCTGTATGGCCAATCTTCTTTTGTCTTAAAATGCCCCGAAGCTTTGCCACAACGTCGTGGGATGTATACCCCTTTTCCTTGTATATGTTAATAACTCCGTTAATCACAGCATTTTTCCTTTATCTGTTTTTCTATATGTCCGGTCAGATTGTTGATCACGTCATAGACAGAGCCCTGCATGGTGCAGCCCGCTGCCTTCACATGGCCGCCGCCTGAAAAATAGCTGGCTACCATATTGACATCCACAGGACCGTTGGAGCGCATGCTCACTTTAAATTCCTGTGTCTTTACTTCATACAAAAAGACTGCAACTTCCACACCTTTTGTAATGCGGAGCTGGTCAACAATACCGTCTAAATCCTTTGGTTCCACACCGTAGAATTCCATATCGCGCTTTCTGATACACCCGATGATGCATTTTCCGTTCAGCAGCATAATGCTCTCCATCAGGCATCTGCCCAGGATCTGGTTCTGCACATAGCTTTTCCGGTAAAAGGTCTCATCAATGATCCTTGTAAAATCAATCCCTTTTTCCATGAGCTTTGCGGCAATGCGCATGGTCTCCGGAGTGGCAGAGGAAAATTTGAACACACCGGTGTCATGGGCCATCCCCATATAGATGGCCTCTGCCGCCTGCTTTGACACTTTTTCCTCATCCAGAAGGCCAAACAGCACCTCTGACGCGGAGCTTACATCCGGCTTCACCACATTGATATCACCAAAGCCCTTATTGCTCACATGATGGTCAATGCAGATTCGTTTCCGCGCTTTCTGATACGCTTCAGATGCCACACCGATGCGGTCCGACGTGCTGGTGTCAATGAGAAAGAACACATCATACACCTCATCCCCGCCGCACACGGTCCTGATCTCATCCAGATGTGAGATCAGGGAAAAGGCATCCCTGGGCTGTTCCAGATAGACATCTGTCTCAATCTCCGGATAATTTTCGCGCAGATAGAGGTAAAGCCCCATGCAGGAGCCTACACAGTCACCGTCCGGACGAACGTGTCCGGCGATGGCTGCCCTCTTGATTCCCTTCAGTTCACTCGCTATCTTCTCCATCCTCATGCACCTCCGATGCTGTGTCTTTTCTGCTGACCTCATCAATCAGCTTAGACATGGTTACGCCATATTCAATGGATTCGTCCAGAATAAACCGGATCTCAGGCGTATTTCTCAGGTTCACCGTCTTGGCAAGCTGCCTGCGGATATAGCTTTCCGCACTGCGAAGCCCTGCTAAGGTGTCCTTTTTCGCTTCTGCATCGCCAAGCACACTGATATATGCCTTGCAGGTTTTAAGGTCCGGCGCAACTTCCACTGCCGTGACGCTTGTCATCGGCTGGATGCGCGGGTCCTTGATACCGTTGCGGATGATCTCTGCCAGTTCTTTGTGAACCTCAGCATTCACCCGTGTATTTTTAATACTGTTTTTTCTCATAAAAGCTCTCCTATCTCGGCACTTCCACCATAATGTAAGCTTCTACCCTGTCTTCTTCCAAAACGTCGTTGAAGTCCTCGAATACGAGACCGCATTCATAACCTGCTTTTACTTCTTTTACATCATCTTTGAAGCGTTTCAGAGATGCCAGAACACCTTCGTAAATCTGTTCTTCGCCCCTGGTGATGCGGACCTTGCAGTTTCTCTGGAACATACCGTCCAGAACATAGCCGCCGGCAATGGTACCCACTCCGGATGCCTTGAATGTCTGACGTACTTCCGCATGGCCGATGACTTTCTCCTCGAATACCGGGTCCAGCATACCCTTCATGGCAGCTTCCACATCCTCGATGGCCTGATAGATGACACGGTACAGTCTTAAGTCAACACCCTCCTGCTCTGCAATGGCCTTAGCCGTAACATCCGGGCGTACATTGAAGCCGATGATAATGGCATTGGATGCGCTTGCAAGGGTAACATCAGATTCGTTGATGGCACCCACACCGCCGTGGATGACTTTCACCACAACCTCCTCGTTTGAAAGCTTCACAAGACTCTGTTTCACTGCTTCCACAGAACCCTGTACGTCGGCTTTTACGATCAGAGGAAGTTCTTTCAGATTACCTGCCTGAATCTGTGTGAACAGATCATCCAGGGACATCTTGGCTTTTGTCTCTTCCAGAAGACGGTTTTTATTTTCGGAAACAAAGGTAGCAGCAAAGTGTTTTGCCTCTTTGTCATTTTCTGTTGCAACCAGGATCTCTCCTGCGTTTGGCACGTCACTAAGACCCAGGATCTCTACCGGAGTGGACGGACCTGCCTCTTTTACTCTTCTTCCCTTGTCATCCATCATGGCACGGACTTTACCGGAGCATGCGCCGGCGGCAATGAAGTCACCTACACGCAGGGTTCCTTTCTGTACCAGGATCGTGGCAACAGGGCCTTTTCCTTTGTCAAGCTCTGCCTCGATCACGAGACCTCTTGCCATTCTCTTCGGATTGGCTTTCAGCTCTGAAACTTCCGCAGTCAGAAGGATCATCTCCAGAAGGGTCTCGATACCCTCCCCGGAATGTGCGGATACCGGTACAAAGATGGTGCTTCCGCCCCAGTCTTCCGGAATCAGCTCATACTCGGATAATTCCTGTTTTACTCTCTCAATATTGGCACTCGGCTTATCAATCTTGTTGATGGCAACAATGATCTCAACGCCTGCAGCCTTGGCATGGTTGATCGCTTCCACTGTCTGAGGCATCACACCGTCATCAGCGGCAACTACCAGGATCGCAATATCTGTAGCATTGGCACCGCGCATACGCATGGCAGTAAACGCCTCATGGCCCGGTGTGTCAAGGAAGGTGATCTTCTGATCATTGATGGTAACCACGTAGGCACCGATGTGCTGTGTGATACCGCCTGCCTCTCTGTCTGTCACATGGGTGTTTCTGATACAGTCCAGAAGAGATGTTTTACCATGGTCAACGTGGCCCATAACGCAGACTACCGGAGGTCTCGGAACCAGTAAGGAGGCATCTTCTTCATCTTCTTTCAGAAGTTCCGCGATCACATCTACCTTCTCTTCCGGTTCTGCGATGATATCGTACTCCAGAGCGATCTCCTGTGCCTTCTCAAAATCGATCTCATGGTTCACAGTGACCATGATACCGTCCATGAAAAGCTTCTTGACGATAACTGAGGGCTGCATTTTCATCTTCTCAGCCAGCTCGCGGATGGTCATTTTCTCCGGAAGCGTGATCTCTTTTACAACTTCCTTCTTCTCCTCCACCTTAGGCTGGGTGCTCGGTCTCTGCAGCGCTTTCGGCAGTCTCTGGTTCGGACGTCTTCCGCCTCCCTGGTTCGGGCGTTTTCCGGCTGCCTTGAAATCGTCTTTCTTGACATCCTTCTTCTTATTCTCACGGTTTAATTTGCGGCTGTCCTTCTCCACAAATTCCAGTTTGGGAGCATCTGCTTTGCCGCCTTTGTCTCTGTTAAATCCGCCGCCCTGACGGTTATCCGTACCTCTCTGACGGTTATCACCGAAGCGGTTCGGACCGGTGCCTGTTCTCGGACGATTATCACCGCCTCTGTTGTCGCTGCTGTAGCGCGGGCGGTCGCCTGTACCTGTTCTCGGACGGTTGTCACCGTTTCTGTTGTCGCTGCTGTAGCGCGGACGGTCGCCCGTACCTGTTCTCGGACGGTTGTCACCGTTTCTGTTGTCGCTGTTGTAGCGCGGACGATCACCTGTGTTTGTTCTCGGACGGTTGTCACCGTTTCTGTTGTCGCTGCTGTAACGCGGACGGTCGCCTGTACCTGTTCTCGGACGGCTGTCACCGTTTCTGTTGTCGCTGTTATAGCGCGGACGATCGCCTGTGCCTGTTCTCGGGCGGCTGTCACCGTTTCTGTTGTCGCTGTTGTAGCGCGGACGGTCGCCTGTGTTTGTTCTCGGGCGGCTGTCACCGTTTCTGTTGTCATTATTATAACGGTTCTGGCCGTCTCCGCTGCTGGTTCTTGGGCGGTTATCACTGTTTCTGTTATCGTTATTGTAACGATTCGGACGGTCTCCGTTTCTGTTGTCGCTGTTTGGACGATTATCCGTCCTGTTCTGAGTATTTGCTGTACTTTCCGTTTTCATTCCTCCCTGTGCCGGACGATTATTCCCCGGCTGGCTGCTGCTGTGCACACTGCCTGCTTCTGCAGGACGATTCTGTGGTTTTTGTTTTCTCTCAGGCATATGACTGGCGTTCTGCGGTCTGAAGACCTGGATCAGCTTTTTCTTTGGTTTCTCTTCTGCTGACGCCGCCGGCTTTGCAGAATCTGTGCTGGCTGCTGCCATATTTCCCTTTCTCAAGTTTGCTCGTATCATGCTCACGTGGTCATCCTCAAGGCTGCTCATGTGGCTTTTTACATCTATATTTTTGGATTTCAAAAAATCCATGACCTCCTTGTTGGTTTTATCTAATTCCCTTGCAATTTCATGCACTCTCAGTTTTGACATATATTGCCCTCCTTTTTATTTTCCCATCTGTTCCAGCTTTTTCTTCATCGCCACTGCGAAATTATCATCCGTCACACCCAGAGACGCGCGGTAATCCTTTCCAATGGCACCTCCCAACTCCTCCTTTGTTCCGACAACATACAGCGGCACCTTATAGTAAGTACACATGTCGGAAAACTTTTTTTTTGAATTATCTGATGCATCGCCTGCCACAAGGACAAGGCGCGCTTTTCCTGCCTTCACTGCTTTTTCCGTGGCAAACTCGCCGCTTACCACTCTTCCGGCTTTAGCCGCCAGTCCCAGAAGGGACAGTTCTTTACTGATGCTCAAGCTTATCAAACTCCTTTTCCAGGCTCTCATATACAGATACCGGAATCGCTGTCTTTAAAGAGCGCTCCAGTCCTCTGTTTTTGATGGCCTTCTGCAGGCATTCCTTGTCAAAACACAGATATGCCCCTCTGCCGTTCTTTCTGCCTGTGGCATCCAGAATGATCTCATCCTCCGGTGTCTTCAGAACACGGAGCATTTCCTTCTTACTCTTCATCTCACCGCAGCCGGTACATTTCCGCATAGGGACTTTCCTGACCGTACCCATACTCTCACCTACTCTTCTTCACCGGGAAGCGGCAGATCGGAAGGTTCTTCATAGTTCTCTATTATGTCCTCTTCCCCGTATGCTTCCTCGTCGTAGCCTTCTTCTGTAAACTCTTCCTCTTCAAACTCTTCCTCATAGAAATCGAAATCACCGGACTCTCTGGCCTGTGTCTCGCTCTTTATATCGATTTTGAATCCTGTCAGCCTGGCTGCAAGTCTGGCATTCTGTCCCTCTTTGCCGATCGCCAGGGAGAGCTGGTAATCCGGAACAATGACCATAGCTGTCTTCTCATCCGGGTCAGCCATAACAGAGATGACTTTTGCGGGACTTAACGCATTCTCAATGAGAAGTGCCGGGTTGTCGCTCCAGTTGATAATATCAATCTTCTCGCCCCTTAACTCTTCCACAATAGCATTGACTCTGGCGCCGTTCATACCAACACAGGCACCCACGGGATCTACATCCGGGTCATTGCTCCACACAGCGATCTTCGTACGGGAGCCCGCTTCTCTGGCAATGCTCTTGATCTCCACCGTGCCGTCCTTCACCTCTGTGACCTCCGCCTCGAAAAGACGTTTCACCAGTTCCGGATGTGTCCTGGACACAAGGATCTTCGGTCCCTTGGGGGTATCTTTTACCTCCAGGATATACAGTTTGATCCTCTCTGTGGGGCGGAACACCTCTGTCTTCACCTGTTCGTTCTCTGTCAGGATGGCATCTGCCTTGCCCAGGTTGATGCTGTAGTTTCTGCCCAGGCTTCTCTGTACGATACCTGTCACAACATCTTTTTCCTTTCCGTAATACTGGTTGAAGATCACTTTTCTCTCTTCTTCACGGATTTTCTGCAGAATTACGTTCTTGGCATTCTGGGTGGCGATCCTTCCGAACTCCTTGGACTTGATCTCCATATTCACCACATCTCCCAGCTCATACTGGGAATTCATCATCTTGGCATTTGCCAGGCTGATCTCCATGACCGGGTCCATCACTTCCTCCACCACAGTCTTCTCCGCGTACACGCCGAAATCACAGGTCTCGGGGTTGATATTTACGTGCACATTGTCAGCCTTGCCGAAATGGTTCTTGCACGCCTGGATCAGGGACTGCTCAATGGCTTCCAAAAGCGTATCTTTGCTGATGGATTTCTCTTTTTCCAGAATATCCAGCGCCTCTAATAACTCTGTATTCATTTTTTTACATCCTCCTGAATTTCTTCTATATAATATCCACTGCTGTTAAAAGTCAAATGCCTGCCTGATCAGTGCAATGTCAGCCTTCAAAAAGGTGCGCTCCCCATCTTCATTCTCAATGGTCACGCTGTCCGCATCGTAGGCTTTCAGTATACCGTAGAATTCCTTCTCCCGGTCAATGGCACGGTAAGTTCTGATTTCCAGCTCTTTGCCCATGTTTCTTAAGTAGTCCTTTTCTTTTTTCAGTGGTCTTCCAAGACCCGGGGAACTCACTTCCATAATATAAGCAGTGTCGATAAAGTCTTCTTCATCCAGCTTTTCAGAAAATGCTCTGCTGACAACCTCACAGTCATCTACAGTAATGCCGCCTTCTTTGTCAATGTAGGCACGCAGATACCAGTTACTGCCTTCCTTCACATATTCCATATCCACAAGCTCAAACCCATTGCTCTCCAGTATGGGTGTTATCAGGGCTTCTGCTTTCTGCTCGTATTTTTCTCTCTGACTCATTCTTTCACCTTCTTCCGCATTTTCTGTCCGCTATTCGATAAAGTTATAACGGAACATTTATATTCGTGGCAACTTTATGGGTACTTAGTTTCCCACTACATAATAAGAGTGGACCGAAGGCCCACTCTTATGTTATCGTGATTATCAAGTTCTATACCAGAATACCACTAAAGCAGTAAAGTTGCAAGTGTTTTTTACCAATAGACCGTGAGGAGCATGTCCTCATCGCTGTATCCGATGTTCCACTGATAGGTTTCCCCCTCCTGGAACGGATAGGCATCCCGCACAGCCCGCTCGATCAGATCACCGTCCACCATGGCGGCTACAGCCTGCCGGTAACTGTCCGGATCGGCAAACTTGAAATCTTCCCGCTCCCTTCCTTCCGATATGGATGCAGTGAGTATATTGTAGAATTCGTTCTCCTCATAGTATGAGTACCAGGTGCCGTTCATTTTGTAATAGTTATAGCTGTCATCTGTGCATTCCGGCAGCGGCAGAAGGTCGTCCGGTGTATGTGTGGCAAGGAGTGTGGCGGCATCACAGCACAGATACGTGTAGGAGATCTCCTGCACGGCCCCTTCCTGTTTCTCCGAAAATCCCGGATTTGCCCAGGTGGTATCCACATAGTAATAATTCTCTCCTATCTTCACCAGATTCCATGCATGTTCCTCATCATTTGGCGCTGCTTTTCCGGTGACCAGCGTACAGAAAATTCCCATCTTTCCCAAAAGGTACTGGGTCGCTTTGGAAAATCCGGCACATACCGTGACCTGGTTTAAGAAGACGCTCTGAATATTCTGGTTGTTTGGGCAGGACTGGTCATATGCTGTATTCTGGCTCAAAAATTCGTAAATATACTTGATTTTCCCATATGTATCCGCATCTGCCGGTACCTGTGCGATCCACTGGTCTGCTGCCGCCTCAATGCCGGCTTTTGTGGATTCTATCTCTGCCTTATCTATATTGTACACAAGCTGCAGATCCACACTGCCGGCCGCCTCCGCGCTGCCGTCTCCCTGGAAGGTGTAGGACTGCTGGTCCAGCCAGAAAAATTCCGGATGGTCCACGAACACCATATTGTTGACCCGGTTGATATCTGCCTCCGTACAGGCATCCACAGTGACGATATCCTTATATTCCAGAATCCCGTTCAAAAGCTGTCGGTATAACTTCTGCTGGTCCTCTGTCAGGCTCTCATAACCATAGGGTATGTATTCGCCGTTTATATACTGAAGGGCATCCGCCTCCGCAATTTTCTCCTTCTCCGGCTCAAAGACCTGATAGATCTTCTTTTGTACGGATTCGGTCACACTTTCTTTTGTCTCCGCCTCCGTCTCTATCCCCCTGCCGCAGCCGGAAAACAGAAAGGAGACCAGGAGCGTCCCGCACAGAAGCAGGCTGTATACTCTTTTTCTCATAGGCATCTTCTCCTAGTCAAACCAATTCTTATGTTTAAAATACAAAATCTCTATGATAACGATCAGAAGCACCACACCGATAATGATAAAATAGCTGCCTTTATAGTAAAGCTCCGGCATATTCACAAAGTTCATGCCATACCAGCCGGTGATCAGCGTCAGGGGCATGAAAATAGTGGTGACGACGGTGAGGAACTGCATGATCTTGTTCTGCCGCTCCGCAGTTCTGGCCTGATACATTTCCCGGATCTGAAGGGTATATTCCCGCAGGTTTCTGGTGTTGTCCGCAAGGCGCTCTATTCTTTTTGCCATTACTCGGAAAAGGCGGCAGTCCTCCTCCCCGAGAAATCCCGTATAATTTTCCTCCAGCATTTCACAGAAGTCCGCAAGCTGGTCATAGTAGGTGTTCATGCGCAGAAGCTCCCTGCGCACAGTCAGCATCCTTGCCGGACAGTCCTTGATCTCCCGACGGAACAGCCCGTCCTCCAAGTCTGTCATCCTGAGTTCATACGCCTGGAGAAAACGGACATCATCTTCTAACAGGCGCTCCATAAATTCAAAGAGAAAATGCGCCACATAACTCTGCTCCTGGAACCGGATCTCCTCCATCTCTTTTACTATATGGGCCACAAATCCGGATTCGTCCACAAACAACAGCTTCTCCCTATCCATATAATACCCGAAGGAGATGGGTTTTTCCAGAAGTTTTTCTTTCTGGGGCACGGAAAAAGTTCCCACTACGCAGTCCTTCTGCAGCTCCGCCTTGCAGAAATGCACGTGCTCCAGGCTTCTTAAAAGCAAACGCCCCGGACTGCTGTCCCCGTATTTTCTTTTGTAGGATTCCACTGTCAGTATCTCAATAAGGCAGTCTCCGGGAGCCAAAATTTCCTTTTCCCCGAGGCCTGACATTTTCTTATTCAAACGATATCTCATAGGCCCTCCCGTATCGGCGCTGTTCCCTGCGGCCATACCGGCCTGCTACAGCCTTACCTTTGTACCTTTTGTATCACGTTTTGCCAGCTTCAGCCGGTTCAGTGCCACACTCTTCTCCTTGTAGGTAACGGTATACTCTGTGCGGCCTTCCAGCAGGTAAGCGTGCTCCACCTCATCGTCCCCGGCAAGGCGGATACCGCGCACGCCGATGGCTGTCTTCTTCTTATCCGGAACCTCTTCCTTCAGAAAGCGCAGGAAAATGCCGTTCTTTGTCTGCAGCACCACATATTCCATGGGGTCGGCGATCTGTACCAGTACCAACTGGTCGCCTTCTGCCAGCTTTGTGGCTGCTATGGTCCGCTTGGACACATCAAATTCTGTTCCTGCCACCTGTTTCAGCATACCTGTCTTCGTGGCAAAGAACAGCATGGAATCTTTGATTCCGGAGAGGCTGGATACAAATACCATCTGCTCCGCAGAGCTGTCATAGTTGCTCACATTGTCAATGGGTGTGCCTTTATCTCTGAATTTTCCGTAGGGCAGGTCCAGCACCTTGATGGTATGCATTCTGCCGGAATCTGTGAACACACAGATCTTGTCCGTGTTCATACAGGAGAAAATATATTTATTCTCACTGTCCGCAGTCTCCTTATTCCGCTCATAGGCTGCCTTGTCGATGGTCCTGGCATATCCGAAACGGTCCATGAGAAAGACAACTTCCATCTCTTCTATTTTCTTTTCCTCATACACAGCTTCTGCTGCGTTTTCAATGGCAGTGAGACGCTTCTTTCCGAATTCCTTTTTCACGGCTCTGAGTTCGTCAATGATAACAGCTGCCATGGAGTCATAATTGTTTAAGATATCCTCGTAGCGGGCAATATTTTTCAGCGTGGTCTCATGCTCTGCCATAAGTGCCTCCACTTCCAGGCCGATAAGCTTATAGAGACGCATATCCAGAATAGCAGCCGCCTGTCTTTCCGTAAACCGCAGCTTTCCTGCCTGCCGCTCGCTTGTCTTTGTCTTAAAGCGTATCCCTTCTGTGATACCGCTGACCAGGCAGTTTTTCACCTGTTCTCTGTTCTTGCTTCCTCTGAGGATCTCAATGATCAGGTCTATGACATCACAGGCCTTTATGAGACCTTCCTGTATCTCCTGTTTTTCCCGCTCTTTTGCAAGGAGTGTCTGATACTTTCTGGTAGCCACCTCGAACTGAAAATCCACATGGTACTCAATGACCTGTTTCAGGCTTAAGATCTCAGGCCTTCCGTCCGCAACGGCAAGCATATTTACGCCGAAAGTGTCCTCCAACCTTGTCTTCTTGTACAGCATGTTGGTCAGGTTCTCCACATCCGCGCCCTTTTTCAGTTCCAGTACAATGCGGATTCCCTCTTTTGAAGACTGGTTGGAAATATCCACAATATCCGTGGTCTTTTTTGTCTCCACAAGGGTTGCCACATCGTTCAGGAATTTGCCGATGTTGGCGCCGATCATTGTGTATGGGATCTCTGTGATGACCAGAAGGGTTCTTCCTGCTTTTCCCTTCTCCACCTCCACCTTGCCGCGGAGCTTGATCTTGCCGCTCCCGCTCTCATAGATGGCGGGAAGGTCATCCTTGTTGACCACGATTCCGCCTGTGGGGAAATCAGGGCCTTTGATGTATTTCATCAGACCCTGGGTGGTGATGGTGTTATCCTTCATATAGGCGATGACACCGTCAATGACTTCGTTTAAGTTGTGGGGAGGAATACTGGTCGCCATACCTACGGCGATGCCGTCCGCTCCGTTTAACAACAGGTTCGGGACCTTCACGGGAAGCACTGCAGGCTCTTTTTCCGTCTCATCAAAGTTGGGAACAAAATCCACCACATTCTTGTCAAGGTCTGCCAGATATACCTCCTGGGTTATTTTCTCCAGACGGGCCTCTGTGTACCTCATGGCAGCCGCCCCGTCCCCTTCTATGGAGCCGAAGTTGCCGTGGCCGTCCACCAGGGTCTGGCCTTTTTTAAACTCCTGGGCCATGACCACCAGGGATTCATAGATTGAACTGTCTCCGTGGGGATGGTATTTACCCATGGTATCGCCTACGATACGGGCACATTTCCTGTATGGCCTGTCATAACGGATCCCCAGCTCATACATATCGTAAAGGGTTCTCCTCTGCACCGGCTTTAAGCCGTCCCGCACATCCGGAAGGGCGCGGGCGACGATAACACTCATGGCATAGTCAATATAAGACTTCTGCATGATCTCCGAATATTCTGTTCTGATAATATTATCCTGTACGTTCGCCATTTTGCTCCTCCTATATGTCTAATTCCGCATCCTGGGCGTGCTCGTAGATGAATGCTTTCCGGGGAGGCACTTCCGTTCCCATCAGTACCTCTGTCACGTCGGATGCCATACGCGCATCCTCGATCTCCACCAGCTTCAAAAGCCTGGTCTCCGGGTTCAGGGTTGTCTCCCAGAGCTGCTGCGCGTCCATCTCACCGAGACCTTTGTACCGCTGCAGGGTGAAGGGGCCTTTGTGCCTTTTTCTGTAACGTTCCAGAGCCTTGTCGTCATAGAGGTATTCCTCTTTCCCTTTTGCGGGCATGGCTTTATAGAGGGGCGGCATGGCAATGTACACGTGTCCCTCATAGATCAGTTCCGGCATGAACCGGTAGAACAAAGTCAGAAGCAGGGTGGAAATGTGGGCACCGTCCACGTCGGCATCGGCCATGATGATGATCTTATCATAGCGCAGCTTGCTGATGTCAAAGTCATTGCCGTATCCCTCGGAAAATCCGCAGCCGAAGGCATTGATCATGGTTTTGATCTCCGCATTTGCCAGCACCTTGTCAATGGTGGCTTTCTCCACGTTGAGGATCTTACCGCGGATGGGAAGGATGGCCTGGAAGCTTCTGTCCCTGGCTGTCTTGGCACTTCCCCCGGCGGAATCTCCCTCCACAATGAAGATCTCACACAGAGAAGGGTCTCTTTTTTCACAGTTTGCCAGCTTGCCGTTGGAGTCAAAGGAGTATTTCTGCCTGGTCAGCAGATTGGTCTTGGCCTTCTCCTCCGTCTTTCTGATCTTTGCGGACTTCTCCGCGCAGGACAGAATGTTCTTCAGGGTGTCCAGATTTCTGTCCATAAATAAGACAACTTCTTCCCCTGTCACTTTTCCGGTTGCCTTTGCCGCATCCTGGTTGTCCAGCTTAGTCTTGGTCTGTCCCTCAAACCGGGGGGAGGGATGCTTGATGGACACCACCGCCGTCATTCCGTTTCGGATGTCCGCCCCTGTGAAGTTGGGGTCTTTTTCCTTCAAGACACCGAGTTCCCTGGCATAGTTGTTCATCACCGAAGTGAATGTGGTCTTAAAACCGGTCAGATGGGTGCCGCCCTCTGCATTGTAGATGTTGTTGCAGAAGCCCAGCACATTTTCCCGAAATTCATTGATATACTGGAAGGCAACCTCCACGGTGATGCCCTCGGATTCTCCCTTAAAATAGACAGGCTCATGGAGGATCTCACATTTTTTGTTCAGATCCTTGATAAAGCCCACGATACCTTCCGGCTCATGGAAGGTGATGCTCTCCGGTTCGTCCCCTCTCTTATCCTCAAATACAATGGTCAGCTCAGGATTCAGATAGGCAGTCTCGTGAAGACGGCTCTTCACCTCCGTGGCAGAGAATCGTGTCTTCTCGAAAATCTCCGCATCCGGCAGGAAATTCACCAGCGTACCTGTGGCTTTTGTCCTTCCGAGCTTCGGAAGCAGGCCCTCCTCCAGCTCAATGGTGGGGATTCCCCGCTCATAGTGGTCGTGATGGATATACCCCTCCCGGCTGATCTTGATATCCAGATATGTGGACAGAGCGTTGACCACAGAGGAGCCGACACCATGAAGGCCTCCGCTTGTCTTATACGCGGAGTCATCAAACTTTCCGCCTGCATGCAGTGTGGTGAATACAAGCCTCTCGGCTGACATCCCCTTTTCATGCATGCCCACAGGGATTCCACGTCCGTTATCCTCCACAGTGGCAGAGCCGTCCCGCTCCAGCGTCACGCGGATATCCGTACAGAATCCGGCCAGATGCTCATCCACCGCGTTGTCTACAATCTCATAAATCAAATGGTTCAAACCCTTCCGGGAAACACTGCCGATATACATACCGGGCCGTTTCCTTACAGCCTCCAGTCCCTCCAGAACTGTGATGCTGCTGGCATCATAGGTTGTTTTTTTTGCCATTCCTGTTCGTCCTTTCTATTTCAGTATACTCTCAATCGCTTTTGCAGCACCGTCATTCTCATTGGTGTCTGTCACTGCGCTGCTGATCTCCTTCACTCTGCTGCAGGCATTGCCCATAGCCACAGAGTATCCGGCATTTAAAAGCATTTCATAATCATTATTGCTGTCACCGACTGCCATGATCTCTTCCTGTCTGACCCCGATCATGTCGGCCAGCTTTACAATGGCATTCCATTTGCTCCATCTTCCGTGCACCACTTCTATATTATTGGGGATGACGGAAATGGGATGTACACCGGGGAGCATATCTATTTCCCTTATCAGCTTATCCTTTTCTTCCATTTTGGATACTAAAATATGTACCTTTCCCACACGGATTCCATCCTCTGCAAGAAGCTGCCTGTAGTCTGCTGTCATTTTGTTGGTGGCAAGAAGCTGGTCGCAGTATTCTGCCGGAAGACCGCACCTTCTTATAACTTCCTGCCCCTTTGCATCCATATAGGCATCCTGTCCCGCATAGATTTCCACATATGTATCATACTGTGCCGCAAGCTCGCAGATCTTCCTGACATTGTCCATATCCATTTCATGAAAATACAGGACATCTCCTGTCCTGCCGTCGGTGATAACGGAGCCGTTACCGTTTATGAAATAGGAAATTTCCCTGAAATCTTTTAAAACAAACCGGGCATTGCGGTAGGAGCGGCCTGTTGTGGGCACGATCAGGTATCCTTTTCTTCCCGCTTCCTCCACAGCTTCCCTGGTCCTCTCTGAGATGGTGCAGTCGTCCCGAAGGAGCGTACCGTCCAGGTCAATGGCTATCATTTTTAAATCTTTTCTCATCTTGGTTCTCCTGTTATTTGTTCGGATTCATTCGACGGCTTTTCACACAGCCAAATACATACGCAGACAGCAGCCCGCAGCAGATGCCGATGACAATGCCCGCCATTACATCTGTAGGGAAATGCACATACAGGTACAGGCGTGAAAAGGCGATCAGGGCCGCCAGCACATAGGCGCAGATGCCGGCCTTTTTATTGCCCGTAAACAGCGCTGTGGCCGCGGCAAAGGAGGCCTGCGTGTGACCTGACGGAAAGGAATAGTCCTTCGGCACCCGGATCAGCAGCTCCACGGTGTCGTTGATCCAGCAGGGACGCTGCCTGGCCACCAGCGGCTTTAATATAATATTTCCAAACAAAGCGGATAATATCAGCGCCCCCAGCACAAGAACGCCATACTTTCTGTATTTCTTCACACAGAGCAGCACCAGACCAAGTACGATCCAGAACCATCCTGCGTTTCCAAGGGATGTGATAAATACTAAAATTTTGTCCAGCAGAGGGGTATGTATCTGCTGCAAAGCATCCAATATCGTAAATTCCCAACCCATATCTTTTTCCTTTCTGTTTCGGATTCGTCCTATATCATAACTTATTTTGGGGATTTTTTCAAATCTATTCTGTAATTCGGTAAATATGTGGGGTGACGGCAAAAAACCTCCGGCTCCCGGGATGGGAGCAGAGGTTCTTCAAATCTTTCACTATAAGGTATATGACTCTACAATAACCCTCTTTCTATCGCAGAGCTTATACTATTTAAAACCCAAAACTATCTTCCCTGCTTATAATCAGGCTATTGCTAAACTTAACGCTCATTAAAAACAAATTCCTCATTTGCAATCCTAATAAAATCCCCGTGTATGATTTTATAAAACATATCAGATTCAATTCTTTCGGAATTGATATAAGTTCCATTCGTACTATTCAAATCCTTAACATAAAATTTCTCATCAATTTGTCTAAATTCAATATGTATTAAACTTACACCTGTATTATTAATGCAGTAATCTACCTTTGTTTCATCTCTACCAACTCGAAACACAGGCTTTTTTAAAACAATCCGTTCGTTATTGCTCAGACGGACTAAATATGCCTCTATTACCCATCGTTCCGTATAATCCGAGAGTATCCCTGAATGTTTATCATCAAAATATGCCCCTCCAAGGATTCCTGTATGCGCAACATCTATATCTTCAAGATTCGGAGATGCCAAATACGGATTCTTAGATCTAACATCCTTTTTCGCTTTGGATACTGTATCTGATTTAATTGTTTCCTCCACGTTATCATCAATAGTATCAGCTTGTATCACTGACATCATATTTTTAATATTGCTTCCAATCACTGTACCATCCTTACCTTTTGGAATCGGAATTTTTTTCATTCTCCAAAATTCCGGGCATTTATCTAGCGAATTTATCAAATCGCTTCCTTGTGTATAACGATCTTCCGGATCAAAAGCAGTTGCTTTCACAAGTATATTCTTCAATTTCTTTGAACATGGCAAATTTGCCATAACGGTTTTTACATCAATATGCCGTTCAGTATAGTATCTGCTCAATGATTTACCAACAACCATTTCTGTCAGCAGGATACCTGCAGAATAATAATCTGTTGCTGCACTGCATACTGATAGATAAACTTCAGGGGCTGAATAAATACGGGTCACACAAGGCCTCTTATCTTTTCCCAGTCTGCATATATGCTTTAAATCCAGAACTTTGATTGCTGCATTCTTGCAGATCATAATATTATCAGGCTTCAGTCTGATATTTCCAAATCCTCTTTTATGCAGATAATCTAGTAAAGACAAAACTTGACAGATAATCTGGTAGATTGCTATATTCTTTAATTTTGCTTCAATTAAATGTACTAATGCATATCCATCTGCTGCGGTACGAAGAGAAGTCACTGGTATACCGTTCTCAATATAATCTACTGTGTCTAAAAAATATGGCCCACTGAACTGATATGAGCCAACTGAGTACAAGTTATCAGATATTACTCTGCTACCGCCTTCTATATCTATTTGTTTTTTATCTTTATAGACTATGGCAAATCTTTTCAAACCAAAACGCTTGAGCATGACGCTGAACATCATCATTCGTTTTGAATTAGCAATTACCTGCATCGCCTTATAGTCATTCCAGAAATCCGTTAATTCTGCATTGTGCAGCAGATTAATTTGATCATGAAACCGTTCATCTATAGAAGCATCATTTCGATCTGGTAATTGACCAATACTTTGGGTACTAAGCAGCAAATCTTGATCCAGTATTCTTAAAGACTGATCTTGCTTCAAAAGCGTATCATCAATTACTTCATAACCTGCTCCCGTTTTTTTAATGAAAGCCAATTTCTCAAATTCGCCAAGAAGCTCATCCAAAGCATTATCAAAATACAACCCCAAGGTGCCCTGCTCTTTTAAAAGGATATTTTTAATTTGCCCGTTCGTAAATGTTGTATTTCCCTGGAACAATAGAAATTCCAGCATAGAAAAGAACAATGTGTAATAAATATCCCGTTCATATATCGTTGTGATTTTAGCCGAAAAAATATAACTACGAAATTTTTCGAGTAGTTTGCCAACCAATAGAATTGCCTGTATTCGGTTTTCTGTCAGTAGAAAACATGGCTGTTTATCATCCCATACTACAAAATCATTAAAAGTGCCTAAAATCCTTCGAGGCAATCCCTTACCCTTGAATAGAATATAATCCTCAATCATCCGGAACGATTCCTCTAAAATTGTTGTATATCCTGTTTCTACCAAACTCAGGAATTCATGTTTTATAGGTTTATACACATACTTTTTATCATTAATTACATCAAATAACTCCTCAACAGAATCCCATATACAGGGCAAATAGATATGATGATCAAACAAACTATCATATAAACCATTGATTTTTTGACTATCACTCTCCCAACGCATATATATGTCAATCCCCGCAACAAATACAAATAATGCATTACTTGAACTAATGATGTTTTTCATCCGTTCCAACAGATTATCAAAACAACACATCCCCTCTTGTGTAGCTGTTATCTTATCTATTTCATCTACTATGATAACAATTTTGTTCCTAACGTCTGATTCATACAGTGCCTCGATACACTGTATAAGTTCGTATTCAACATCATGCTCTGAAAAAGCCAGATAACTCCTCTCTACTGCCTCTTGCACGCCACTCTTTGTCTTGGCGGCAGGCAGCCACCCTAATGGATTTTGTATAGAAAGTTCTGACTCTGCTGACATATTACTTGAATGCTTAATATTCAACATAGTACGATTATAAGCAAGACAGATACGCTCTTGTGTTTCAATCTTCAACTTGTTCCAAAATGTTTCTTTGGACAGAGTTTCATAAAGCTTGCGAATAATTTCAACTAACACTTGACCATACGTCTTCTCCGCCGGCAGGACTACAGAAATTGGGATGATTCTAAACAAACCATTCCGATTTAACGTAGAAACTGCATTATGTACCATTGTCGATTTTCCCACACCCCGGAATCCGGTAATCAAGACTGCACCGCCATCAGAGTTGGATAGAAATGCTTCCAACTGCTTGCGATAGGGTCTATGACCAATATATGGAAGCGTCCCCTGCCCAAAAATATGATTGGAATTGACTATTCTATAGTCAGAATAGAGATGAAGTCTTCGATAAGAAAGTTCTTCTAATACTTTTTTCTTGTTTATAGTCATAGGGACACTCCTCTATATCTCTGTATCTTCTAAATTGCTGTACAGATGTATCAGTAACTCCGCATTGTAGTAAATCATTTCCATATTCTCTGTTGTATATGATATGGTTTCGCTTTCCTTCGCAAAAATCCACTTTTTTTTCCACACATTAAAAGAATTCCTAATACGTGTACCAGTTGAAGAGCGTGCCATCGTACAATATGCATTTAATGCATTTTTTAGTTCCTGTGCCGATTGAAACCGCTGGTCAGGATTTATATTCGTACATTTTTCAATAATCTGTTCTAAACCTGAAGATAATGTTGGATCAATTTGTCGTATGGGCTTTAATTCATAAGACGGCTTGGCCGGATTCTCTCCCGTTACCAGTTGATACAGTGTTACGCCCAGTGCGTAAATATCAGTTCTAGCATCAATCTGAGCACCTGCTGAATACTGTTCTGGAGCAGCATAACCCCTGGTACCTAAAGCTAACATATCATTTAACTTGCATCCACCAGCAATACCGAAATCAATCAACACCAGTTGTCCATCCGGTCGTAACATAATATTGGCGGGTTTTATATCTCCATATACAATTGGCTGTATTCTGCTGTGAAGAAAGATCAAAATATCGCAAAGCTGTTTTCCCCATTCAATTACCAATTCCTGCGATTGTGCTCCCTGCTTCTTTAAGAGTTCGCTAAGTGTTTCTCCATCAACATATGTCATCACTACAAGAAACGTATCATCCTCAGCGATTACATCAAAGATCATTGGCAAGCCAGGATGATTCAGGTTCTTCAGCATATCGACTTCCATTCTAAAACTTCTTCTTAAAATTTCATCACGTGCAGTCCCTGTATATCTAATCTCCTTAATTGCTACAATCAAATTAAGCCTTTCGTTAATCGCCAGCCATACTACACTCATACCCCCTCGGCCAATCTCTGCTAAAATTTTATATTTGCCATCTACTAAAGAACCAATCTCAAGCATAGATATTCACCTGTAATCTGGCAGAATTTATATTTTATTCATATATCTTATCTATTTCTCAACATTATGCAATTATCAACTAATGATAATGTCAACTAAAAATTCACATAAAGAATTCCACCATAATTTCCTCTCATATTTCTTGTAAACGAACTTCTAACAGATGAAGACCACTCTATACAACAATCTCAAAATACCTCTCCAAAACCCCTTTCATCTCCTCCTCCCCAATCTCCATCTCCTGCACCACTACCCCATTCTCCACTTCCGTAAACCGATTCCCTATCACCGACACACTCCCACGCTCTGTCCTCTTATTCAGATAAAGCCTCTGACGGAACACGGAATTTTCGTTCTTGGAGCAGTATTCATTCATGGGGATATAATCCACAGCTTCCTGGGGCATGGTATAGAACTGCAGCATGGACTCAATCTCCCCGCTGCCGGTCCTTCTCTTCATGGTCCACCAGGGGACTTCATCCTTATACATATAGTACCGCTCTCCCCTCATATCCGCCACTGCTCCGTCCTGCACCGGTACTGCTCCCGGGGGCATGGGACCGCCGTAGCCCACGTCGCAGAAATACTTTATGCCATCCAGCTCCACAATAATTCCCCTGTGAAGCACAAGCGGCACATAATTCTTATTCCTGGTAATCCGGCACATACAGGAGCTGGCATGGAACCCCAGGTCCTTTAATAGGGCGGTAAACAGGGCATTCAGTTCAAAACAGTAGCCGCCTCTGTGCTTTGTCACCACCTTTTCATAGATTGCTTCAATGTCCAACGGAATGTCCTTTTGAAACATCCAGACATCCAGATTTTCAAACGGCACATGGAGCTGATGCCCGTAGATCAGGTCATCCAGGTATTCCTTTGTGAGCACATCCCTGCGCTTTCGCTGAATCCGTTTCAGATAGGCGTCTGCATCGGGAACAGACGCATACAGTGCTTCATACATAATCCTTCCTCCTTTTGCAGCACACCATATGATATCTTCATTATATACAGGTGCATTTTTGTTTGTAAAGCGGAAAAAAACTTTCGTCATATTGATCATACCCTATGCTACAAAAAGTAGGAATCTTTTTTCGGCAAATGAAACCCTGTGCGGATTTACGCACCGGAAATCCTGTTATATACTGATGTTATGAATTTATTACTGCATACCGGTATGTGAGCAAAAAGTATGAACGGGCAAGTGCGCATTTTGTCCAAAAGGAAGGGAGAAATTCAGATGAGTAACGAAAAGAAAGGACTGAGTAAGGCGCTGAAGCTGTTCTACGGCATCGGCGACTGCGGCTTTACCCTGATGACCAATGTGGAGAGTTATTACTTTAACTTTTTCCTCACAAATCTGGCACAGTTCGGACTGGCAACCGTCTCCTTTATCACCACCACCGCAAGCGTCATAGACGCCTGCCTGTCCTGGATATATGGAGCCATCTTAAACAGTATCAAACCGAAAAAATGGGGCCGCTACCGTTCCTGGCTGATTCTTCTGCCATGGCTGGTACCGTTTCTCTATGCATTCCAGTTTCTGAAAATCGGAGACGGGCCTCTTTCCATAGCGATCATTATCGCGGCTGCTGTTGTCAGCCATGTTGTATGGAACTTCCCCTATGTGGCCAATGTATCCATGATCGCGGTAGCCGGAAAAACACCGGATGACAGGGCGCATCTGGCCTCCACAAGAGCTGCGTGGGCTAACTTTTCCAAGGTGATCTTCTCCTATGTGGGGCCTCCCCTGGCTGCTCTCTTTGCAGGCATGATCGGAGAAAAAAGCCAGTACGGCGCAACCGCTTTTGTACTGGGATGTATTATGGCAGTGCTTTATTTCGCACATTTTAAAATGTTTGACGGATACGAGGAGGCAGAAGCAGCGGCAAACAGCGCAGCAGCTAAAAAAGATACCACCAAGACAGGCGGTATGGACCTGATCAAGGCCCTTCTGCAGAATCCGCCCCTCCTCTCCCTTTTGCTGGCTGATCTGGCAAAATGGATGTTCAATTTCGTGTGCTCCGGCGTAGCCATCTATTACTTCACCTATGTGGCACAGAATGCGGACCTTCTGGCAAGATATATCCTGATCTCCAACATTTTGTGCGTGATCGGTTCTTATTTTGCCAAAAATATGGCAAAGAAAATCTCGACCAGATCCACCACCATCGTCACCTTTTTCGCCATGGCTGTCATACTGATCGCCGCCAATTTCATCTATTCCAACGTGACCCTGGTCATTGTTCTTATGTCAGCGGCACAGTTCGGATATGGAGTTGCCTACGCGTGTACTCCGGCTCTCTATGCCGATACCATTATCTACTCTGAGTGGAAAACAGGAAAAAATGCTACCGGGTGGATCAGCGGACTTCAGAATGTCCCCTTAAAAGTCGGTGTTATGACAAGGGGTATCATCATCTCCGCCTGCCTTGCCTTCGCTGCCTTTGACCCGAGCATCGACGCTGCTATGGCATCTGTAGAGCTGAAAAAAGGCATCTGCATGGCATTTATGGTCATCCCTGCACTGGCCCTCATTGTGGCCGCTGTCCTACTTCTCTTCGGCTTCCGCCTGACAAAAGAGAAAGTGGAGCAGTATTCCGCTGAGATTGCCGCAAGAAACAGAAAATAACAGGAGGTATCAGAATATGAAATTTGACGAAAAAGAACTGGAGATCATGGGTGAATACAACATGCCCGGCATTTACGGCGCGCCGGACAGCATAGTTCCCAAATACAACCGTCCCATCACTCCCAAGGAAAACATGCTCCGCATGCTGGAAGGCAGGATGCCTCTGTGGGTGCCAAACCAGACCCTTGACAACAATGCCATACAACCCCTTGTTATGCCAGATGCAAAAGCCCGCAATTTCGGCGGCACGGACTGGTTCGGCATTGAGTGGGAATACGAGCCGAACACAAAGGCAGCCATGGTAAAACCAGGTACCCGGAGGCTGTCTGACATTACAAAATGGCGGGAAGAACTGGAATTTCCTGACTTGACCGCCATAGACTGGAAGAAAGACTACGAAGAGAATTATAAAGGACGGATTGCCTGTGACCGCTTTTCCTACTTTGTCATCGTAAACGGATTTTTTGAAAGAACTGCTGACCTGATCAGTTTTGAGGATGCCTTCTGTGCCCTCATCGAAGAGCCGGAGGAGCTGACTGCCTTCTATGACAAGCTGGCTGAATGGCACATTGAACTGATCAAGATCGCCCATGATGTCTACCACACAGATATGATCCTCTTCCACGACGATATGGGAACCCAGATCAGCACCTTCTTCTCACCGTCTACCTATGAAGAGCTGTTTGTTCCCCAGTATAAGAAGATCACCAAAGCCGCCCACGATATGGGCATGTACATCTGTCTGCACTCCTGCGGCTGCATCAAAACACTGATGCCCCTCATTATTGAGGCTGGATTTGATGCCTGGGAGGGCCAGGACAGCGCCAATGATAAGGCAGCCATCATGGAGGAATACGGAAAAGACCTGGCACAGTGTACACTGTATATCATACCCGCGGATATGAGCGATGAGGACGCTGTCGCGGATATCCACAAAAAAGTAGATGAACTGGCTATGACCGGCCGTTTTGCCTGCCGTCTGAAGGATGAGAAGCCTGACCGTGCAGTGAATCTTGCCGATGAACTGTACCGCTACAGCAGAATCAAATATGCAGAATTGGAGGAATCAAAATGCTGACACCAAAAGAAAATTTCCTGGAAACCCTGAAAAAGGACGGAAAACCGGACCGCCTGGTCAATCAATATCAGCCCTTTGTCCCGATCATGAATGATCCCCTGCAGAAATTCACCAGAGGAAACCGTGTACGTGGAAAAACTTCCGTGGACCGCTGGGGAACGGAGATTCTCTTCCCCGAAGACGCTCCCGGCCCCATGCCCCATGTCACGGAAGCCAATAAAGTGTGTCCGGATGTGACCCGGTGGCAGGAATCCGTAAAAGTCCCTGACCTGATCGCCAACTGCAGCGACGGATGGGAAGACGCCCTCAGCGCCGCATCCCAGGTGGACCGCAGTGAAAAACTGATTCTCGGCTTTATGGGTACCGGAATCTTTGAGCAGAGCCATTTTCTCATGGGCTTTGAGGATGCCCTGATGAATCTTCTTCTGGAGCCGGAATCCATGCAGGAGCTGGTGGACGCCATTGCGGAATACCGTTTCCGGTATGCCAAACTGCTGGTTGACAATCTGCACCCGGATATCATCCTGTCACACGATGACTGGGGTTCCAAGACCAGCCTGTTCATGCAGCCTGACATCTGGAGGCAGTTCTTCAAAGAGCACTATCGACGCATTTACGGATATATGCACGACCACGGTGTTCTGGTCATGCACCATGCAGATTCCTTCCTGGAACCTATTGTTGAGGACATGGCAGAGATTGGTGTGGATGTATGGCAGGGCGTGCTGCCGGAAAATGACATTTTAAAACTGCAGAAGCAGCTTGACGGCCGCATGACTCTCATGGGAGGCATTGACGCCACCATAGACCGTGAGGACGCCCCGGAGGAAGAAATACGCGCAGATGTCCGGAGGGCCTGCAGCACTTACGGACCGGGCGGACACTTCATCCCCTGCATGACCTACGGCCTTGCCGGTACCATTTATCCCAAGACAGACGAGATCATCGCCGACGAGATCGAAGCTTACAACAGGGAAACCTATCATATCTGACGAAGCAGTCAAGAATGCGGAAACGGGAAAACAGCATTTCCCGCTTCCGCTTATTTTTCCATATATCATTGGAAACTTTGCACCCTTTTTCAGGAAATGTTATACTGTTGCCATACAAAAAGTAAAAGGAGAATCCGGCTTTGACAGAATTATCTTTCAATCCAGAGGAGAAAAACCGCCTGTTCCGGCTGAACATGCAGATACTGGCGGACGCCTTCTCGGAGCATGACCAGAATGTCACCTTCTATTCCCAGAATGACCGTCCCTGCCTGGAAGGTATACGCCTCTACAAAAAGGGAAAAAAACTGTATTCCCGGTATGTTTACCTGCTTCAAAGTGCGGATGTGGATCAGACGTTCCTCGATTACCGGGATGTTGATTTTATCGCTGTGGGACGTATTGATATCTCCTGTATCCATCCAAGCTGTCCTGTCATAGAGCTGAAAAGCGGCACCGACTTTCTGGATGCCTTTGAGCTGGTACAGGAAATCTTCGCCAAATACAGACAGTGGGACAGACGCCTGCAGTATGCTCTTGCCAGTGAACATCCCCTGGATGAAATGCTGCTGGCGAGCCTGGGGCTCTTCGGCAATCCCATGTTCATCCACGACACTGATTTTTATATTCTCTCCTGTCCCAGATATGTACAGGGCATGACCGTCTGGGAGCGGGATTCACGGACGGGGCGCAGCATGGTCCCTCTCAGCCTGATCCATGACTTCAAGGCAGACACCGAATATCTGGATACCCTCAGCAAAAAATCACCCGACCTTTTCTCCGCGGAACAGCGGGGCTACCGGATACTCTATGTGAATCTCTGGAACGGAAGCCGCTATGAGGGCCGCATCTGCGTGGATGAAATACAGAGTGAGATTCAGGAAGGCAACTATCTTGCCCTTGAATACCTGGGGCAGTCCATAGAGCTGGCGATCAAGCACAAAAGTCTCTTTTATCTGAGCATGGGCAATGATATGGACCGCTTTTTCAATGAATACCTGGACGGCACCATCACGGACCCGCAGCGCATCCTCAATTACCTCTATTTCCTGCACTGGAAGCAGAATGACCGCTATCTCTGCCTGCGCCTGGAGACAGAGCAGAGGGATATCAATATGCTGTCCGCTGCCGCCACTCTGGGGCATATTGAGACGCAGATTCCCACGGGACACGCGTTCCTCTACCAAAACAGCATAGCTGTGGTGGTCAACCTGTCTTACGCCCATAATACCTCCTCTGAGGTCATCAGCAGCCTTGCGATCCTCATGCGGGAAGGCCTCCTGAAAATGGGTGCCAGCTCAGAGATCAGCGATTTCATGCTGGTTCCTCAGGGATACATCCAGGCCAGCGCAGCCCTGGATCTCGGCCGGAAAAGCGACAGCATGACCTGGTGCTACCGTTTTGACGACTACCTGCTGGAATATCTCCTGAAAAAAGGCAGGGCGGAAATCCCGCCCCAGCTTCTCTGCTCTGAAAAACTGCTTCTCCTGAAAAAATACGACGATAACAACAAAACAGACCTGTACCATACCGCCAAGGTCTATCTGGAGCTGGAACGCAATGTTCTGCAGACCGCAAAGGAGCTGTACATTCACCGCAGCACCCTCTTCTACCGTCTGGAGCGCATCCGGAAAATCGCCGGCATAGATTTCGAGGACAGCAGGGAACGGCTTACCCTCCGGCTGTCCTTCTATATCCTGGAACAGAAGCTGGAAACCTGATTTTCCCAAATATTCACTCAAAAAAGGAACAGAAAACGGCAGCCTTAACCGTTCTCTGTTCCTTTTTATTATCTTCCTCTAAGCGGAGCAATCTTCTCCCTGTAAATCTTCTTATAGAAATACGCACTCAGCAATACAGATGCAATCTCCGCAATGGGTATGGACCACCACACAGCGGATAATCCTCCTACCTTTGCCAGAATCGCGGCTGCCGGCAGAATGATCAGAAGCTGTCTGGTCACGGATATGATCAGACTGTAGACACCATTTCCCAGAGCCTGGAACACGGAGCCCACAATGATACAGAATCCCGCGAACAGGAAGCTTAAGCAGATGATCCGAAGAGCCGGCACACCAATCGCCAGCATATCCTTGGAGGCATTGAACATACCCAGCAGCTGTGCCGGGAAGATCATGAACAGCGCCAGCCCCAAAAGCATGATGATCACCGCTGACGCAATGCTCAGATGGATTGTCTGGGTGATACGCTTCTTGTCCCCAGCCCCGTAATTATAGGCAACAATGGGAACCATACCGTTGTTCAGACCGAACACAGGCATGAAGATAAAGCTGTTCAGCTTGAAATATACTCCGAATACGGCAGTTGCCGTTGTGGTGAACTGAATCAGGATCTTGTTCATTCCAAAGGTCATGACAGAGCCGATCGCCTGCATGATAATGGAGGGCACGCCTACAGAATAGATCACTTTGATAATTCTTCCTGACGGTCTGAAATGCCGCATACTGATATGAATGTCCTTGTTGAACTTCACATTGAAGAACATTGCCAGGAACATACCGCAGAACTGTCCTAAAACTGTAGCTGCCGCGGCTCCCGCAACCCCCATCTTCGGAAAACCGAGAAGGCCGAAGATTAAGATTGGGTCAAAGATAATATTGATGACAGCGCCCAGTCCCTGGGATATCATAGTGTAAAAAGTACGTCCTGTGGACTGCAGAAGACGCTCAAACATAACCTGCATATAGACAGCAAGGCAGAAGCCTGAAATAATGGTCATATACTGGATTCCGTATTCCCGGATCTGCACATCCGAGGTCTGCATGTGGAAAAATGGCTTTGCCAGAGCAACTCCCAGCACTGCGAAGACCACGCAGCTTATGAATGCCAGAAAGATACCGTTTTTCGCCGATTCATCCGCTGTTCTGAAATCTTTTTCTCCCAGACTTCTGGATAACACGGCATTGACACCCACACCGGTACCCACTGCGATAGCGATCATAAGGCTCTGCACCGGAAAGACCAGAGAGACGGCAGTCAGCGCGTTCTCATTGATCTGTGCCACGAAAACACTGTCCACCACGTTGTATAAAGCCTGCACCAGCATGGACAATATCATGGGCAGAGACATCTGAAACAGAAGCTTCGGCACCGGCACGACTCCCATTTTATTCTCTTGTACATTTGTTTCTGTCATATAAGACTTCCTTTCCTTTATGTATTTCCCCCGGCAGAATATAGGAGACAAAGTTTCCTATATCATGAAATAAGAGTCTGCCGAAGCAGACTCATCTATCTTTCCTACCGTCTCTAGTTTAAAGGAATTAAAAAATATTGTCAATCCATTATTCTGTCTTTTTCTGAAAGCTTTTCTGCAACAGAGTGTAGAAGTGTCACGGGACTGTACGGTTCTGTCAGCGTAACTATTCAGCCAGCTGAATCGTTACGGGTATTCGCCCATTAAAAATCGCTT
>ERZ507768.17-NODE-17-length-74637-cov-6.00471_pt1 | contig 74637 bp, 68 predicted proteins | sample MGYA00513603_ERZ507768 | MGnify/ENA metagenome assembly ERZ507768 | reverse complement strand
CTTTTAATTCTCCTAAAGTTTTAACCTTCACGCCTGTCACTGCATAGTAGCATGGCAGGCAGTAAGCGGTGTTCGGGAAGCTGACAGCCTTGTCAGCACCGTGCTGTTCGATGGCAGCATTGACAGCGCCTTCTGTCAGCCCATACACTGCGTCATTTCCGCTAAATACGGTTTCAAATAATGTCACTGTTTCATCCTCCGCAAATGATATTTTCTTGGTAAAAGCGAATCTTTTTATATTCCCAGAGCCGCACGTTTTTCTTCTATTCTGGCGATCATGGCATCGCCCAGTTTTTCAATATCTTTCTCCACGGTGTACGCTGCTTCCACCCACTTGCGGACACCCTCTGTCAGCCAGTATGTGACCTCAGAGGAACCGCTGACCTGCGGGTCTACACCCAGGAATGTATCAATCCCCGTGGCAACCACATAGTTTCCGATGGACACGGCTTTCTCTGACATCCATTCCGGTGCGCATCCCACAACGGGAAGCTTGGAGATGGGCAGCCCGGAATCCTTTGACAGCTCGGACGCCAGGACCATCATACGGCTGATATCCACACAGGACCCCATATGCAGGACAGGCGGAATATCTGCCAGCTCACAGACTCTCTTTAAACCGGCTCCGCACAGGTCTTTTGCCCTCTTATCCATGAGTCCGGCCCTTGCCGCTGCCTGGGCGGAACATCCTGACAAGATCACGATGATATCGTTTTTGATGAGCTTTTTCATCAGCTCAATATGCGCGTAGTCCGGGCGTACCCTTGGATTGTTGCAGCCGACCATAGCTACAGCGCCCCGCAGCACGCCGGATGTGATACATTCCAGCAGCGGTTTCGTGGTGCCCAGCACGTCCACCTGTGAGTTTGTGACACCGTCCAGAGTCTTGACTATGGCCTCCACGGAATAGCCCACCGTGGCCTTTTGCTTTAACTGCGGAATATGTACCAGCTCCTGTTTTCTGTTGGCAAAATTCTCAACCGCTGTGCGGACGATCTTCTTAGCATTCTCCCCTGCTGTCTCTGCGTTAAAACGGATGAAATCGGAATCCGGCATCTGCGCAATGGGGGAGGTGGTGATAAACTTGGTATGGAAGCATTTGGAGAGAGGGCCCAGTGCCGAGAAAATGCACTGTACATCCACTACAATGGCTTCACAGGCTCCGGTCAGCACCACATTTTCCTGCTGCAGGAAATTTCCCGCCATGGGTACGCCTCTTCGCATGGCAACCTCGTTGGATGTACAGCAGACGCCTGCAACGTTGATCCCGTTTGCTCCCATGGTTTTTGCAAGTGCCACCATCTCCGGATCATCGGCGTATTCGCAGATCATCTCGGAAAGACTGGGATCATGTCCGTGTACAATGATGTTGACCTGATCCTCTTTCATGACACCCAGATTAGCCTCTGTATCCACCGGTTTCGGTGTGCCGAACATGACGTCTGAAAATTCCGTGCCGCACATGGAGCCGCCCCATCCGTCAGACATACCGGAGCGCAGAGCCTGACGCACCAGTGCCTCCGGTTTGCTGGAATTTCCCATATGTGTCATATGCATGGCAGTGGAAACTTCACGGTCAATGGCTCTCGGCTCGATCTCCGCGTCATGCCAGAGCTTCTGTGTATGCTCCGGCGCACGTTTCAGCCATCTCTGCACACCGAAGGGTTTTCCGTATTCCATAAGGGCCAGCTCTGACATCTCATGTGCCAGTTCATAGATATCCCGGCCCTCTGTCTCTACGCCCCATTCTTTTGCGATGCGGATCAGTTTCTCCGCGTCCTTTACCTTATAATTGCCATCCGGTGCCACCGTGTGCAGGGTATGGCAGATCTCACGCCCATGGTCTGAATGGGTGGCTGCCCCTCCTGCCGTAAAACGCAGAAAATTCCTTCCCGCAATGCCGTGTGCGTCACAGCCGCAGATACCTCTCGGCGCCTTTTTTGTAATCCGGCAGGGTCCCATGGAACAGATACGGCAGCAAATGCCCTCCTCGCCGAATTTGCAGTGGGGTGTCTGGTTCTTCACGCGCATCTGCCAGGAATCCGCACCGACCTTTGCCCCTGTCTCCAGCAGCCTGTCTGTGGCTGCCTCGAATTCTTCTACTGTTGTCAACCTAAACGAACTCATCCTTATCCTCCTGAAATATTGTATTTGTCTATATTATAACAACCCCGGGCAGGGGTTCCCATCAACGTTTTATTGACTTTCTTCAACGTTTCATTGATGGGGTATGCAAAAAGAAAGACACACCTCATTTGCGGTTCTGAGATGTGTCTTTCTTTATGAGTGAATTCGTGATTATTGTAACATACCGTTTCTTCGCTGATAATAAACAAAACGTTTCAAGCATGCAACGAATCTCTGAGGCGTTTCACCTCTGTATGGAATTTTTCCTGATTTCCTCCAGCCAGTACATCACATGGTTGTGAAAAAGGCTGATATCCGGGTTCTCTGCCTTTCCCTCCCGGGTCAGCATATAGGTCTCCCAGTAGAAAGGCCCCTCCTCAAAGGGGAGCATGACCAGATCGTCCTGTTTCATGTCATCAAAAATAAAATCCACAGTGACAGAGATGCCTTTGTTCTGCTGCACCATTTTATGGCACAGACTGAATCCGCTGGTCTCGAAAACGATATCCGGCTTAAATCCTGCCAGCCTGCACTGGCTCAGTATCAGGTTATGGATATTAAATTCCGAGCTTTCAATGTAAAGCTTTTCCCCCTCCATATCCTTTATGGAGACGGTTTCTCTCCCACTGAGAGGATGCTGCCGGTTGACCAGCAGTTTGATCTCGTACTTTTCCATAAATGTAGCCCTTGTGTTTTTCAGCAGGCCGTTTCCCACTGTAAAGGCCACATTTCCCTCTCCCTCCTGGAACAGCCTTTCCACCTGGCGGTCAGGATATTCCCGGTAATTGAATTTAATATGGGGATACTTTTTCTTAAAATCCACCAGGCATTCCGGAGTCACAAGCCTCAATATGCCGTAGGCGGACAGCAGGTCGATCTCATGGTTCTGCCGCTGTTCAATGCAGCGGATCTCGCTGCATATGGAGTGGTAAGAATTCAGAAATTCAGGGAGCCTGGCATACAGATAAGCGCCTGCTTCCGTGAGACTGATTCCCGTACCTGTTCTGTTTAAAAGAGAGGCGCCCATCTCACTCTCAATATTTTTTATGATCTTGCTGAGGCCCTGAGGTGTCATATACAGAGCGTGTGCCGCCTTTGTGATACTTTTGTGCTGGCACACGGTTTTAAAATACTCCAGCTCCTTTATATTCATCTTCTCACCTTTTGGCCGGAAAAGGACTTCCGGTCTCTCCCTATTTAATCAAGCTCAATTTCAATGAGTTCCGCTACCGGAAGTTTTTTCGTGGAGGATGCCTTATATTTCTTAAGCTCTGCCGCGGCTTCCTTTAACGGAATATTGGTTCCGGCTCCCGCCATACAGCCGCCCGGGCAGCCCATGCCTTCTATGAGGCAGCCATTCATTTTTCCGGCTTTGGCAAGGGTCAGCACTTTCTTACACTCTGCCAGACCCTCTGCATGTTCAATATGTACCGGGACTTCCGGGTGGTATTCCTGCAGGCATTCCTCAATCGCCTGGGCCACACCCCCGGCAATGGCATAACCTCTTCCCGCTGCGGTTGCATTGTGCAGGCTGCCCTGTTCTTCCATCATTGCCGGATCTATTCCCTTTGCGTCAAACATTCCCTGCAGTTCTTCAAAAGTAATGACAAATTCCACATCACTGCGGACGTCCGTTCTGGATGCCTCCAGTTTTTTCGCCGCACAGGGACCGATGAAGACCACACCGGCATTGGGGTATTTCTGTTTGATACTTCTGGCAGAGGCGACCATAGGGGTCAGCTCCTGGGATACACTGTCAATCAGATCCGGGAACTGTTTTTTTGCAAGCATGGACCAGGATGGACAGCAGGACGTGAGAAGAAAGGGCAGTTCTCCGGTGCTCACCTTTTCCGCATAGTGATGAGCTTCCGCGATTGCTCCGATGTCCGCGCCAAGCGCTACCTCATACACTTCCTTAAAGCCGAGTTTTAAAAGCGCGGCCTTGAACTTTGCCGCAGTCACGTCTTTTCCGAACTGGCCTACAAATGCAGGCGCCACTTCGGCAATGATCTCTTTTCCCTCACGCAGTGCCCTGGAAAGCTGGAAGATCTGGGACTTATCCGAAATTGCCCCGAAGGGACAGCTCACCATACACATGCCGCAGGACACACATTTTTTCGGGTCAATGGCAGCTCTGCCCAGATTGTCGCTTCCGATGGCCTTGACGCCGCAGGCCCTGGCACAGGGGCGTTCCATTTTGGAGATGGCGTCATAGGGACAGATGGCCTTGCATTTGCCGCATTTGATACATTTTTCCTGATCGATCACAGATTTTCCATTCACTATAGATATGGCATTTTTCGGACATACCTGTTTGCAGGGGTGGGCCACACAGCCTCTGCACATGTTGCTGACTTCATATTTGTTGGGCTCGCAGGCATCGCAGGCAGAAGGGATGACCTGCATAAGAGGCGGCTCATAATATTTTTCATCTATGTTACTGTTTTCCATTCCTGCAGTGATATGGACTGCTTCATTTTCCGGGCGCAGGGACATACCCATGGCAAGGCGGACACGCTCGCTGGCCACCGCTCTCTCCCTGTAGATACTCTCCCTGTAAGTTGCCCTCTCCTTTACAATATGATACGGGATGGCTTCTATCTCATCATTGAAATTATCCTTTGTGGATGCAAAAGCAACCTTGCAGATTTCTGTAAATACTTCACGCCTGATCTTCTTTACCGGGGTTTCTACACTTCTCATTTAAAATCTCCTGTTCTCAATCATGCTCTAATACCATCTATCCGCACATTAAATGGTTAGAATCTATCGTTTACATATCTTGCGTAACTGTGGTCAGTTACTATCTTTCATTCTATGAAATATCAGGAGAAATGCAAGTTTTTTATTCAATACACTGACCGGTCCATTCTCTTATAGGACAGGCATATGGGTTTTCCCGTCCACGGGTCCCGGCTGATACTGGCATCCAGGGAAAATACATCCGCCAGGGTCTTTTTCGTCATGATTTCCTCCGGGGTTCCCTTATAAAGCACTCTGCCGGAGCGCATGGCAATCATCCAGTCTGAAAATCTAGCCGCCAGATTCAGGTCATGGAGGACCATAGCAATGGTTTTTTTCTGTTTTTTATTCAAATCCTCCAGAAGCTCCAGCACCTCAAGCTGATGCGTCATATCCAGATAGGTGGTTGGCTCATCCAAAAGGATGAGAGGCGTATCCTGGGCAAGGGCCATGGCGATCCAGGCCCTCTGCCGCTGTCCTCCCGAGAGCGCGTCCATATCCCTGCCGGCAAGCCCCTCCATATCCGTAATGGAGAGCGCCCAGTCAACGGCCTCATGATCCTCTTTTTTCAGCCGCCCGAACCCTCTTTGATGGGGATATCTGCCGTAAGACACCAGCTCTTTGACCGTCAGGCCCCCCGGCGCCTGAGGCCCCTGGGGCAGGATCGCCATTTTTTTTGCCACCTCCACTGTGGACATTTTGGCGATCTGGCTGCCGTCCAGAAACACATGGCCCTCCCGGACAGGTGTCATGCGGGACAGGGCTTTTAAAAGAGTGGATTTCCCGCAGCCGTTAGGTCCGATGATCGATGTCATGTTTCCTCCGGGAATCTGCACATCCATAGCCGGGATGACAATATTTTGATGGTATGCAACGGAAATGCCTTCTCCTGTAAGTACAGCATCCATATAAAAATCTCCTTTACGTTTTAATCAGCAGATACAGAAAATAGGGGGCACCGATCACGGCAGCCACGATTCCGACGGGAATCTCCCTCGGCGACAGCAGCGTGCGGGATATCAGATCCGCATATGTCATCAGCACAGACCCGGTAAGCACAGTGGCCGGAACCAGGATTCTGTAGTTCGGTCCCACCAGACGGCGCGCCATATGAGGGCAGACCAGGCCTACAAAGCTCAGTCCTCCGCCCACCGCACAGCAGAGGCCCGACATGGCGATGGCTGCACCGAGAAGGACCACGGTCTGCCTGGACACGGCTGTTCCAAGTCCCACAGCCGTCTGATAGCTTAAGGACAGCACATTCAGCGTGCGGCTTTTATAAAAAACAAACAGTCCAAGGAGCAGAAGGCTGACAAAAAGCATCCGCACATTCTGCCAGTTGGCTCCCCATATGCTGCCGGACAGCCAATTCTGCACAAAGGCATAATCACTGTCCGGCAGGCGCAGCATTAAAATGGTGGTCACACTGGACACGGCAGTGGAAACCGCCACCCCCATCAAAAGCAGCCTGCGGGATGAAATCCCCTGTCCTGTGCGGGCCAGCCGGTAATCCAGCACAGCCACCGCCATGGAACCGGCAAAAGCCAGTACAGGAAGCAGCACAGTAAGGCTGACAGAGCTTTGCGGCACCAACACCAGAAACGCTGCCACAAAAAGCCCGGCACCTGCATTGATTCCCAGGATTCCCGGCTCAGCCATATCATTTCTCGATACGCCCTGGATCACACAGCCGGAGACCGCCAGCCCCACGCCTACCAAAAGACTGGTGAAGATTCTGGGAAGCCTCAGGTTCAGAAGTGTATAGCGGACACTTTTTGTGCCTCCGCCCTTTAAGATCTCCCACATTTCCTCCGGGCTGATTTTCCGGTATCCCGCATTTATCTCCAGCCATATGCCTGCAAGCAGCAGGATGATCAGGATCATAAATACCGTAACCATACGGATCCTGCGTCTTCTCTCACTCAAAAGTCCTCTCCTCCTTCCTAGCTGTCCAGATAAAGAACGGCACCCCCACCACAGCAAAAACAAGGCCGATGGGCACTTCACCGGGGGCATTTATCATTCTGGAAAGAATATCTGCCGCCAGCATGAAGAAAGCTCCTGCCACCATGGAACAGGGAATCACAGACCTGTAATCCGCACCTGTAAAATACCGCACAACATGAGGTACCATCAGGCCCACAAAAGCCACCGGACCGGCAAGCGCCACGGAACCGCCCGCAAGCAGCAGGACCACAAAAAGGCAGACCGTCCGGGAGCGTTCCACGGAAAGTCCCAGCCCTCTTGCCGCCTCCTCCCCCAGACTCAGCAGTGCAACTCTTCCTGAAAGAGCCGTGGCTGCGGCCAGTCCCAGAAGGATCACCGGACCGGCGAAGATAAGCTGTTTTCCGCGTATTCCCGCCACGCCCCCCGCAGTCCAGAAGGTGAGATTGTAACCGATCTTACACAGAATCGCCACTGCCTGACTCAGGGATGAGAGGAAGATACTCACAGCGCTTCCCGCAAGCACAAGCCGCACCGGGTCCAACCCGCGCCTGTTCAGGCTCATAAGCCCATATACAGTAAACATAGCCCCTGCTGCCCCCAGAAAGGAAAAAAATACAACACCTGAGAACCCCAGCCCCGGCAGGAATGCCAGACAGAGTGCCAGCGCAAAGGAGGCTCCCGCGTTGATTCCCAACAGTCCGGAGTCTGCCAGCGGGTTCCTGGTCACCCCCTGCATCATGGCGCCAGCCGCTGAAAACGCTGCTCCTACCAAAATACAGCCCGCTGTCCGCGGTATCCTGAGTTCCCGTATGACCAAATGCTGCCGGTCGGTAAGATCCGGCCGGAGCACCGCATCCAGAATCTTCCCGGGAGGAATGCCCGTACTTCCGTATAATATGGAAAGGACTGCGGCAAGTAAAACTGCCGCAGCTCCTGCTGTCAAAAAACATACTGTCTTTCTTTTTGCATCTCTGCCCATTATTTTCCCTCAAATCCTCTGAAGAAATCAATAAAGATATCAAGCTGCGCATTGTAGGTGATCGGGTCCCTGTGCATGAAGGACACCTGCTCATAAGGGAGCACTCTTCCCTCCTGCACGGCCTCCAGGCTGTTCCAAAGCTTGGAATCCTCCACAAAGGCACTGTCCGTATCTGCCAGCACGCCATACAGGATAAAATCTCCTGTGTATTCAGGCAGCGCTTCCAGGGAAACCACCTGATACTGGGTATCCCCATCCACCATATCTGCCTGCACTGCCTCAGGCGCTTTCAGCTCCCACATATCGTATAGAATGGAACCGCCTCTTGCGAAATGGCTGCCCATAGTGTAGATCTGCTGAGGCCATACCTCCACAATGGATACTGTCCTGTCACCCACGATTCCCCGGATTTCCTCTTTGACGTCAAGCGCCCGCGCCTTAAAATCAGTAATGTATTCCTCTGCTTCCCCGCTTTTTCCCACCAGGTCCGCAATATACCGGAAGACTTCCTCATCACTGCGCTTTCCGTCCTGAATATAAACCGTAGGGGCAATTTCGGAATATTTCTCATAATCTGCCTCTGTGATGGTTACGATCAGGTCCGGCTCCTGCGCAGCGATCATTTCCAGGGAAGTCTCCGCGCTTGTAATGTCCATCTCCCGGATTCCCTCTGTCTTATCCGCCAGAAACGGATTCGACAGGGAATACGGGGACGCGATGGCAGGCTTTACGTCCACAGCCAGAAACTCACCCAGATAATAGTCCGTGACAATGTTCTCCGGGTTTATGGGAATCTCCACCTGTCCCTTATCTGTCTCCACTGTCCGCATGCCCTCTTCTGCTTCCCGGGAGGCGGCGTTTTTCTCAGGGCCTTGGGATTTCTGAGCGGTACTTTCATTTTCTGTGTCCACCTTGTTATTTCCCGATTCTCCGCCTTTTCCGGAACAGCCTGTCAGCATGCCCACAGCGGCAAGTACGGCAATGGCCGGCGCCAGTCTTCTCGTCCTATTCATCATAATGTCTTCCCTTTCTCGTAACGGCATATTTTATTCTTTAGTTAGTTATAGCTAATTGACAGCAGTCATTCTAGCATACTATACTATTTAAGGCAACATTTTTTTGCAATTGCACCTGATCGGAATATATCTGTCACCGTATGAAAAAACGATATTTTTTGTGGTAAACCTCTGAAGCTGAGGGATAATAAGACTGCGGCCCTGTATAAAACGGACTTCCGCACACGGGACCTGTACAGCAGGCTGCCGTATTTTCAGAAAAGGAGTATGGAAAATGAGTATACAAAGTCATCGTGAATTTCAAGACAGGATTTGGCAGAACCTGGGATTCACCTCACATAAAGAGAAACACTGCACCCGATATGCCAATGAAAATCGGCCGGAAGACGGAACCTGCCTTTTATATGAGCGGCCCGGCCTGTATGCTTTTACTGTGGCGGACTATACGGTATCTGTCCCTTTTTCTCTCGCCTTTGCGTGCCGTGATACGCAGCTCCGGTTCGGCAGTTTCTATGACGGCAGGACACGGTTTGATATGGAAGGGATCTCTGCCCACACCTCCACCCCGGCATCCTTTCTGGTGCGGGAGGAGAAGGTGAGAGGACAGCAGTTCTGGAATGCCGGACAGCACTGCAGGGGAATCGAGTTCGCTGTATTTCCTGATTTTGTAAGATACTTAAAAACCATTGACCCTCATGCTTCTGTACTGGACAGTCTCTCCAAAAACCGCACATACCATGCACTGCCCCCGGAAATCGTCACCGTGCTGCACCGTTTATTTAAAGTGGCGCAAAACGGCAGCCTCACCCCGCTTATGCTGGAAGGCTGCCTGCTGCAGTGTATGGACATTCTGACAAATGCAGTAAAACAGGGAACGTTTTCTGCACCGGATGTGATGCCCACCGTATATTTGGGTAAAAGAAAAATCACCTTTGATGAATTCGACCTGCTGGCTGTCCAGCGGGCAAAAGAAATTCTCACAGAAGACCCTGCCAATGCCCCCACCATTTCACAGTTGAGCAGACAGGTTTTTCTCAATGAGCAGAAACTAAAGGCCGGTTTTTCCATGTGTTTTCACATGACGATCGGCCGGTATCTGAAGGAATGCCGTATGGCCAAAGCGGCTGCCCTTCTCACCTCCACCTCCATGAGTGTCCGCAAGGTCGGACAGGCTGTGGGATATACAAGCTGCGCATCCTTCATCAAAGCCTTCCGCCGGCACTACAGGAAAACACCTCAGGAGTTTCGCTGTGCAGATTCGGAAAAATAATCCTCCGCCAGTATGGCATACCCTGCCGCATCACAGCGGCCCTGGTTATTCCAGTCTGCCTGTCTCCTGGTGCCCTCGTATTTCATCCCGCATTTTTTCATCACTTTACCGGAGTTGGCATTGCGGGGGTCATGACGGGATTCCACGCGGTTTACCTGCACATCCTCCATGAAAAAGCGGATCACTTCTTTCAGGGCTTCTGAGGTCACACCCCGGTGCCACCATTTCCGGCCGATGCAGTAACCGATGTGGACCATTTCTATGGAATCATCTTTTGATACGACAGAGATAGAGCCTATGGGTTCCTCTCCGTTTTCCTTCAGCGTGATCGCCCACTGGTAAAAATCCTTCTCCCCATAGTGGAAGATCCACTCCTCCAGAACTTCCCCGGATACCTCCGGGCTCTTGTGGGCAGGCCACATAAGATAGGCTGTCACCTGCTCATCCTTTGCCCAGTTATGAAACATCGCCTCTGCGTCGTGCATGGTAAAACGGCGCAGCACCAGCCTTTCTGTCTCCAGTTCCTCTGTTCCTCTGTGCTGCATATCCTGCTCTCCTTTCTTGTTAAAACAACTCGTCCAGCAATACATAATATCTGATCTTATCCCAGTCCGGGGCCATTCCCAGTTCCTCAAAAAGCAGATTTACATATCCCTCATTTTTTCCTGTATTGTACTCTAAGCTTCTCACGCACAAGGCAATATCCTGCCAGATATCCGCTGTCCCCGCTCTTCCCAGGTCTATAAAACCACTGATTCTGTTATCCTCTGCAAAAATATTCGGCAGACAGTAGTCCCCGTGTGAGAACACCGTCTCTTCTTCCGGCCTGTGTTCCTTCAGCCACAGAAGAAGTTCCTCAGCATTTTCAAATTCCTCCCTCCCATAGGTGTCCGGCTCATGGTCAAACTGCAGGCCTTCCGACACACGCAGGGATGCCTGTTCCAGTTTGTAATCCAGATGCCGCTTAGACGGGCAGCCGCTTACGTCCACTGTCCACAGCATTTTCAGCCCTTCTGCCAGAAGATGCACCAGAAGCCTTGGACTGCTGAGATACACCTCATCACAGAGCATTTTCCCCCTGGCTCTTGTCATCAGAAGGTATCTCATATCACCGCTTTTCTCCGCACAGATGATTTCCGGAACAGGGAGTCTGCCCTGCAGCCATCTGAGCATTTCGTGTTCACTGCGGGACTCGTTTTTCTCCCGCTCTGCTTTTAATACCATATCAGAAAAGCAGAATATTTCCGAACCGGACCTGCCTATGGTATCTTTCCTGTATTCCCGGTGTTCCGTATATTCTCTTATACGCTCCGGAAGTGCTCTTTTCATATCAGCCTCTCATTTCTGTGTCAAAGTAAATTGGAAAATCGCTTTCGGCAGACAGCGGCGTGCAGACTGCCGGAATGACGTCTCAAAAACACTTGGATCAAATCTGTTTTTTCATAAAGATCAAATCTTTATCTGTCTCAAAACCGTTTTTTTCATAAAAATGTTCGGTCGCATTTCCACGCAGGGTCATGAGCTGAACATTCTCAATGTTTCTTTCGCGGAGCCGCCGCTCAAATTCCCGGTAAATTTCAGAGCCGATACCGTTTCCTCGGCTGGTATTTCTTACACAGAATTCTTTTATCTCAAACAACACCCCGTCATAAAACTGCTCGGCAAACCCAAGCACCATACCACATAACACGTCCTCCTCATACGCGCAGATCCCGTAAAAGGTTTCCGCTTCTGCCATCTGCCGAAGCCTGGTTCCCGCAGTCTCCGGGGTCCAGGCATCGTTCCAGGGCGGCGCATTAAAGGTCTCCACATACATGGCTGCAAGGGATGCCAGATCCTCTTTCTCAATCTCTTTATATGTAAGCATTTATCTGTCCTCCTTTTTCATGGGCATTCTTCAGGGATCAGTCAAACTGTGTCTTCCAGTGCTCTGCCCCCGCTGCCTCAAAGCACATGGCGATCTGTTCCTTTGTATTTTTATCCTCCGCAAGAGGCGGCAGCTCATCCATGGAAAAGTAGCCGCTGTCCACCGTTTCCAGATTCTTTTCAAAATGTCCGCCGATCACGGTGCAGAGTATGATGACTTTGCAGATTTTATATGCGTACCGGGGCTGGTTGTGTTTTTCCCTGTCTTGGATGGCAATGACCAGATCCGCTGTCACGTCCAGACCGGCCTCCTCCTTCACCTCTTTGATGGTATTCTCCTTCACAGACAGATCCACATCCACCCATCCGCCGGGCATAGACCACCTGCCGTCATTTTCCTGTACCAGAAGGATCTTGTCCCCCTCAATTATGGCTGCCCTGCAGTCCATCTTCGGCGTCTGGTAACCCACCTCACAGCAGAACAAGTCTTTTGCTTTCTCAAATGGCATATCTGCCTGCTGGCTGATCATCTCCGCCGAAATTTCCCGGATTCGTTCAAAACGCTCTATATCGTATTTATCTTTACAGTAATATAAGGCACTCTGTGCAAGACTCTGCAGCTCTACTGCCCAGTCCAGCCAGTTTTGTTTTTCGTCTTTCATATGTATTGATCGCAGGTGGGCCGCTTTTATTATACTGCGGAAAGCCGAGGCTTTTTAGCCCGTCTGCTGCTCCTTTCGTCGTTCTGTCTGTTTCCCTTTAAATAATGGAATCGTTCCATTTTGTTTTTATTTTATACTTCCGAGCGCCACGCCAAGGGCAAGTCCTATGGCAATGCCTGTGCCCAGGTTTCCGAATATGGTTTTTCCAAAAACCACACCGAAAATAATCCCCATACTGATACCCATAGCCAAACGCCGGCCCTTTTCGCTCTCCTCCGATTCATTGCCGGTGGGCTTTTCCGAATCATTGCCGGGAATCTTTTCCGAATCATTACCGGGTTCCTCTTCTCGTTCATTGCCAGGTTCTTCTTCCGGTTCATTGTCGGGCATCCCTTTTGTCTCGTTATTTTTCTCCTCTTCCGGCCCGCTGCCGGAATCAGCTTTCGCATGATTGCCGGTGCGGCTTTTTTCTTTATCCTTCATATTTCTTCTGCCTCCTCAGCAAGCTTCTTATCTTTTTTTATCTGCTCCCTTTTATCCACTCCATCCGGAACAAAACGAAAGACAACAAACTCCGCGTTTTCCTCCGTGTCATTCTGAAATGTATGAATCGAATTTTGCACCCGCACAATCTCTTTTTCCTTTGCCCAGTCTGTGCAGACTTTCCCCTCTTCCTTCCACTTGCAGGTCAGAATCCCTTTTGTCACTACCAGGATTTCCTCTATTTCTGAATGGTAATGCCACTCCTGAACCGCCCCTGCCGGAAGGCTGTTCAGATGGACTTCACATTCCGGATAGATGAAATAATCCACTGCTGTGCGGTTTTCCTTTACTGTGTGTATCCCTTTCCCCTGGCGGTCTATTTCCAGTCTTTCTCTCATATTATCCCCTCTCCCCTTTCACTCTGCCTATTTTGTAATTTTTAAAGCCGCCGGAAGCAGCACTGCGAACAGCAGGAATCTGCCACTTGTTTTGATTATACAGGATTCCCCGCCTATTGACAATGAAACTCCTCAGAGTTTCCATTTACACCTGTCCTCAATCTATGATAGACTTATCCATATCAGGCAGAATAATATCTGCGCTCCGCCCAGCTTACATTATGGACAGACCAGATCCCGCAGTTGGAGAAAGAACTTGACTGCTCCTATCAGGCTGAACCCATGGAGGGCATATTTAAGGAAATTGTATCCTCACAGCTTCTCGCGTGTAAAAAAGATCCCGCACATTATATGTGGTACACCTTCTGGTTTCTGATCCGAAAATCTGACCGGACTGTTGTAGGCTCTGCAAGCTTCAAAGATATTCCCGATGAAAAGGGTGAAGTGGAGATCGGTTACGGCCTTGGTAAAGCCTTTGAACATAACGGATATATGACGGAAGCTGTGAAAGCTCTGTGCCGGTGGGCACTTGGTCAGAACGGGGTACAGCATGTGACCGCAGAAACGGATTCGGAGGGTTCTGCCTCCCAGAACATATTGAAAACATGCGGTTTCACAGAGTATAAAAGAGATGAAACGATATGGTGGCGTCTATAGAATTGATATGTCAGGAGAAGAAAAATGAATGACAGACCTGTTTTAAACAAGCATCTGGACGGAGATACTTTCCGCAGTTATTACTATCTGAAAGAGGAGTTAACCGCGTTCTGCCGTCAGAACGGCATACCAGCGTCAGGCGGAAAACTGGAGCTGACTGACCGGATCGCGCACTTTCTGGACACAGGAGAAATTTCTGCTGCTTCCAAAAAGCCAAAAACAAAACCCGTGTACACAGAAATAACGGAAGATACCCTCATTGAACCAAATTTTGTCTGCTCTGAAGTACACCGGGCATTTTTCCAATCCAGAATCGGCAGCGGCTTCACCTTTCTGGTCCCCTTTCAGAAATGGCTGAAAACCAATACGGGAAAAACGTATCAGCAGGCCATTGAAGCTTACTTTCAGATACAGCAGGATAAGAAAAAAGGCAGAACAGCCATTGACCGCCAGTTTGAATACAACACCTATATCCGTGACTTTTATGCGGAAAATACCGGCAAACCATTGGAGGATGCTATTAAATGCTGGAAATATAAAAAAAGCCTTCCGGGCCACAACCGTTATGAAAAATCAGACCTGCATATTTTATAACTCCTTTATCCATAACACACCACAGCTATACCTTTGGTGACATACTGCCCTGAAAAACATTTTGCAGATACACAAAGGAGGCTGCACCCCGCCAAAGCGGGTACAGCCTCCTTTGTATGTCATGCGTGAATCCAAATTCATTTGGAGCCGCAGTTTGCGGAGGATGCGGCTATGGTTATATCATAGCGAATCTTTTTCCGTTTTACAAGCCACCCCAGGGGATATTTTTTCTATTTCAGGGGAATCTGCTTTCTCCTGGGGCTCATTTTCGGCATTTTCAGCCTTTTTTCTTTTATCTTCCCCGGTAAGCATCTTCTTTACTGAAATGATCAATAAGATCAACACCGCGATCAGCGGCAGCCCTGTGAGTACGGAAATGGTCTTCACTGCCTCCAGTCCGCCGATCAGCATAAGGCCGATTGACAGAAGACAGAACAAAATCGCCCAGAATATTCTGTTCCATCTGGCAGGCTCCTCATCTCCTTTCAGTCTCTTCATGGTTGTCCCGGCCAATACATAGGCACAGGAATCAATGGTTGTGGCAAGATACACAAAACAGACAAGACACAGGAATATCATCATAAGCTTAGGCATTGGCAGAGTCTGCAGAATCGCTACAATGGCAGCGCTCTGCCCTTCACTCTGCAGAATGGACGCGAGATCCACTCTGCCTGTTTCCTGCAGAAATAAAGAGTATCCTCCGAATATCATAAAGCTTACACAGCAGCCCAGAGATCCCCATATCAGTTGTCCCCACACGACATTCCGAATGGTTCGCCCTCTGGAAATACGTCCCACAAACATTCCCATCATAGGCATAAAGGCCAGCCACCAACCCCAGTAGAAAACTGTCCATTCCTGCGTAAACTTTCCGCTTCCGAAGGGGTCTGTGTATGTACTCATCTTCACAAAATCCGAAGCGTACAGCCCCAGCGAATTCACTTCCATCTTAAAAATATCTGTTGTCGGCCCCACAAAAAGCACAATTGCCATAAAGATAAATGCCATTACAACATTTATGTTGCTGAGTTTTTGGATTCCTTTATCCAGGCCCAGATATACGGAGGTTCCGAATATGCAGACCCAGATGATCAATACTATGATACGCACAACAAAATCATAGTTCTGCGGGATACCGAATACTTCCCGGATGATCACGGAAAGTACAGGCGCCCCGATACCGAGAGATGTGGAAATGGAACCCACAATACCGAAAATAACAAGCATGTCGATCACATTTCCCAAAAAACCTTTTGCATGCTTTTTTAAAACAGGCTCGCAGGCAATACTCAGACGCATTCCCGGTTTTTTGCGTACAAACATCATATAGGCTGTGGCGATGATAGCCGGGTTATAGAACGCCCAGGCACTCAGGCCCCAGTGAAACTGTCCGTACATATGGGCATACTCATATGCCTGTTTGCCAAACGGCTCCAGATCAAAAGGAGGGCCGCTTACATAGTAAATCGGTTCCAGAAAGCCCAGAATCACGATGCTGGTTCCCACACCTGCAGTAAAAAGCATGGCGATCCAGGAGAGATTGGAGTACTGCGGCTTATCCTCAGCGCTGCCCAGCTTCACGTTCCCGTGCTTACTGACTGTCAGCCAGATCAGAAAACCAAAGGATACAAGACAGGCCAGCAGGTACAGAAACCCCAGCCTTCCTGTACAGAACTCAAATACACTTGAAATTATCTGGTTGGAAATCTCCGGTGCCAGATACAGTGGAATAATTATGACTGCCAGGATCACTACAGCCGGGATAAAAACTTTCTTCTCAATCTTCTCAAACAGCTTCACATCGTGTCCCTCCTTTATGATGCCAACCGTTCCGTCATCGGTTTTACTCTTTGTATTTGACAACAAGGGCGTCAGCTACGCCTACCCCTTCCCCTTCCGGGTATACAAACAGAGGGTTGATATCCAATTCCTTCAGGGTATCCCTGTTTGCACTGGCGAAATCAGCAATGCTTACAATGGTATCACACAGGGCGTCAATATCACATTTTGCCCCGCCGCGGTAACCGTTCAGCAGTTTAAAGGATTTCAGTGATCTGAGCATGTCTAAGGCCTCCGCCTTACTGATGGGCGCCGGGTACAGTGCCACATCCTTGAACAGCTCCACGAACACACCGCCCATTCCCACCATGACCATGGGGCCGAACTGCGGGTCATTGTTCACACCGATGATCATCTCTACTCCTGATTTTAACATGGGAACCGTTAAAATCCCGTTGATCTTCGCATCAGGACGTTTCGATGATACACTCTCCATAATTTCATTATATGCCTGAACCGCTTCCTCAGGACCATGGATATTCAGTTTCACACCGCCCACATCACTCTTGTGCAGAATATCAGCGGATTCCACTTTCATGACCAGAGCTTCCTTTGTGTTCTTGGCAAACTCTGCCGCTTCCTCCGCAGATGTGACAATGACTTCCTTGGGAACCGGAACCCCGTAGGCTCCCAGCTCTTTCTTGCTGTCATGCTCGGACAGGGCATAGGTCTCATCGCTCTTCTTCTGGCCCACTGCAAGACTCAGGCTCTTATTCTCCGGTGTATAGGAAATAAAATCAGCCAGGTGGCGCAGGATCTTAAACGCATAGACCGTAGGCGGAAGCACCGGTACACCGATATTGAACAGCTTTTCCTGGTATTCCGCATTCCTGGTGTTTTCCGCAAAGGGGATCATGGCGATCGGTTTGCAGTTTTCCCCTTTTTCTTTTACCACTTTCTCAATTCCCTGGTACATATAGTGGATAGCCGGGTCCGCGATCTCCAGAAGCAGTGTATAGCCAATGAGGACCATACCGATATTGGGGTCATCCATCACAGTGCGAAGCGCTCCCGCGTACAGATCCGCGTCATAGGAGAGGCTCGCCGTCATATCCAGCGGATTGTTGGGTGAGGCGTAAGAGGGAAGCTGCTCTTTCAGAGAAGCCAGGGTCTCCTTCGTGAAATCCGGGTATTCGATACCGTTTAAACTTCCCACATCGGCACAGATTCCTGTCTCCCCTCCGGAGAGGTTCATGGAGGCAAATGTGGCCTGCTTTGGCATCTGTTTTAAGGTGGAGAGCATAAGGGACATGGCCATCAGCTCTTCCAGATCATCCACACGGATAGCGCCGAACTTTTTCAGCACAGCGTCAAAGGACGCATCGGAACCGGAAAGGCTTCCCGTATGGGAGGCTGCAATGGCGCCGCCCTTGGCACTTCTTCCTGCCTTCAGGATAACGACGGGTTTTCTCTTGTCCGCAGCTTTTTTCAGAACTGCCGCAAATTTATCCGCATTTTTAACGCCCTCAATATAGACACTGACTACTTTTGTATTCTCATCCTCAACCAGGAAATCCATGTAATCCTCCATCTGGACGATCTTTCCGTTTCCGGCTGATATACTGTAGGAGAAACGCATGCCCGGGCAGTCCATCAGGGACAGGCAGAGCTGTCCGCTCTGGGAGACGACACCCACACTGCCTTTTCTGTCTCTCTTGTCAGAGATAAACGCAAAGGCCTGCACATTGTCCACATAATTGACGAATCCCGCGCAGTTCGGTCCCATAACGGCAATGCCCAGCTCCCTGGCGGTCTCCATCAGTTCCTTTTCATTTGCCCTGCCCTCATCGGTTCCCACTTCACCGTATCCGCTGGCAAATATCACGGCACCGCCGCATCCTTTTGCAGCCCCTTCTTTTAACAGAGGGATCACTGTCTTCTGGGAAGTACAGATGACCATCAGATCCACGGATTCCGGTACTTCTGTCACACTCTTATAACAGGGAACCCCAAAGACCTGGTCACGCTTGGGATGTATAAAATATACATGGCTTCTGTCTTCCATATAAGTAAGGATATTGCGGCATACATCGCCGCCGAATCCTTCCTTCTCACTGGCACCGATGACTGCTACGGACTTCGGTTTCAGCAGTTTTGTCAAATCCATAGTTTTCTACCTCCTGTGAGAGGGCGGCAGAACCGCCCTCTTACTCAAAACCCCTATATTATCTGCCCTCCACCCCACGGCGATAGCAGGCTACATTCTTCTCATTATATTTGCCCTTTCCCTTTTTCTCAAAAAAGGAGACAATGGCTGTTTCCATATATTCAATAGTAAACAGATCACTGTGGGCCGCCAGTGCTCCCAGCATGACCAGGTTGGCACCCTTTGGATTTTTTACCTCTGCGGCAATATCCGTTGCGGGAATCTTTACTACCTTGATATCCTCTCTGTATTTCCTGTCCTCGGGCACGATGGAGGAATTTACCAGAAGAAGCCCGCCGGGTTTCAGACGATCCTCGAACTTATCGATAGCCGGTGTGTTCATGGTGAACAGAATATCCGGGTGCTTGGAAACCGGGCTGGCGATCAGCTTGTCACTGATCTTCACGGTACAGTTAGCGGTTCCGCCGCGCATCTCTGAACCATAGGAGGGGTAAAATAAAACATTTTTATCCTGTTCCATGCCGGCATTGATGAGGAGCATTCCGGCTGTCAGCACTCCCTGTCCGCCGAATCCGGCACAAATGATTTCTTTTGCCATGTCTATTCCTCCTCCTTTTTGTCTTTAAATTCACCCAGAGGGAAGTATTTCTCCATCTCGTTTTTCAGGTGTTCCATGCTCTTTACAGGAGTCATGTTCAGGTTTGTTGGACATGGGGAGAGCAGCTCAACCAGGCAGAATCCCTCGCCCTTCATATGTTTCTCAAATGCTTTTTTGATGTATTTCTTACACTGGATCATACCCTTGGCATCTGCCATGGTGCCTCTTGCCAGATAGGCAATGTCGAAGCCGGTAAATGCCTGCTCAACACGAAACGGCATACCCATCTTTTCCGGGTCTTTTCCTCTCGGTGTGGAGGTGGTAATCTGCCCCGGAAGGGATGTAGGCGCACACTGACCGCCGGTCATGCCGTATAAGCTGTTGTTGATGACTACAGTCACCACGTTGTCATTGCGCAGTGCGGTATGCATGGTCTCCGCCATACCGATGGAGTATGCGGCGCCGTCGCCGATATAAGCCAGCACCGGATTTTCCGGGCGCACCTTCTTGATGCCCACTGCGGTAGCCACGGGGCGTCCGTGGGCTGCCATAACTGTGTCAAATCTCCAGGAATCAATATTTAAAGAACCGCAGGCCACGTCAACCACAGCCAGAAGCTTTTCACTTAAACCCATCTCTTCCATTACTTCGGCAATCAGACGGACTGCCAGGCCGTGTCCGCATCCGGGACAGAAGCCACTCTGCGTAAATGTTACGGTTTCAGGAGCTACCAGTCTCATATCATACGCCCTCCTTTTTCAGCATTTCTTTTGCTTTCGCGATGATCCCGTCAGATTCCGGAATCTCGAAAATAGAACCAAAATGGTCAACCGGATATTTTCCGCCGGTAGCCAGGCGCACATCGTCTGTCATCTGGCCTAAGATATTCATCTCCACAGTGAGGAATGCTTTGGCGTTCTTTGCCTCCTCAAATGCCTTCACCGGGAACGGCCACAGTGTGATGGGGCGGATGAGTCCCAGCTTCAGGCCCTCTTCTCTTGCAAGTTCAACGGTCTCACGGCATACTCTGGAACTGATTCCATAAGCCACAAGCACCAGTTCTGCATCTTCCACCTGAATATTCTCATAGCGCTGTTCATCGCGCTCCATGTCATCGTATTTCTCTCTCAGGTAATTCTCATAATCCGGATGGGTATAATAAACGTTCTGGATCTTGCGCTGTTCACAGCCTTTTTTACATCCCTTGATGCTCCAGTCATATTTATCAATATCGTGTTCCCTGAATTCCGGAATCTCCACAGCCTCAATCATCTGGCCGATGGCCGCGTCGGAGGCGATGAGAACCGGATGGCGGTATTTTTCAGCCAGATCAAAGGCTTCCACCATAAGGTCCGCGTTCTCCTGAACAGAAGCCGGTGCCAGTACCAGTGTGTGGTAATCCCCGTGGCCGCCGCCTCTTGTGAGCTGCCAGTAGTCCCCCTGACCCTGAGCAATGTCGCCAAGACCTGTGCCGATACGCATAACATCCACGATAACTGCCGGAAGGTCTGCTGCCACCAGGTAGGAGATTCCTTCCTGTTTCAGTGAAAATCCGGGGCCTGCGGATGTGGTCAGTGCCCTTGCACCTGCTGCGGATGCTCCCAGTACCATGTTGACGCCTGCCAGTTCAGACTCTGCCTGGATGAACACCCCGCCCACATCTTCCATTCTCCAGGAGAGATATTCCAGAATCTCTGTCTGCGGAGTGATCGGATATCCGCTGTAGAAGCGGCATCCGGCTGCCAGAGCGGCCTCCGCCAGAGCCTCATTTCCTTTAAATAATACTTTTCCCATAATGAACCTCCCTCATCGTATTTCAAACACATAATCCGGGCATACGCGGTAACACATACCGCATACCACACATTTCTCTGCATTCACTTCAACCGTATTGTATCCCTTGGCGTTTACATGGCCGGATTCCTTTATGGCCTCCTGAGGACATGCGTTGATACAATACCCGCAGCCTTTGCAGCGGACGGGATTGGTGTAAACTTTTTCTTTTCCCATAATTTCATTTTCCTTTCTATAAATACTTCAGGAGATTGCTCCCTGTTTTGCTTTCTTACCGTGCCTGTAAATCAACATTGCCAGTGTGGCTCCCACCAGACCTGAAACTGCAAGAAAACCAAAAATAAAATTGTACCCTGAGCCGCCGAAGGCATCCAGCCACTTTCCAAAGAGCACAGAGTAGATGGAATCCGGCAGATAGCCGATGATGGATGCAATACCGATCACGGTTCCCGTCATAGCTCTGGGGATTCCCGCCTCACTGACCGTGGAAAATACAACGCCGTACATCATCATGGCGAATGCCCCCGGAATCAGTGTGTAAAGGCTGGCTGCCATGGGACTGATACCGGAAGGCAGAATGAGAACTGCCCCGAAAAGAACTGCCAGTATGACAAATGCCGTGGAGAGCCATTTACAGGTGGATTTAAATACTTTATCTGCAATGATGCCGCCCACAGGAGCCAGCAGCAGAAGCAGGTAGTTGCGGACAATGGAGATAAATCCTGAACTCTCCGGAGATACACCTATCACCTCGGTCAGATACGGATTGAAATAGGATATACTGGTGTAAAAACCATATCCGCAGAAAATAGTAAAGGAGACGATCCAGACAACGGGGTTTTTCAGCAGTTTTCCCACATCACCCATGTTGAATTTTGGTTCCCCGTCATCAACTTTTTCATCCTTTTTGTCACTGCCCTGCATAAGGAAGAACAGCAGAATGGCTGCGATAATAGCAACGGAGCCGCCTGCCAGAACGGCTCGGAAAAATCCCTGTTCCATATTTCCGCCTGCTGTCTTGTAAATGTTCAGCGCCAGCGTATTGGTCAGGGCTGCTGTAATTCCGTTGCAGGCATAATAAAGACCGTACATGAATCCCTGTTCTTCCTCTGTTCCGATGATGCGGACTGCTTTCATGAGCGCGGACCAGAATACAAATGCCGTACTGAAGGAGAGCCCCATCCAGATGAACATGGCGATCTTAAAGTCCATGGTAAATGCGTACAGGAAAGCCAGAGCTGATGTGCTGAGCAAAGATATGATCAGTGCTTTTTTCGGTGACACTTTATCTGCAATGATGCCGCCCGGTATGTAGAGGATCATATTTCCCACGGTGTACATGGTGAGCAACAGGCCGGACTGGGTGTTGCTCATATGCATGGCTGCAAGCTGTGCGTCATAAAAAATGTATTTCACGTAGGGCAGAAAATAGATGGAACCTCCTGCCAGGCCAAGGGTTATGACCGTAAGATATTTTCTCACTTTTGAATTCATAAAAAACCTCCATATGCATAGAATGGGGATGCTTTTTTCGCATCCCCACCCTATCTAGCAGAATAACGGATTACATATCCGGAGTGTCGGATTTGTCCGGTGTGAACAGCCTTCTGGCTACGTCACGGGTGAATTCACCTGTCTTTTTGGACTCCTCAAATACCCGGCGTGTCTGTTTGCGGATCAAGTCTACGGTATCTTTTACGATTGCTGCTGCCGCATCCTCATCGTTCATGTCTTCAATCTTTACAATGCGGAAGATAATTGCTTCGTAGATACGGATGCCGCCCATATTTGTAATAAAGTCAACAGCTACGTCTACACCTTTTTTGCGGAGGATCTCGTCTGCTTCCGGTGTGGTGGGGATATTGGCTGCCTCCACTAACAGGGATGCTTTGATCTTGTCAGCATTGTCTTTATTGATAACATCTTCCAGGGCTGCGGGAATTAGGATATCACATTCTTTTTCCAGCCACTGGCTGTTTGGATAAATTTCATAGTTGTCCTGGAAAGCTTCTTTATTTAATTCGCCCTTCGGAAGTCTGGTTGCCACCAGTTTAGGAATGTCCAGGCCGTCCTTGCAGTAAACAAGTCCATTTACGTCAGCGATTCCGATCACCTTGTAGCCCATGTCGTTCAGGGAGTTCACACAGCTTGCTCCTACACATCCGAAGCCCTGGATCACAACGGTAGCGCCTTCTTTTCCACCCTTCATCTTCCACGCTTCATCCGCTGCGGCCGCAACACCGTAGCCTGTGATCATGTCATACATTTTGAAGCCGTCATATGTCAGTTCTTTTTCCGCTCTGTCATGGTTTACAATACCCTGATGGATATCCGGATCTTCCTTCATGGCCTTTGTCTGCGGAATACCGATTCCCAGGTCATCTAAAATCCTTAAAACGTCGGAGTAGTCCACCCCTAAATCTCCGCCGATGGAAACACCTGCGTTGATAACCGGAGCGGTGGCTGTCAGGAAACGCCTCAGAACATCCAGGGCATCCGGAGCTTTGTAGTCATAGGCGATACCTGCTTTACATCCGCCTGTTGTGAGGGACTCACATGCTTTGTATTTGTATCCCATGGTTGTTGCAAGGCGGACCACTTCCTCCTTGGTAACGGTGGGGTGCATTCTTGTTCCGCCTCCGCAGTAATGATTTACGAAGTTGTATGCACACATCCATCCCTTTGCATCTGTCTCTGTGTCGTTCCATTCCACTACTAAATACGGTTTGTTTGCCATTGTAAAAATCCTCCCATTTTTAAATTGTTCTCTATTACAGAACCCTGTTCTTCATTGGTTTTATTTTTTTACTCGGCATTTTGCCGAGTAACCATTCTGAATTCTTTTTCTTTCTGTTCTGTATGTAAGAACTTCGTTCTTTTTTGATGTTATGAGCATATCACACCTTGTTTAATTTTTCAATATCTTATGGGAATCTTTTTCCTTTTTGTGCAAATTATCCAAATTTGATCTTTTATTTTCTATAGACGTTTTTGAATATCATTTGCATATCGTTTGAGGATCTGTACGAAAATATCCCGCTTCTCATCATCCATGCGAAGGGAAGGGGTGCTGATACTCATGGCGCCCTCCACTTTGCCCAGGTGATTCAGCAGAGGAACTCCCACACATTTGACGCCGAAGGTATTCTCCATGTTGTCCATAGCATAGCCGTCTCTCCTGGCATTCCTGACTTCCTCCCACAGCTTCTCCTTGTCTGTAATGGTATAGTCTGTGAATGCCTTCTTCTCGCGGCTCAGGATCTCCTCCACTTCCTCATCCGTCATCTGGGAAAGGATGACCTTGCCCACACTGGTGCAGTACATTTTTGAGCGCTCCCCTGTGACCGACCTGCCGGGCAGCATCTGGCCTTCCGGATAGACTGCCTCCAGATAGACCACCTCATCTTCATGGGGAATGGCAAGATATACCAGCTCTCCCGCCTCTTTTGCGATCTGATGCATATAGGGCAGCACTACCTTGGAAATGGTAAGGCTCTCCTTCAGCGCACGGCTGAGGGTAAACACTGCGGTTCCCAGCCTGAACTTCCCGGTCTCCGGGTCCTGTTCCAGATAATCCATAGCCTTGAAGGTCATTAAAATATTATGCACGTTGCTCTTGTATAATCCCAGCTTCTCACTGATCTCCGTCACACCCAGAGGTTGTTTTTCCACGAAACATCCCAGAATCTCCAAAGCCTTCTGCAGGCTTTTTACCTTGATCTCTCTCTCTTCACTCATAGCGGTTCGCCCTCCTGATTTTTATATAGGTGCCGTTTGTTCCGTATATAAGAACCCTGTTCATTATTGTACCTTACTAAAATATTACCATCTCCGACCACACATTACAAGCATATGTTTACAAAGGATACGCAAAAAGCCGCATCCCGTCATAGGATGCGGCTTTTTGAACTTGGAGTGTCTGTGAATTCAAATCAGGCTTTTCTGTACCGTTTTATAAGCGGAGGGACGGCACGCCAGCCAATACTGTAATTTTTACGGTCATCGATCGGAGGAAGATTAACCGTGATATCATCATACAACACCCGGCCCCTTCCCGCAAGCCGCCCCCTGGGTTATAAAAGAGAAAAAGTTTCACTCTTTTTTCCCCGCCAAATAAGGGCTTTCTGCTGTGTCCGCAGTGTTTTTTCCCTGCCTGATTTCCCCATCCCGGGGTTCCTTGCAAAATCTTATTTCAGGAAAGAATCCAGAGCCTTGTTCAGGCGTTTCAGACTCTCCGTGTCTCCCTTTTCCAGAGCTTCCTCAATACACTCATCCATGTACTGTTTCAGCACTTCCTTCCCCGCACCGTTGACTGCGGAGCGCACAGCCGCAAGCTGGATCAGGACTTCACTGCAGTCGCGCCCCTCCTCCACCATACCGCGTATGGACTTCAGATGACCGGTAGCCCTGGCAAGACGGTTTACCATGCTTTTATCATACTTCGTACCTGTGTCTTTTTTCTCTTCTCTCATCGCACAGTTCCTTTCTCACTCCCTTTGCGCCCTGTCAGCAATAGATCTCCTCCCCGCCGGCAGAGTCCCAGGGATATCCCATCTGCCGGGCTGCCTCTGCTGCCACGTCAATGTCGATCTGGTCTGCCACCATCCAGAGTGTCATATCCAGCCCTGCAGCTGTACTGCTGCAGGAGTAGTATTTTCCGTCTGCCACCACCCTGGCCCCCTCGATTCTCTCAATACCCGCTGTAAACATCCTGTTCCAGTTCTTGTCAAGGGGACAGTCCGCCAGCTTCCGCCTGTACAGAAGCCCTGTCTGTGCCAGGATCGCGGAGCCGCTGCCCACCATCATACAGGTATCTGCATTCTCTGCCGCCTGCTTCACCAGATTCAGAGTGCGCTCATCCTGCCACAGAAGGCGCCGCGCCCCTTTTCCTCCCGGGATCAGAAGAATGCCTTCCACCTCCTCCGGGATCAGGAAATCCGTCCATATCTTGGCCCCCTGCACGCTGTTTATCACATCCCCTGACACGGAGAGATAACGGATGTGGAAATATTTCTGCAGTTTCCCCAGTATCTCTGCAGGCCCGAAGATATCCATACACTCAAAATCATCAAACAGTACCATATTCACATCCATTTTTACACCCGCTTTCCTCCGCACATTTTATGTGATTCACCTGAGCCAGATTGATGGTCCTGGTACACACACAGTCTGCCAGGGCCATGTTGTGTGTGACTGCCAGCAGACCTATTTTTCTCTTTTCCACCTCACGCAGCATGAGATTCCAGATCTGCGCCTGCGTGATCACATCCAGCATGGTGCTCATCTCGTCAGCCAGCAGAAAATGTGTCCCCTCGAACAGGGAGCGCGCCACGCAGAAGCGCTGCAGTTCTCCCCCGGAAAGCTCCCTCGGATACCGCTCCAGCCATTCCTCCTCAATCCCCAGGGCCTCCAGCACTTCCTCCCGGTACATGCCTGACTCCTCCAGGACCTTCTTCATCTTCCAGCGGGGATTGATCGCCTTCTCCGGGTGCTGGTAGATAAGCTGCACCGGGCAGACGCCTTTCTTTTTCATGGGTTTTCCATCCAGCAGGATTTCCCCCTCACAGGGTTCCAGATATCCCGCCAAAAGTTTTACCAATGTGCTTTTTCCGTAGCCGCTTGGCCCCACCAGGCCCACCCGTTCCCCTTCCTCCATGGAAAAGTTCACGTCTTTCAAAATCCACGGCCCGCCTGCGTAGCAAAACCCTAAATTTCTCGCTTCAAGTCGCATGTATACACCTCACATATCCTCCCCTGATCTCGCTCATGGGAATATCATTTTCACACTCTTTTGTCTTATGGGGACATCTTGGAGAAAAGAGACATCCCTTTGGCAGATACCTGGCATATGGCTGAAATCCCGGAATGGGTCTGAAGCCGTTCTGGGGAAGTGCCTGCCACAGTGCTTTGGAGTATGGATGGCGCAGCTTTCCCGCACCCTCCAGAAAATCTTCCGCCCTTGCCATCTCCACTGTGGTTCCGGCATAAAATACGGCGATCCGGTCAGCAATATGAAAGGCCAGGTCAATGTCATGGGTGATGAGCACCACTGCCTTTCCCTCGTCCGCAAGCTCGCGGAATACTTTAAGCGCTTCCAGAGCCATTTCCAGATCCAGGCCCGGTGTGGGTTCGTCTGCGATGATCAGAGAGGCGTCGCTTATGACAGCCGTTGACACCAGAACCCTGCGGGCCATGCCGCCTGAAAGCTGGAAGGGATAATATTTTTCTATTTTTTCATCCAGATGGAATCTCTTAAAAATCTCCCTTTGGGAAATTTCTGCCTCTTTTCCCCGGTCGCCTCCCGTCACCTGTTTTCCCACTTTCATAAGGGGATCCAGATAGGCGATGGACTGGGGCACCAGGGCGATCCGGGTACCTCTGAAAGCCTCCTTTTTCTTCTGGTCAAGGATCTCGCCCTTGTATGTGATACTGCCTGTGAGCCTGGCATTCTCTGGCAGGATTCCCATGACAGCATGAGCCAGAAGGCTTTTCCCGGAGCCGCTGGAGCCTGCGATTGCCACGATCTCCCCCGGTTTCACATCCAGGCTCAGGTTGGATATTACTTTCAGATCATATTGTTCCAGCCCCTTGTCATACATGTGGAAGGATACGGACAGGTCTTCCACTTTCAGCAGAGGCGCATTTTCCATTCGTTCTTTTTTCATGTTCTACTCCTATTCATGTGCGCTGTACGGGTCTAAGATTTTCTTCATATTTTCACCCAGACGGTCAAAAAGCAGTACAATGACCACAAGCATTAGGCCCGGGAAAAATGCCAGCCACCACATGCCGGATGACAGGTATTTCATGGATTCCGACAGGATGATACCAATGGCGGGCTGCTCCGGCGAGAGGCCGAATCCCAGGAAGGTAAGGCCGGACTCATGCATAATGGCATGGGGAAAGAGAAGGATCAGACCGATGATAAACTGCGGCACCATATGGGGCAGAATGTGATGTACGGTGATCCACCAGCTGGAATGTCCCAGCTTCTTTGAAACGCCTATATACTGCTGAGAACGAATCTGGAGCACCTCACTTCTTATGATTCGGGCAAGCCCTGTCCAGTGAGTGACCGCCACGCCGATCAGCACCCCTTTTAACCCTTTTCCACAGGCAAAGGAGATGAGAATCAGAAGCACGGTGTGGGGGATTCCCATGACCAGGTCTATGACCCAGTTGATAAAATGATCTAGCCAGGAACGCCCCGTCGCTGCCGCAACGCCCACGAACAGAGCGATCACGGCACTCACGCTTGAGGCGATCATACCCACGGAAATGCTGACCGAAAGCCCTTTTACCGTGCGCACCAGCATATCCCTTCCCAAAAGGTCTGTGCCGAAAGGATGCTCCAGGGAGGGTTTCAGCGCTTTTTTTGAAAAATCCGCCTGAATCAGGTCATCACTCAATAGGGCCCCCGACAGATATACGCCCAGGATCACGAAAAAGATCAGGGCCGCAAATATAATAGTCTTTGTTCTCCGGTTCACGAAAATCCTTCTTCCCTGTGCACCGGATACTGCTGCAGTCATATCACTCATTTCTGTATCCCTCCCTTATCTGCGGGTCCACGACCCCGTATATGATATTTGCCAGCATATTTCCCACGAAGACAAAGAGCGCTGAGAACAGGGTGATCCCCAAGAGCAGCGGCACGTCAGAACCCATACCTGCCGCGGAAGCCGCAGCGCCCAGGCCGGGATAGGAAAACACATTCTCCGCCAGCACGGAGCCGCCGAAGAGCTCACTGAAAGAGCCGAACTGCATGGTCACGGCCGGCAGCATAATGTTGCGCAGTCCATGCCTTTTCAGGATACTCCACTTGGATTCGCCCCTGGCCTTTGCGAACATCACATACTCACTTTCCAGCACGTCCACCAGTTTCTCTCTGGTGTGAAGCGCCACATTGGCAAAAGACAAAAAACTCAGTGTAAGGGCGGGCAGGATCAGGTGGTGGATTCTCTGAAGTATGGTCACCTGGTCCGTGGGAACGCCTTTCGGCACGCTCATGCCCATGGGAAACCAGCCCAGCTTCACGGAAAATACCATGAGGAATACGATTCCGATCCAGAAGGTGGGAATAGAGCACATGATGAGACAGGCCTTCTTTAAGACCTTATCCGGCCCTTTCCCGTGAAAGGCCCCCATCACACATCCCACCGTGAACCCGATGATTCCCGAGAACAGCCAGGCCGCCGCCATGAGCGCCAGGGAGGTGACAAATTTTTCTTTGATGATATCCAGCACAGGTCTTCTGTAGATCAGAGACACACCGAAATCCCCCTGCAGAACAGACCTGCCCCAGGCGAAAAAACGTTCTACCGGCGGATCACTCAGCCCCCAGTATTCCGCTATCTTAGCTCTCTGTTCCATACTCACATTCGGCACAGCCCCCACATACTGCTGCACCGGGTCCACCGGAGACATGCTGACCAGAAGAAAGCTTATGGTGCTGACCGCTATGAGAAGTGTTACCATGCGGAGCAGATATTTCCCCGTCAATTTCAGATAATACTTGTTTTTCATTCTGTCTCTCCATTTCATTTTCTCTTGTAAAAAACATACCGGAGCGTGTAGATTGTCGGAATGAATTTTCAAACACGCTCCAGGACACGAACAGCCCCGAACGTAAAATCATTCCTGCCGATTTACGTCCGGAGCAGCTTCTCCTGCTTTTATTTATTTCCAGGTCCACTCTGCAAGGTTGGCAACCAGAGGCCACGCAGCACCGTGCGCATGGATTCTCTGTTTTCCGATGTCCAATCCGTCCTTCACATAGTAGAGATGGGACATGTTCACATAGAATGCCCAGGGCGCTTCCCCTCTCATGGAAGTACCGGTCTCCCCATCCCACTGTGCTTTCTGCCACCACTGGTAAGACTCCTCTATGCTGAGGGAATTCATGGCCTTGTCAAGATATTCGTCTGTTTTTTCGCTGGTATAGAATTCCGGATTATAGAAGTCCGTCTTACCTGCATTGCTGCTGTGGTACAGCATATAGGAAGTCATGGGACTGTCTGAACCCCAGCCCATTATCATGGGTTCTGAGAACATCCTCTTTACGGTGTCGTCTGCGCTGACGCCCTCCACCGTAATGTCAAATCCCATGTTTTCCTTTGCCTGGTTTGCCACTGACATGGCAACTGCCTGCCGCATGGAATCCCCCGCAAAATACATCAGGTTAAAGGCCAGCTTTGTGCCGTCTTTCTCCCTGATCCCATCGCCGTCCTCGTCTTTCCAGCCCGCTTCATCCAGAAGCTGTTTTGCGTGGTCCACATCTGTCTCAATGACCGTTTCCTCATTCCACCAGGGCATGCCGTCACACTCTGTATAGGCCGGCTTCGCAAATCCGTTCAGAGCCTCTTCCATGATCCTCTCCCGGTCAATGCCGTAACACAGGGCTTTTCTCACATTCACATCTGAAGTGATGTTGTTTCCGATCTTGTAGCCGTCCTCGGTTGTCTTTCCCTCATCCGGCACGGTGGGAAGGGTGATTCCGCGGTTGTCTACAGACTCCACTTCCTCCACATGCATACCATCTATCTCATTGGTCGCAATCGTGGCGGATGTCAGGGCAATATCCACATCCCCTGCTTTTGCGGAGACAAATCTGGCGTCCTCCTCCTGTACCAGGAACACTGCCTTTTTGATGGCAGGCTGTTCTCCGTAGTAATTTTCATTGGCCTCCAGGATGAACTGCTGTCCTTTGTCCCACTGTGTCAGCTTGTACGGACCGGAGCCAATGGTCTCCTCTGCGGACAGGCCGAACTTGTCGCTGTAGGATTTCTCGGGGACAATTCCAATCTGGGCAACTGTATAGATGAAGGTCACGCAGGGCTTGTTCAGTTTGAACTCCACTGTGGTGTCATCCGCTGCTGTACAGCTCTCCAGCATGGTAAGATCCATGTAGGTTGCCTTTTCCTTTGTGGTGTTGAAGGTAAACGCCACATCCGATGCCTTTAACGGCTCTTTGTCTGAAAATACCACGTCGTTTCTGATCTTAAAGGTCCAGGTCAAAGCGTCTTCACTGACACTGTACTCTGTGGCCAGGTCATTTTCCAGCTTGTCATCCCCGTTTACTCTCACAAGTGAGGAATACAGGGGGGAACCGGTGTAGCCGAACCCGGTGCAGGGGTCCCAGCTGTCCGCGTCATTGGAAAAGCCAATGGTCACCTCATCTTTTGCAGACGCATCTGCCTTCGCTGACGTCTCCTCACTTTTCTGTTCTGTCTCATCGCTCTTCTGTTCCGTCTCCTTGGCGGAATTCGTACCGGAATCCCCTCCGCTCCCGCATCCTGCCAGCAAGGTCATAGTCATGGCCAGACAGCAGAGGACTGCCGCAATCTTTCTCTTCATGTGTTCTGCTCCTTTTTCTGTTTCGCACTGCAGCTATTCAGTAGTCTGCACATTTACTTTTTCTCATCCCGGAAGATATCCCGCTTCCGGTCTGTCTTGAATGGAGTATAACAGAGGGAAAAATGGCCCGCAAGCCGCCCCCGGGGTTTTGAGAGCAAGGTTTTTTCAACCAAAAAAAGCCCGCAGACGGCAGGTTTTCTGCCGGCTGCAGACTCTCATTCTGAATCTGCGAACCCCATCCCGGGGTTCAGTCTTCGCCCTGGGCCAGTTCTTTATAATAGCAGCCAACGTGACGCTGGCAGTGTCTGCATCCTCCCACACAGGTAAACAGGCTGTCCTCGCAGGCTGACACCCCTGCCCCCTTCAGGCCGAGGCACAGCTCCCATGCCTGCTGGATAGATGCCTCCTCCCCGCGCAGGACAAATGTCCTGGTTCCGTCGCCGGTCCCGAAGCCGCTTCCCGCTATCACCACAGCTTCCACGCCGAAGAGAATCTCAAATGCTTTCAGCTCCGTGATGACAGGGCCGAACAGATTGTATAATCCGATGGCAGCCCCCATGGACAGATCAATACCTGCTCTGCCGCTGTGAGCCTGGGCTGCCCCCAGATCCGGGATCAGTTTGTTGATGCCCGCCAGGATCAGCATGGGAACGCCCTGCATATATGCACTGTGAAGGGCATATCCCCTGCTGCCTCCCCCCAGTGCCGCAAAAGCCAGCGCTGCCCTTCCCATAGGGTCAATGGCATTGGCCCCCACAACTACCAGGTCTTTATCATTCAGGGACTCTGCCACCTTCTGGATACTGCTGTCCACATTCTGTCCTTTTCCATGGTCCAGCAGCAGATTATGCGGCGCTTTGGCCTTCTTCAGGGCTGTCCTGGTACCGCTGGCATCAATTCTGCCGGAAATGCGCAGAGGCCCAAAACCCAGCTCCTCTGAGAGAGCCGACACGGTAGTTCCGCCGCACAGAAGAATCTTATGATTTTTCAGACGATTTTGTATCTCAGGCATTCTGCCTGCCGCTTTTGCGATCAGACGCTTTCCCTCATTTGCTGTCAGTGTGATCTGTACTTTTTTCGCCATATTTATCCTCCCGACAACATCTACATATTTCTGGTTCTGGGGTCCAGGTAATCACGGAGCGCGTCCCCGATCAAATTCACCGCGACTACGGTTATGGTGATCGCTATACCGGGGATCAATGCCAGATAAGATGCGGTCCACACATAATTTCTGGCAGCGCTTAACATGGCTCCCCACTCAGGTGTAGGCGGCTGTGCTCCCAGTCCCAGAAAGCTCAGGGTAGCTGCCAGCAGAATAGAAGAACCGATCCTCAGCGTGGCCTGAATGATAATGGGACCAATGGAATTCGGCAGCAGATGCCGGAAAATAATACGCAGATCCCCTGCCCCCGCAGAGCGAACGGCTTCCACAAAACAGCTCTCCCGAAGTGACATGAACTGTGCCCTCACAAGGCGTGCGAACACCGGTATGGAGCTGATACCCACTGCCACCATTGGAGTATAGATTCCCGGTTCCATCACCATTACAATGGCCATTGCCAGCAGAACACTGGGAAACGCCAGCAGAATATCACAGACAGTCATTAGAATCTGATCCAACAGCCCGCCGTAAAATCCGGCAAAAGCCCCCAGAAGAAGCCCCCCTGTAAGTCCCAGGATCACGGAAATAAAACCTGCCAGAAGGGAATAGTGCGCCCCTGTGACAATCCTGCTGAACACATCACGGCCAAAATCATCCGTACCAAACCAGTGCTCCGCGGAAGGCGGCATAAGCTTCACCGCGGTATTCTGTTCATAAGGCGATTCCACCAGAAAAGGTCCTGCTATACTCACAACCACCAGGAGCAGAAGAATACACAGCCCCACAACCGCGCTGGGGTTTCTCATGATCTTACGAAATGTACTCACATCCTTCCCTCCCTTCTATGAATACCTGATCCGGGGATCCAGCAGTGCATATACCAAATCCGTGATCAGATTAATAATAGTAAACGTAGCCGCAAGAATCAAAATACCACCCTGCACGATCTGCAGGTCTCTGGTATTCAGCGCATCCACGATCATTCTGCCGATACCCGGCCAGGAAAATACAGTCTCTGTCACCACCTGACCTCCCAGCAGCACTCCGAACTGAAGGCCGATGATGGTGACCACCGGAACCGCCGCGTTCCTCAGCGCGTGCACCCATATGATTTTCCCGCTTTTTACACCTTTTCCTTTGGCTGTCCTTATGTAGTCCTGTCCCAGAACCTCCAGCATGCTTGTCCTGGTAAGCCTGGCTATATTGGCAGCCACTCCCAGACCAAGAGTCAGGGAAGGCAGAACAAAGCTGGAGATCCCTTCCCTTCCATAGAAAGGAAACCAGTTATGATTGACTGAAAACTCTATGATCAGCAACAGTGCCAGCCAGAAAGAGGGCATGGACACTCCTAAAAAGGCAGCTATCATTGCAATGGTATCTCCTGCCTTTCCCCTGTGAATGGCCGCGAAGATACCGATGGGAACCCCCAAAAGCACTGCCACGATCATGCTGCATACCGCAAGCTGCAGGGTTGCCGGCCATGCGGACTTTAAAATATCCATAACCGGCTTATTGGTCCTGTATGAGTATCCCAGATCACCGTGGAGCAGGTTTCCCATATAACTGATATATTGCTTTCCCAGCGGCTGGTCCAGCTCCATGGCACGGCGCAGATTATCCACATCCTCCACGGTTGCCTGCGGTCCTGCCAGCGCCTCCGCCGTATCTCCCGGAATCGCATGGAGGAGCAGAAAGGCGCACGTGGCAGCCCCCACCAATACAATGCATGTAAAAATGATTTTCTTTATTATATATTTCAGCAAACAACCGCCTCCTTGGCCTTATGGCCTGCCAAAACAGCAGGCCGGTGGTCTCATCTATTACTCTGTATTCTTACTGCTTTGTAACCTTTTCAAGCATGATATGTTCTGTCGGCAGCATCTCAATGCCGGAGACATTGCTGCGGTAGGACAGTGCCTGTTTCGGATAATACAGGAAGGTCCATGCTGCATCTTCCATGATGGTCTTCTCTGCCTCTGCATACATATCCTTGCGGGCATTTTCGTCTACCTCCGTCTTAGCGGAATCCAGAAGCGCATCCACATCCGGATTATTATAGAACGCCCTGTTGGAGTTCGGCGGGAACTGGGAGGAGTGGAATACCGGATATAACCCCTGGTCAGCATCTCCTGTAGATGGACTCCATCCCAGAAGAACCATGTCAAATCCTCCGTTCTTTACCTCTGACATCAATGCCTGGAATTCCCACTGACGGATATTCACGTGAATTCCGGCTTTCTCCCACTGTGCCTGCAGGTTCTCACTCACCTGTGTATCCATAAGATAGCGGCCCACCGGTGTCCACAGCTCAAGCTCTATACCATCCGGATATCCTGCTTCTGCCAGAAGCTCTTTTGCTTTTTCCACGTCACACTCGTATTTCATACTGGAATTGTATCCCCAGGTATATGGAGAGATGGGAGAGTCTGAAACCGTGGCCATGCCTCCCAGGATATCATTTACGATCACATCCTTGTCCACCGCGTAATTCATTGCCTGGCGTACTTTTTCATCCTGGAGTACGCCTTTGCTGTTATTCAGGGCAACGTACATGGTCATGACTGTGTCGCCCTTCTGGATCGTTACATTCGGGTCGCTTTCCAGTCTGTCGGTCTCTGTCACGGGAAGCCTCAGCGCCACATCTGCCTGTCCTGACTGGAGCAGCAGCGCTCTTGTGGCATCCTCGGGAACTACTCTGAAATATACCTTTTCCACAGCGGGAGCCCCTTTAAAATACTCCGGATTTCTCTCCAGAACAAGTTCTTCTCCTGTCTTCCATTCCACGAATTTAAAAGCACCGGTTCCAACCGGATGTGTGGAGATCTCCTCCCCGTAATCCTCCAGGGATTTCGGACTGATGATCGCTGCGACCGGGTGGCATAACTGCTGCAGCAAAGCGCCGCAGGGCACGTCTGTTGAAATATTGACTGTATGCTCATCCACAGCTTCAATCTTGGTGATCGCTGCCAGCACAGACCTTCTCGGGGAACCCAGGTTCTCATCCAGCACTCTCTCAAAGGAAGTCTTAACAGCCTCTGCGTTGAAATCCGTACCATCGTGGAATTTGACCCCTTCCTCCAGCTTAAAGGTCCAGGTCAGCTGGTCCTCCGATATGGACCATTCCTTCGCCAGATCCGGCTCTATCTCCATATCTTCATTGAAGCGTACCAGGTTATTGAAGATATTCTTATTGAATATTTCTGTTGCAGAGTCTGTGCAGAAGTGAGGATCAAAGGTAGACGCGTCACTTCCTGTCAGTACAATAAGCTCATCCGCCACTTGCGCGGTCTGGCTGTCATCAGACTGTTCTGTTTTTTCCTCCTGCTTCTGTTCCTGATCCGTCTCTTTCTTATTTCCGGAATCGCCTCCGCAGGCTGATAATGCAAATACTAAAATACCGGTTAAAATCATGGAGCACATTCTTCTCTTCATCTGCTAAACCCTCCCCGGCCTTTACGGCCTTTCATCTGAGATAACTGCCTGCACACACTTGTGCATCATTTCTTCTGCATGGTTCCATACACTTCTTTTTCTCTCTGCAGCCCTCTTTACAGAACCGCTCTGTTCCTTTTGCAGCCTGAGCATTCTGTATACCTGAGATGGAGCTGCCGCGCCCTGACAGTCCCTTCTCTCCACAGCGATCCTGAAATTCTTTGCCTTGTCCACCTGTTCTTCTGATAACGGAAGGCCCTTTTTGCATATTTCACGGCACCAGCCATCCAGCAGCTCCCAGGTCAGGTCATCCTGACCCTTTCCCGCACGGAAAAGCTCGCTGACTGCTCCTCCCACCACTCTGTGTGCCTGTCTGAAGGACAGTTTTCCTTCCAGCACCAGGCTGTCCGCCAGCTCTGTAGCATTGGAGAATCCCTTATACAGGATTTCTTCCATAACTTCTTTATTGAATTTCAGGGATTTTACATATTCTGCGCTGATCCGGCACATACCTTTTGCAGTCTCCACACATTCCAGTACATCAGACCATGCTGCCGTCATGTCACGGCTGGCCTGAAATTCCACGGAGCATGCAGAACATATTCCTGCGTATCTTCCTGACAGCAGCCTTGCCTGAGAACGCACCGTTGCACAAATGACAGGATTGCGCTTCTGCGGCATAATACTGCTTGAATCGATCAGGTCATCTGACAGGTCCGCAAAACCCGCTTCATTTGAACACCAGTTGATAATATCCTCCGCCAGTCTTGCCAGAGTGACCAGAACAGATATTCCGATGCCGGCAGCCTCCATCATATAATCAGCGCTGGCCACTGCATCCCCGGTGTGTTCCCAAACCCCCTCAAATCCCAACAGCTCTTCTGTCCGTTCCCTGTCTATGTTGTATTCTGTTCCGGACATGGCAGCCGCTCCCAGAGGGTTTTTGTTAAACCGTTCAATGCACTGCAGGATTCTCTCTGCGTCCCGCAGAAGAGGAGCCGCGATGCCTGAGAGATAGAAACCCATGTTGACAGGCTGTGCCTGCTGCCCATATGTATAGCCCGGGAAAATATAGTCCACGGTTTCCTCCGCACGCCTGTGCAGCACCTCCACATGTTCCAGGAGGGCATCCGCCAAATACAGCAGTTTTTCCCGCAGCTCAATCCGCCACATGGCAGCCTCCACGTCATTACGGCTTCTGGCAACCGGCAGATAACTGCATATATCTTCCCCGGCCTCCACCGTGATCAGATGTTCCAGATTGATATATAAATCCTCCAGGGACGGGTCAAGCGTCGGAATCCGTTCCCCCCATCCCTCCATGACTGAAAGCAGTCTGCGCGCTGCCTCTTCCGGGATAATGCCCTGTTCTTTCAGCATGATGACATGGGCTTTCATGACACGGACCAGGTAGGGAAAGGATGTATCGGATTCCTTCATTTTCGGCCCGTAGTAATATTCCAGAACTACCGGATTGATATTCCCCTGTATCTGTTCAAAAAATCCTCCCTTTTTCTCCTTGTTCTCCATTTCTCCTCCTACTTTTTCCTTTTTAAGATTTCTGTGATTTCCATAACACTATCCGAAGCATTGCTTTTTAAAGCTATGCAGGCGATTTCCCGTGCAGTCTCTTCTCCCATAATGCCGCCTGCCAGATCCATGAACTTTCCCGTGATATCTTCTTTTGACAAAGGATTAAACATGGAGCCCTTCGGTGCTGTTACTGTCTCTGTATCTGTGCTGCCATCCTTCCATTGAACCGTAACTTTAGCGGCACTGCGTTTTTCCTCTCTTCTCAGACGATTCATATCCTCGCTTTCCTCTACCCTGACTTTTTTCGCAACAGCAAGGATCTTTTCATCCCTCAGGCGCTCTTCCGAGTAGTCTGCTGCCTTCCCCTCAAAGCCCATCAGGCCAAGTGCCACACCGTAGGGGATACTGATCTGGGCGGATACAACCGAATCCCGGCGGTAGGTGCCGCCTGCCATCTCAATGGCGGACTGGTTCACCTCTGCCCGCACGTCCCGGATTTTCTCCGCATCTGTGAATCCGTGCCGTTTAAAAATCTCATGGGCCGCCGTATATGGGGAATGTACGGATTTGCAGGATGCAAACCACTTGTACTCCACCTCCTCTATAGCCGCCCTCTCTTTTACGGCATCCAGCACATCCAGACAATACTGCCTGCTCATCATGCGGTAGATGCCACCGTCTGCAGCTTCCAGTACCTGATGGGGCCCTGTGATCCCATTTTTTGCAAGACAGGCGCTCACGATACCGTCACGTGCAGCCAGACCGGGATGTATGCGTTTTGTCATGGCCCCGTCCGCGGCAAAAGCCCAGCTTCCCCCTGTCCTGCTTCCCGCGATCCCCAGAGCGTTTACCATCTGCTGCTCATCCAGACCCAGCAGAACTCCGGCGGCTGCCGCTGCTCCGAATGCACCGCATGTGGCGGTTCCGTGCCAGCCTCTTTCCCTGTGATCTAAAAAATCCATGCCTTCCGCGATTCTGACAGACACCTCCACACCTGCAGTGACGGCCCACAGCAATTGTCCCCATGAGGAGCCACAGCGCTGTGCAACTGCCAAAGCGGAGGGCACGCATACAGCACCTGTGTGCAGGATGGCGTAATGGACATCATCCAGTTCCCTGATATGGCAGAGCGCGCCGTTTACCATGGCCGCCATATCCTCTGTGAGCAGGACACCTGTTCCCCATACGGGAATCTCCCCGCCGTTTCCAAGTTCTGCCGCAGTCTTGATAATACCGGCCCCCTCCTGTGTCCGGCTGCCGTAAATCCCGCACCCAATCTCATCTAAAATGCACATTCTGGCTGCCTGTTCTGCTTTGGCAGACCGCAGTGCCTCCTGATGTGTAAAAAGGTAGTTTACCAATCTTTCAATTCCCGTTCTCTCTTTCATCTATTCCAGCGGAAAGTGACATGCCACGATCCTGTCTCCTATCTGCCGATACGGCGGTTCTTTTTCCCTGCAGATCTGTTTGCAATATCTGCATCTGGTATGGAAGTAACATCCTGCCGGAGGGTTGGATGCTGAAGGGATGTCCCCCTCAAGTATGATTCTCTGCTTTACAAAATCCGGATCCGGTATGGGGTTCGCTGACAGAAGAGCCTGTGTATAGGGATGCGCCGGTTTTTCAAATAACTGCTCCGCATTCACCACCTCTGCCATCTTTCCCAGATACATAACGCCTACCCGGTCCGATATATGTTTTACAACGCTTAATCCGTGGGCAATAAAGATATATGTCAGCCCCAGTTCTTTCTGCAGATCATCCAGAAGGTTGAGAATCTGAGACTGCACAGACACGTCCAGCGCTGATACCGGTTCATCACATATGACCAGTTTCGGATTTAAGATCAAGGCTCTGGCAATACCGATCCTCTGCCTCTGGCCTCCGGAAAATTCGTGTGGATAACGATTGTAGTAATCCGGCTGTAATCCTACACGTTCCAGCATTTTCTTCACTTTTTCCCTGCGCTCATTCCCGGATCCTATGCGGTGTATGACCAGGGGTTCCTCAATGATCTTTCCTATGGTCATTCTGGGGTCCAGGGATGCAAAGGGGTCCTGAAAGATCATCTGAATCTCTCTTCTGGCCTTTTTCATCTCCGTTTTGGACATCTGGAATAAGTCTTTTCCCTCAAACAATACCTGCCCCCGGGTGGGTTTTGTCAGGCAGTTGATCACTCTTCCCGCTGTGGTCTTACCGCAGCCGCTCTCTCCCACCAGTCCAAAGGTTTCCCCCTGGTAAACAGTAAAGGAGATGCCGTTCAGGGCATGTACTGTTTTCTTTCCCCTGCTTCCCTTACTGACAAAATCTTTCCCGAGATCTTTCACTTCCAGCAGCGGTATTTTCTTATCACTGTCTCCCATTGCGTTCTCCCTCCTTCTCTGTATGCAGCGGAAAATGACATGTTACCCTTGTTGTCCCGATCATCTGCTGGGGAGGCTCTTCACGGGTACATAATTCCTTTGCATAAGGACATCTGGGATGGAAGCGGCAGCCCTTGGCAAACTGGTCCGGTGAAGGAACCATACCTTTGATCACCTCCAGCTTCTGCCTGCTGTCCATTCTGGGAATACACTTTAACAGGCCAAGTGTATAGGGATGCCGTGGGTTTTTAAAGATTTCCCTCACCTCTGCCTCCTCCACCACTCTTCCCCCATACATGACGATGACGCGCTGTGCCATCTCAGCCACGACGCCCAGATCATGGGTGATAAAAAGGATCGTCATATCCAGCTCCTGCTTCAGCTTTTTCATCAGGTCCAGTATCTGGGCCTGTATTGTCACATCCAGCGCTGTAGTCGGCTCATCCGCAATGAGCAGCTTCGGCTCACAGCTCAGCCCCATGGCGATCATGACCCTCTGCCGCATACCGCCTGACAGTTGATGGGGATACTCTCTCATACGCGATTCCGGGTCTGAGATACCCACCAGGCTCAGCATATGGACCGCCTTTTTTTGGGCCTCCTTCTTGGTCAGCTTCTGATGGATCCTCAGTGTTTCCATCAACTGGTCCCCAATGGAGAAGACAGGGTTCAAAGAAGTCATGGGTTCCTGATAGATCATGGAGATGATATTGCCTCTTATACCGCACATTTCGCTCTCTGTCTTTTTCAGAATATCTTCCCCTTCAAACAGAATCTGGCCGCTTACATACTTTCCAGGGGGTGTGGGCACAAGCTGCATGACGGACAGAGAGGTCACGCTTTTGCCGCTTCCTGATTCCCCCACAATGCAGAGTGTCTCACCTTTGTTGATATGAAAACTCACCCCGTCTACTGCCGGTATCGTCTTATCCGGGGTGAAAAAATAGGTCCTCAGATCATTCACTTCCAATAGTTTTTCCAACTTCACACCTCCTGGTCATGCCAAAAAATCAGTAAATACTTCCTTCGTTATCTTAAATTTCTATTAACTATCATCAATTATACCGAATCGCCTTGTTTAAATGTTCTTATAACTTGCTTTGTTAGAACATTAAATTTGCTGTTTTTCTGCCTCTGTCGGTACTATTCCAAAAACCTTGTTTTTCTGCGCCAAAATTCATACAGTCCCTTTCTTTCGATTTTCTGTAATTCCTGAATCTTGCTTTTTTTGCGGTAAAATATGTGTTATTTTGCGATTTTACATTGGTATTATTTGCCATCTTCCCCTGATTCGACATCTATTGACAAAAGAAACGGCCTGGGATATACTTTTCAAAAAGTAATGATGACAGCACTCGTATACGGCCAGTGCAGCAGATATACAGACCTGACGGAACAGCTGCAGACAATGTACATAACAGGAAAAAAGGGGGGAAAAACAGATATGGAAATACGCTTTTTTACAAAAGAGATCTGGCAGGAAAGTCCGTTTCATTTTCATGACCAGATGGAAATACTGCTCATAATGTCAGAAGGCGAAAGCTTCTATATCCGTGACAAAATATACCCCATTTCCCGAGGCAGCATCTTCATTTTAAACAGCAGTGACCTGCACAGAAGTGTGCCGAAACCACGCTCGATCTATCAGTATTATTCTATTCGTTTTTATCAGGAAGAGGTGGAAGGAATCTCCACAGAAGATTTTGACCTGCTGAAATGTTTCAGGAACCATAACCAGTTCAACCATATGAACAAGCTGAATATTGACCAGATAGACCATCTTCTGAAGCTGATCAACAAGATTGAATACTATCTTGCCTCAGACTGCTCTGCCTTCGGCAAAGACATCTTTGCCAGGACACTGCTGGCAGAAGTGCTGGTCTATATTAACTTTCTCTACGATACTCCGCTGCTTACACAGGTTCCAAGTGAAGAACAGATCTCTGCTTATTATCCTGTGATTGACTATATAAATGAACATATAACCGAAAAAATAAGCCTGGATCTGCTTGCGCAGAATTTCTATGTGAGTAAATATTATCTGAGCCACCGCTTTAAGGATCTGACAGGGATGACCATTACGGATTATATCATCAGGAGACGTCTCACCCTGGCGAAATCATATCTCAGGCAGGGTCTCTCTGTTATGCTGGCCGGTGAGCGTGCCGGTTTTAACAGCAACAATCATTTTATACATACTTTCACAAAAACCGTCGGCATGTCACCAAAACAATATGCCAGACAGTATTTGACTTTGGACAGCTATGTATCTCCAACTCCCCCGAAAAGAGATATTTTTACACGATAAAGGTGCCACTAATCTTATGCACGGTCGGCGCAGTAAATGCGCAGACCTGACGGCACTGTTACAATAAAATACCTGTTGACAAAATTACAAATATAGATTATGATTCAGCTATATGGTAAACATGTTCACCACATAATCGGTTTGACCATTCTGCCATTTACAAATATAGATTACAGCAGGTAAAAAAATGAACTCGGAAAATAACACCAAACAAATGCTGATTGAAGCAGCTTATAATATGATTCTGGAAAAAGGCGCTGAAAATATCCGCGTACGTGATCTGGCAAAAAGAGTCGGATGTTCGGCAGCCGCCTTGTACAAGCACTTTGAAAGCCTGGACTATTTACTGGCCCTGGCATCTGTAAGGTTTCTGAAGCCTTACATAGAGGAATTAGAGGAAAATCTGAAAAACGAGGATGATATTATCGAAGCACAGATAAACGCCTGGAGACTTTTTGACAAGTATGCGTTTATGCATCCCTATATATTTTTGAATTTGTTTTGGGGCAACATACGCAATGATCTGGAATCCATACTGCAGGAATACCTTAAAATGTATCCTGTTTTTGTGGAGGGTTCAAACACTGCCATGTTTTACTGCTCCATTTTCAGCGGATGTATTGAGGACAGAGATTACATCTGGTTTCGCCGTGCTGCTGCAGAAGGACGGCTCAGCTATGATGATGCGGAATATGTAAGTCAGATCAACTGCCTGATTGCCAGGGGACTCTTAAGTGAGTATATCAACAGTCCAAAAGACCCTGATGCCTATCAGAAGGCAGTTGCCCATTGTGATGCTCTGATTGAAAAAAACATCCGCATGTATCTCATCTGAATGGTCTGTGTCTGTACCTGACAGGACATAAGGCGGATTTCATCTATATCTATCCGCCCCGAACAGGATAAGAAAATTCTTGTCCTGTTCCATAAATATTTTTTTTACCCTACTGGTTAACATGTTCACCACAAAAAAGGAGGTTATTTTCCAAATGAACGACAATGTAAAAAAGATTCACGAAGCCAGCATGCAGATCCTGAATAAAACAGGAATGAAATTCTACCATCCGGACGCCCTGGAGATACTGAAAAACCACGGCATAAAGGTAGATGGAAATGTGGCGTATTTCACAGAGGATCAAATTATGGAGTGGGTCAGAAAAGCACCTTCCACTGCCCCCCTTTACGCTTCTGATTCCAGATTTGATATGCAGATCGGCGGAAACAGGCGCTATAACGGACCGTGCGGCGGCGCAACTTTTATTATGGACAAGGATGGACAGACCAGGCCTGCCCTGTTTTCGGATTTCATCAAATTGATCAAGCTGTTTGAGGGAAATCCCTCCTACTGCCTGAACGGGGGACTTGCCTGCCAGCCCAATGACATCCCCACGGAATCCTACATAACGCTCTTGGCCCTGGCCAGTATGCTGCACACACAAAAATGTATCTTTGCTGCTGCAGGGGATTACGAATCCATGGAAACACTGATCCAAATGGCCTGTATCCGCTTTGGCGTCACGGTTGAGGAGCTGAAGGAAAAACCCCGCCTGTGTACCATCGCCAATACAAATACTCCTCTGTATCTCGACAAAATCATGACGGAAACCGTCCTTACTATGGCAAAATACCGCCAGCCTGTGATCATCGCATCTGCCGCTATGGCCGGTACCACCGCCCCTGTCACACTGGCGGGCATGATCGCGGTTGTCAACGCAGAGGTACTTGCAACCATTGCGCTGGCACAGATGTGTGAACCCGGTGCCCCTGTCATCTACGGCTCCCAGTCCACGAATGCCGACATGGCAACCGGAGCCATCGCCATCGGCTCACCGGAAGGGGCCCTCAGTTATAAATATTGCGCGGAAATGGCAAAATTTTATGGTATCCCAAGCCGGGCAGGAGGCTCGCTAAGCGATGCAAAATCATTTAATGTACAGGCCGGATATGAGTCCATGATGACCTGCATGGCCTGTAAGGAGAGCGGAATCAACATCATGACTCAAAGTGCCGGGATCATAGACAGCTATCTGGCTGTATCTTATGAAAAACTGATAACCGATTTTGAAATTCTGGATTTTACCGAGCGGTATCTGAAAGATATTGATGTAAATGCTGACACGGTTCCCCTTGACCTTATCCATGAAGTAGGGCACGCCGGACAATACCTTATAGAAGAGCACACCCTGGATTACTGCCGCAGTGAATTGCTGGCGCCTCATGTAAGTGTGAGGGGTGCCATTGCAGACCCTGTGGGACAATTTGGAAAAAACATCGAAAAACGCATGGAACAGCTTCTGAAAGTGTACCCAAAACCGGATATATCCACAGAAATATGCAGAGATTTAAAGGCATTGCTTCTAAAAGAAGGCATTGACGAAGCCTATATTGATATGGCAGTCGACTCGTAAGTATATACAAAACAGGGAGGGAATTAGGATGAATCTGACGAAATCAAAACGTAACCTTTTAGTGACTCTTTTAAGCTTTATGGTTGGAATGATTTATTTCATTCCGTTTATCCGTATCTCATTTTATGATCAGACCATTGCCGCACTCAACCTTACGAATACACAGCTTGGATTTTTGGGGTCCATTTACGGAACTCTGGCAATCTTCTGTTATGCTGTGGGCGGTATTCTGGCGCAGAAATTCAGTCCCAGAATCTTGATCGGAATATCTCTTGCCGGTACCGGCGCCACAACGCTGTGGCAGGCAACTTTTCCGTCTTATACCAGTCTTATCATCATATTTGCACTTTATGCCGTATTCACTACGGCTACACTCTGGTCTCCTTATATTACTCTTATGAGGAGTTTTGGTTCTGATTCAGAACAGGGCAGACTGTTCGGAATCAGTGAATCCCTGAGAAGCCTTGTCTCCGCGGCTGTCGGCTTTCTGTTTATCTGGATCTTCAGTCTGTTCTCTGATGAGATGGGCGGTTACCGGATGATATTGATCATAGCTGCTGTCATTTACTTCGTTTTTGCTGTCCTTGCACTGATCGTATTTCCCTCTTCTGTCCAGACGGAAAAGAAAGAAGCGGCAAAAAAGGGCAGTATACTGGCAGCCTTAAAGCTTCCCGGCGTCTGGCTGGTAGGTCTGTTCATTTTCTTCTGTTACGCGCTTAACTGCGGCGGAGCCTATTATTTTGGCACCTATACCACACAGGTTCTTCACACAAGTACAGCGGTATCCAGCGGGCTGCAGATTCTGAGAACGTATATACTGGCGATCGGGCTTGGGGTGATTGGCGGTATTATAGCCGACAGGTTTAAATATCGTTCCCGTTTCCTGATCTGTGTGCTTGCCGCAGCCACAGCAGCCAGTGCGTTCATGCCTTTCCTGGGTAATTTTTTATGGATAGCCATTGTTGTATCGGTCCTCATTTCCGGAATCAACTATATGATCAAGTCCATCTACTATTCTATCATGGACGAGGCGGTCATTCCCAGGGAACTGACAGGTGCCGCCAGCGGTATCATTGCGTTTATCGCGTATATACCGGATGCTTTTATCACATCCATGGTGGGGGTCTGGCTGGATAAGGATATCACCGGAGGTTTTAACAAACTCTTTGCCTTTATGGCTGCATGTGGTTTGGCTGCCATAATCATAGCTGTCATCATAAATAAACGCTATATAAAAGCCAATCCCGAAACCGGGCAGGGAAAGTGACAGGGCCTGTGTGAAATGGAGGGGTATGGCATGAAAAAAATAAAACCAGAAGTATTTTTACCGCCGTTTTTTCTATTTTTTGTGTGTATTATCATAAATATTGCAGACAGTGATCTGTTCACAGAGATCGTCAACACAGTAAATGGCTTCGTTGTCCATGAATTCGGCTGGCTGCTCATCTTACTTCCGGTCCTCATATTTTTTGTATGTATTGCCATCTATTTTTCCGGATTCGGCAAAGTAAGGATCGGAGGACCTGATGCACAGCCAAAAATGAGTCTCCTTTCATGGTTCAGCATCAATATCTGTACCACCATTGCCTGCGGTATTATATTCTGGTCCGCTGCAGAGCCGGTACAGCACCTGCTGCATCCTCCAGACAGTCTCCATATAGAGGCCATGTCACCGGATGCCGCCAAATTTGCCATGTCGGCAATTTATACTCACTGGACTGTACTTCCCTATGCAATCTATACACTTCCTGCAGTGATGTTCGCCTTTGGGTATTATAATAAAAAGAAATCCTTTTCGCTGGCCGCCATGGTCACGGTTCTGCTTGGCGGACGGGAACATAAGTATCTGAATGCAGTGATTGACAGTATCTGCCTGTTCACGCTGGTCGCCGGACTTACAGGCTCTCTGGGGGTAGGAGTTCTCAACCTCAGCGGAGGTCTCCATAAACTCTTTGGCATGGAATCCACTCCATTTTTGTGGTCCGCAATCATGCTTGTAGTCATTATCACCTTTCTGGTCTCTGCGCTCTCCGGTATCATGCGCGGAGTACGGCGGCTGTCAAATATCAATGTCTACATTTACTTCTTTATTATTGGCTTTGTACTGATATTTGGCGGAACACAGTTTATCTGTAATTTTGGTGTGGAATGCCTGGGGGATTACCTAAATAACTTTTTTTCCAAATCCCTTTATACGGGCACCTTTGCGACTGATTCCTGGACAGCCCAGTGGCCTATCTTCTACTTTGCAAGCTGGATGTCCTGGGCACCTATCACGGCAGTCTTTCTTGGTAAAATCGCATATGGGCGGAGGATTAAGGATTTAGTAGCCATGAATCTGTTCTCCACGTCTGTATTCAGTATCCTGTGGTTTTCCATTATGTCCGGTTCCACCATCCATTTTACCCTGAACCGGTCAAATGGCGGAATGGTTGAAGCGTTTGAATCCGGAATTGAAAACACGATCTATCAGCTTTTTGAAAACATGCCCTTTACCGGCCTGCTGGTTTTTATTTTCCTCATCGCTGTATTTCTTTCCTTTGTAACTGCAGCCGACTCCACTGTCATTGCGATCTCCGACCTGTCCACCCATGGCCTGGATCATGAAGGTGATGAATCTCCCAGCTGGATCAAAATACTCTGGGCGGGGGAAATCGCACTGATTACACTTATTATGATGAATGTGGGCAGCGGTGTCGACGGACTGAAAATGATATCCAATATCGGGGGGCTTCCCGCAGCAGTTTTCCTGCTGTTTGTCATGATAAGTGCAATAAAACTTATGTTTACACCCCATATGTATCAGGATAAAAAGGAACCTCCGGCATAAAAACACGAAAAGCCCTTGCGGAATTTCTTCCGCAAGGGCTTTCTTATAGTAGCGAGAGGGGGACTTGAACCCTCGACACTACGGGTATGAACCGTATGCTCTAGCCAGCTGAGCTATCTCGCCATCTGTTATTCTTCTGCTTTTTGGCAAAAGAATGGGACCTATAGGGCTCGAACCTATGACCCTCTGCTTGTAAGGCAGATGCTCTCCCAGCTGAGCTAAGATCCCAAGACTTTTATTTGATTGTATGCTGCTTGTACAGCAAATAGCGAGAGGGGGACTTGAACCCTCGACACTACGGGTATGAACCGTATGCTCTAGCCAGCTGAGCTATCTCGCCATCTGTTATTCTTCTGCTTTTTGGCAAAAGAATGGGACCTATAGGGCTCGAACCTATGACCCTCTGCTTGTAAGGCAGATGCTCTCCCAGCTGAGCTAAGATCCCATTTATTTAGCAGTGTTTGCCATCGCTTGACTGCTTTGCTATTATAACCTTAAATTGTGTCAATTGTCAATACCTTTTTTCAAAATTTTACAAAAATCCTTATCATTCCGCCTTGCACTAAAAACGAACACAAGACAGCCTTGATTTTAGGGCCGGAATAAATATAAAGCTTACATAATTTATTTATTCCGGCCTCTATGAAATCATTACATGTTGTAAGTGTTTCTCTTATTTTCTGAAGGTTTCTGGCAATTAATAGGTAGCCTTTTACAGATTTCTGTATTTTCTGTGGTCCTCTTTTATCCTCTCCATCACTTCCGGCTCCGACGCCAGCTTATATCCCAGTCCGGCTATGATATACGCGCCGTCTCTCAGGACTTCTGCGGCTGCTTCTGTGTGGAGAAGTCTCTCAAATTCCCTGTCGTGGATCACGATGTCCTTCCGGCTGCCGGTAATGTCGATCATGGGATGGAACACGGGGATCTTAAGATTTACATTTCCCAGATCCGTGGAACCTCCGGGACCTTTTGATCTCACGGTCACTCTTTTGGTATCCGAAAACAGTTTCTGCATGATTTCGTCCATATAATCATTCCAGTAGATTTCCCCGTAGTCCGGATACCGCTGGCTCCACTCCACAGTCGTTCCTGCAGCCATGGCTGCGCCTTTTGCGCAGGTCTCTGAGATTCTGTTGAGCTTCCACAGATTTTCAATAGTGGCTGCCCTGTAATAATAATCCAGACACACCTCATCCGGGACAATATTAGGAGCTGCCCCTCCTTTTGCCACAATGCCGTGGAACTGGCAGTCCTTTGTGATATGCTGCCGCCACATATCCATGGCCTCCATAAAAAGACGGGCCGCGTTCAGGGCATTCAGCCCCTCCTCCGGACACGCGGAGGCATGGGCTGCTTTTCCGCGGAAGGTAAAGTATCTGTCATTGGAGGCCAGTACCTGAAAATAGGTGACATTCTCATTGTTGAGATGCACCATGGCCGCATACTGATAGCCGTCAAAGCCCCCGTTCTCTGTCATATAACATTTTCCGCCTACAAATTCCTCACCGGGCGTGCCGATCAGATCAATCCTCACCGGCAGGTCAGGATATGCCTCCCGCAGGGCAAGCGCTCCCAGTATACTGACGGCACAGCTATAGGAGTGTCCGCAGGCGTGCCCCACCTCAGGCAGGGCATCATATTCGCACAGAAATGCCGCCTTTGGCCCCTGAAACTCCTTCTTCTCTTTGTCCACAGCCAGGAACGAATGAGGCATCCCTGCATACGGCGTTGTTATCTCGTACCCCACTTCTTTGAGAAACTTCGTTATGTACGCGCAGGATTCCTTTTCCTCCCCGCTGATCTCCGGGTGTTCTGTCAGATAATCCGCCAGTGCCTTTACCTTATCAAAATATTTCCCTGCCTGATTCCGAATCGCTTCCTGTGTCATAGCCTTCTCCTTTTCCCCATGCAGGCCGGCGCACGGAAAATGAAACGATCCGCCCGCCGGCCCATGACAATCCTATAGCTGGACTGCTGCCGAAATCTCTTTATTTTTCAAAATCCTGGTACATTTTACTGGCCTCTACCCCTGTGTTATTCTGATATTTACCGCTCTTGTAAAGGTCATATTCCCCGTCAATATCGTGGTAATAAATCTGACACACCTCCACATTTGGATATATCTTCACCGGATGGATGCAGAATATCTCCAGCGTCCAATGGCCGGCAAAGCCAATATCCCCAAATCCCGCACTCACATGGATAAACAGGCCCAGCCTGCCCGTGGAGGAACGTCCTTCCAGCATGGGCACATAATAGTCCGTTCTGGTATATTCTTTCGTTCTGCCAAGGTACAGCTTGTTTGGTTCCAAAATAAGCCCCTCCTCCGGGATGATGAGCTCTTTGACCGGGTTTGGTTTCTTCATATCCAGAACCGGTGTGTCGTAGACTAAAAGCTCATTTGCAAGAGAGAGGTTGTAGCTGTTTGGATTGATCCGCTTTTCGTCAAACGGCTCGATAATGATCTCCCGGCCCATGTGCTTTTTGATTTCTTTTCCTGATAATATCATTGTTTTTGTCCTCCAATACTGATATTTATTGCCGCATTCATTCGATTGCATTCCGTATACTGTCTTGAGTATATCATTTCTGCAGTAAAAATGACAAGAGCATGAAAAAATGCTGTCTGATATTGTGTAAAATATCAGACAGCATATATATCACGTATCGTGTAACGATCAGGAATAAAACAGATTCGGCAGCCAAGTGGACAGCGCCGGACAGAAAATGATCAGCAGCAGTACAAGGAACATTGCAGGAAGATACTTGGCACACTCTTTTGTCACGGTGGACACCGGAAGTCCCGACACATCAGACATGACAAACAGGCATATGCCAAACGGCGGTGTAACAATTCCTGAAATCAGGGCAACCGTCATCATCACACCGAAATGTACCTGGTCCAGTCCCAGATTATTGATGATTGGCATAAAGATGGGTGTTATCAGCAAAATAGCAGCCGTGGTATCCATAAAACATCCCACAATGACCAATATGACGGCCAGCACAAGCAGCACAAATACCGGGCCTGCCGAATACAGAGGGGACAGCATATTCTGCAGTACGGTAGCCAGCCCTTCCTTCGTAATGATCCAGGTAAAAAATCCTGCGATGGCAATGATCAGCATAAAGGTCCCTGACGTCTCCACCGCGTCCTTCAGCGCCTGCATAAAGCTCCTGAATGTAAGTTCCTTATATACAATACCCAGAATGATCGAGTAATCAATAGCCACAATCGCGGCTTCTGTAGGCGTAAAAACACCTGTGGTAATACCGCCGATAATAATAACCGGTGACATAAGCGCCGGAACTGCTTTCAGCAGTTTGACGGGGATTTCTTTTGCCGGGATCTTGGTAACCGGCCAGTTTTTTCCTTCCTTTGTTGTCCTGGACTGGACAAAGATAGACACCATCAGAGCCAGTCCCATAATAATCCCGGGTATCAGGCCGCCTAAAAATAATTTTCCCGTTGAAATTCCCGCCGAAGCGCCAAGAACAACCATGGCAACCGATGGAGGGATCAGCGGCCCGATCACACTGGAGGAAGCGGTAATACCTGCTGAAAAAGATTTCTTATAGCCGGCTTTATCCATCATTTCCATCTCGATCGCGCCCAGTCCTCCGGTATCCCCCACCGCTGTTCCCGACATAGAGGCAAACATCATGCTTGCCACCACATTTGCATAGGCAAGCCCGCCTTTGAACCGTCCCACGATTGCCAGAGCTGCGTCAAACAGCCTGGTAGTCACTCCCGCAGAGTTCATCATACGGCCGGACAGCAAAAATGCCGGAAGCGCGATCAGCACATAGGAAAACAGAGGCGTTGTCATCGAATGGGGCAGGTTGACAATGGAAACGGAACCTCCCTGCATCAGAAGATATACCAGACCGGGCAGCCCCAAAGCGAAGGCTATGGGCATTCCGATAAACAGTAAGATCAAAAATGTGAGCAGCAGTATAGTTATGTTAAATCCCATTTTTTCTTCTCCTTTCTCAACCCGGTTCAGTTGTGTAAGTGCCTTTTACCATCTCGATCAGCTCCACAATGTAAACGCAGACCATATAGAAAGAGCTGAACAGTATGGGAATATAGTAAAGATTTTTCGGCAGATCCAGGTTGGTACTGGAGTGCCCCATCATTTTCGGCTGCAAGATAATGGCTCCAAAGAACATAACCGCCAAAAGCAGGATCATCAATACCCTCTGGCTTATCAACAGAATCTTGTTAGCCTTTGAAGACAGTTTGGTCGTCAGAAAATCCGCACTCACATGCTTCTTGTTCATAGCCGCCACACTGGCCCCGCAAAAAGCCAGGTAAATAAAGAGAAAGGTACATAATTCCTCCACCCAGTTAAGGGGACTGTTGAAGAATTTTCTGCAGATCACTCCCGCTGTCACGGAAATCATGATCGTCAGCATACAGACAACACCCATATACCACTGAACTGTACCGGCAATCTTTATAAATTTTTTCACAAACTTCAAAGCTTCCCACCTCCCAATTGATATACTGCCGCAGCAAGACAGGCCGCGGCAGTAAAATACGCATACATCTTTTATTATTTCGCAAGCGCTTTGATATCCTCAAAAAGTCCCTTTTTCCAGGCACCGCTCTCCTCCAGTTCAGCGGCTTTACCCGCAATCACATCTGACATTTCCTGAATTGCTTCGTCTGACGGTGTGGAGAAATTGGTTCCCTCAGATTCCATAGTCTCTTTATATTCCTCAGATACTTTTTTCACTTCATCTGTGTACCAGTCACCTGCATTCTGGGCTGCCTCTGTCAGCACTTTTTTCTGGGCGTCACTGAGCTCTCCATACAGATCATCATTCATATAAACCGCCGCATTATCGCGGATATGTTCTGTCAGAGTAACCTGTTTCGTGGGCTCATAAAACTTCATGGTATAGATAGAATCCAATGGGGACTCACACGCATCCACAACGCCCTGCTGAAGTGCGAGATATGTCTCGCCCCACGCTACCTGGGCAGTTCCCAGGCCCAGCGCAGTTGCGGATTCCATATAGGATTTGATATCCGGCACCCGCATCTTAAGGCCCTTTAAATCTCCCAGCGATGTGATCTCTTTTGCACAGGAGATAGATCTTGGGGATCTGAGCCAGTTGTTGGCAACTACCCTGATTCCCTGCTGGTCAATGAGCTGCTGCTCCATGTCTGCATTGATATCACTTTTCAGGAATTTTCTGTAGTGATCTTCGTCCTTAAAAAGGAAAAACATGGAGGTCACCTGGGCATCATCCACAAATGTGGAAAGCCAGGAACCGGCATCCACGAACATCTCCTGGGTTCCCAGGGATACTGCCTCCATCTGACTCGTCGCATCTCCAAGCTGCGCCGCCGGAGATACAGTGATGGTAATGGTTCCACCGGATTTTTCCTTCACTTCATCTGCCATTTTCTGCATGGCCAGCGTAACTGTATCCTCCGCTGCCTGGATTCCTCCGGCTGTAATATCGAAGGATTTATCCTGGCTGAAATCATAGGATTCCACATCCACATCCGCCTGCCCGCTGCCTCCTGACTCTTTCTCACTTTTCCCTTCCCCGCAGCCTGACAGCAATGTGCCAAATACAGCCATACTCAGACATATACAAACCAATTTTCTTTTCATTTGCTTCCCTCCATTTTGAAATTTCTCATGTATTTGGTTTACGGCCTTACCCTTGTCTGATTATCTGTTTCCACACCCCGCATAAAGCAGAAACCTTTTCCGAATTCACTCAGTTTACAGGTAATTAGCTTAAAATCATTGTACATGATTGCTAATTCCTTTACCATGACACCTCAGCATAAAAATATATTTGATTTTTGTGTTATCAGCATAATTACCGTTATGTCCTGTTGTTCTTGACAAAATAATGCAGATATTCCAGGAACTCCCGGTCAGCTACCTGCTGCATGGGATTCACACCCAGCAGCTCCCTTATCTTATTAAAGCGGAATACCAGTGTATTTTTATGTATATAAAGCTCCTTGCTGCTGGCATTGAAATTATAATTATTCTTCTGCAGGGATTCCACGACCTCCAGTATATTTTCCCTGCCCTTTTCATCTAAAAGCTGTTCGTACACCCCGTAAATATCCCGGTATTCCACCATGGCAATCAGGGATTTCATATACTCATTTACATGTTCGTAGAAATAGCTGATCTGTTCTTTCACACGGTCTCTCATCCAGATACAGTGCTGATATCCGATCCTGTATTTTTCAAAACGGTTCTGAAAAGTCCCTACAAGAAACTGGTAGTCCGCACCGACCATATCCAGATAATTTTTACAGGAGGCAATGGATTCTGCAATGATCTCCTTATACCGGCAGAGACTGGACGTATCCGGCTTAAAGCTTTTGAATATGATCACATTTTTGTCCTGTACCACCGATATGATATCCTGGCGGCTGTACAGTGCGCTTTCTTTTAATTTTCTCAAAACAGTGGGCATATCTGCCATCTCATCCAAAAAAAGAAGGACCGGCAGCCGTACACAGGATTCGTCCCACCCCAGTGTCTCTGCATCCTCCTTTAATTTCTCAATATCCGCAACCTCATTTGACAAAATGCCATATATAAATCTTTCCTTCATGCTCCTGCGCCTTGCGCTCAGCTCATGCTGCGACTCAAATTCATACATGGTCTCAATTGCGAATTTCATGACCTTGGCGATGTCACGCACCTCATCCGGCTCGCCGGTGACTCCTATAGCTCCTGTCCTCTTTCCCCTGTGCACAATGGGAAGCATGACTCCCGGCTTTACGCCCAGATATTTTCCTCCGTCAGGGACATCAATGATCTCTTCATCCCCATGAATGATCCAGTACGCCACCTCATGAAAATTGCCGATCCGCTCTGCGTCCTTGCTGGCTATAATCACCCCTTTTTCGTCCATAATATTAATATTGTATTCTGTGGACTCCCCCGCTTTTTTAATAAATTTTTCCGCCAAAAAATTATCCAGCAAACTGATTCCTCCATTCTCTCTGTTTCCATCCATTTTAAAAAGAGCGATACCCGCCCCGCCAAAAAGGTCCGGGGAAACGCCCCGAAATTTAACAGAATTCATTTGTATTTTATGATAACATTCCGAAAATATCTTGTCCAGAGTTAAAAGTGTGCTGGAATATTTTAACATGCTTTTGTGTTTTCACGACACAATTTCCTGCACTTTTTTTGTTTTCCTGTCCCATGGGAAACCTGATTCATTTATGCTATACTCAACAAAAATCAAGTACAAATATCCATCTACCCCGCAGTGGATAAGAGTAAAGGAGGACTTTATGACACCGAAAGAACGAATACTGGCTGCCCTGAAAGGACAGCCAACAGACACTCTGCCTTTCATTCCACGCCTGGATATCTGGTATAACGCAAATTCCAGAAACGGTACACTTCCTGCACCGTATCAGCATGCAACCCTGCGGGAAATGGTGGATGATCTTGGACTTGGCTATCACGCCATTATCCCTGATTTTAAAGATTTCACAGACCCGGAAGAAGGGGACCTGGATGTGGGACTCGGCATCTATCATCTGAAAAACCACCCTTACCGGATCAAGCTCCACAATGTAAAACGCACATATGAACGCAGCGGCGACGGTATTCTCAAAGTAAAATATGAGACTCCCAAAGGGGATATCACCACCACGGTAGTGCACAGCCAGGATATGAAAAAAAATGGTATTACCCTGTATGTTATAAAGGAACATGCCATTAAATCCATGGATGATTACCCTGCAATGAAATATATCTTTGACAACATGGAAGTCATCCCTGATTATGAAAATTATACACGCTTCCAGCAGGAGTTCATCCAGGACCGCGGTGTTGCCGTGGCACTGGCCGCCATGTGGGCATCTCCGGGGCATTATCTGATCAAAGAACTGATGGCATTTGATACTTATTATTATGAGCAGTATGATAATCCGGATGAAATGAACGAATTCATAGAACAGATCACACCGTTCTGCAGTAAATTATTCGATGCCGCGTTAAACAGCCCCGCGGAGATCATACTCTCAGGCGCCAACTACGATACTTCCTTTACTGCGCCCGCCATGTTTGAAGAATACATTATGCCCGCCTTGAAAGAACAGTCGGATATGGCACATACCCGGGGCAAATTCATCGCCACTCATACAGACGGAGAGAATACAGGCCTTATGGAGCTCTACTTAAAATCAGGATTTGATATTGCCGATTCTATCTGTCCGGCTCCTATGACTAAGATTTCCCTTGAGGATACCAGGCGAATGTTCGGGGATAAATGTACGGTCTGGGGCGGTATTCCGTCCATTTCCGTGCTGGAGGATTCCATGAATGACCTGACCTTTAAAAGGTACGTGGAAGAAAAATTCGAGAATCTCGGAAGAGGTGACCACCTTATTTTATCCGTAGCCGATACGGTACCTCCCGCAGCCAAATTTGACAGAATCTTATACCTTCAGAAAAAGGCAGCGGAGTTCGGGCCGGTTCGATGAAAAGCAAAAAAACCGCAGGGTATATTTTTTCTATACCCTGCGATTTTTCTGATTATTTGAAATATTCCACCCCGGATTCAAAGATCCGGATGTCCTGCTCGCCATAGATATTCATGGCTACCCCGCACCCGCGGCGCTCACTGTGGGCCATCTTGCCCAGGATACGTCCGTCAGGGCTTGTGATACCCTCGATGGATGCATAGGAGCCGTTTACATTCCACTCTTCATCCATGGTCACATTGCCGTCCAGATCACAGTACTGGGTAGCTACCTGGCCGTTGGCGAAAAGTTTCTGCAGCCACTCATCACTTGCCACGAAACGTCCTTCTCCATGAGATGCCGGGTTCGTATATACATTGCCCAGCACAGCTTTCTGAAGCCATGGAGATTTGTTGGAAACCACTTTTGTATAAACCATCTTGGAAATGTGGCGTCCGATGGTGTTAAATGTCAGCGTCGGTGAATCTGCAGTCTGTCCGGTGATCTCACCGTTCGGAACCAGTCCCAGCTTAATAAGGGCCTGGAAACCGTTGCAGATACCAAGGGCAAGACCGTCTCTCTCATTTACCAGTCTCATAACCGCATCTTTGATCTTCGCATTCTGAAATGCAGTGGCGAAGAATTTTGCGGAACCGTCCGGCTCATCACCTGCGGAAAATCCGCCCGGGAACATGATGATCTGTGCCTGGTCAATGGATTTTTCAAAAGCGTCCACAGAGTCACGGATATCTGCTGCATCCAGGTTCTTAAACACTTTTGTGATAACTTTTGCACCGGCCCTCTCAAATGCCTTTGTACTGTCATATTCACAGTTGGTTCCCGGGAATACCGGTATAAATACAGTGGGCTGTGCAATCTTATGAGAGCAGATATGAATACTTTCGGCATTGTACAGGCCTCTGTCCTCATCTTTTGTAATATCGTCGGTCTCGGAACCGGAGCGTGTTTTGAAAACTTTCTCCAGCGGTGTTTTCCATGTTTCCAAAGCCTCTGCCATGGAAATCTTCACGTCTTTATATTCAATGGCCGCCTTGTCTGTCACTTCACCGATCAGAGTGTAAGTGATAGCCAGCTCGCCCACTTTCTCTGCTTTTACTTCGCAGATAATATCGCCGAAACCTGCGCTGAACAGGTCTCTCTCGTCCACATTGTGCTCAATCTTCACACCCATCTGGTTACCAAATGCCATTTTGCTCACAGCCGCAGCGATACCCTGACGGTCAATGGCATAAGCTGCCACAACACGTCCGGCCTGAATGTCCTCATGGAGTTTTGCGTACTGATCTTTCAGTGCCTCAAAATCAGGAAGGTCATACTCTGCTTTCGGCGCACGCAGCCACACCAGCTTATGTCCCGGGGATTTCAGTTCCGGTGTGATGACATCTCGTTGTTTTGCCACATCCACCGCAAAGGATACCAGTGTAGGAGGAACATCAATATCATTAAATGTTCCTGACATGGAATCCTTACCGCCAATAGAAGGAAGTCCGAATCCCAGCTGTGCAGCGTAAGCACCCAGCAGTGCGGCAAAAGGCTGGCTCCAACGGTGCGGGTCTTCTGTCATTCTGCGGAAATATTCCTGGAATGTGAAACGAATCTTGCTGTAATCACCGCCTGCAGCCACAATTCTGGCAACAGATTCCGTCACTGCATACACAGCTCCGTGGTATGGGCTCCAGCTTGACAGATACGGATCAAATCCATAGCTCATCATGGTGACAGTTTCTGTGCTGCCATTTAATACCGGAACTTTTGCAACCATTGTCTGTGTTTCGGTGAGCTGGTATTTTCCGCCGTAAGGCATGAATACACTGCCGGCTCCAATGGAACCGTCAAACATCTCCACCAGTCCTTTCTGAGAACAGGTGTTTAAGTCAGCCAGAGTATCCAGCCAGCGTTTTTTCACATCTGCGGACTCCTCTGCGCGATCCAGAATGTTTCCTTCTTTGCTTGGAACATCAACAAATACATCTGTTTCCTGATGGGCACCATTGGTATCCAGGAATGCTCTGGAGAGATCAACGATCGTTTTTCCTCTCCAGTTCATCACCAGACGCGGGCTTTCTGTGACAACAGCCACAGGAACAGCCTCCAGGTTCTCTTCTTTTGCATAAGCCAGGAACTGCTCTGCATCTTTCGGATCAACCACTACTGCCATACGCTCCTGAGACTCAGAGATACCAATCTCTGTTCCGTCAAGGCCGGCATATTTCTTCGGTACTTTATCCAGGTCGATCTGCAGTCCCGCTGCCAGCTCACCGATGGCAACAGATACACCGCCTGCACCAAAGTCGTTGCACTTCTTGATGATCTTACTTACTTCTTCTCTTCTGAACAGCCTCTGAATCTTTCTCTCCGTCGGCGCGTTTCCTTTCTGCACCTCAGCTCCGCAGGTCTCAATGGATTCTTCTGTGTGCACTTTTGATGAGCCTGTAGCACCGCCGCAGCCATCACGTCCGGTACGTCCGCCCAGCAGGATGATGATATCATTAGGGTCAGAATTCTCACGGATAACTGCACGTCTCGGAGCAGCGCCAAGTACGGCACCAATCTCCATACGTTTGGCAACATAATTCGGATGATATACTTCTTTTACATATCCGGTTGCAAGACCGATCTGGTTTCCGTAAGATGAATAGCCATGTGCTGCACTTCTGACCAGTTTTTTCTGAGGCAGTTTTCCTTTCATGGTATCTTTAACAGATACTGTCGGGTCTGCCGCACCGGTCACACGCATAGCCTGGTATACATAGGTACGTCCTGACAGCGGATCACGGATAGCACCGCCGAGGCACGTAGCCGCACCACCGAAGGGTTCGATCTCTGTCGGATGGTTGTGAGTCTCATTTTTGAAGTTGATCAGCCATTCCTCTTCTTTGCCGTCCACATCAACAGGAACAACAATACTGCAGGCGTTGATCTCATCGGACTCTTCCTGATCCTCCAGCTTGCCTTCTGCTTTTAATTTTTTCATAGCCATCAAAGCCAGGTCCATAAGGCATACGAACTTATCGTCTCTGTCTTTGTAGATCACCTGACGGTCAGCCAGGTATTTCTCGTAAGTTTTTACGAGAGGCTCTTTGTAATCGCCCTCACCGAATTCCACGTTCTTCAGCTCTGTGGAGAAGGTAGTGTGGCGGCAGTGATCTGACCAGTAGGTATCCAGTACACGGATTTCTGTCATGGACGGATCACGTTCCTCTTCATTTATAAAATAGTTCTGGATGTGCTGGAAATCCTTGAATGTCATGGCAAGATTCAGGGATGCATACAGCTCTTTCAGCTCTGCCTCAGGCATCTGGCGGAATCCCTCAAAAATCTTTACATCTGCAGGGTCTTCAAAGTTTGTAACCAGTGTTTCCGGTTTTGCTGCCTCTGCTTCCCTGGAATCCACCGGGTTGATACAGTGTTCTTTAACAGCCTCAAACTCCCCGTCAGTAATATTTCCTTCAATAACATAGGTGGTGGCGGAGCGGATAATAGGCTCCTCGTCTGCCTTTAAGAACTGTATACACTGTACAGCGGAATCTGCTCTCTGGTCAAACTGTCCCGGAAGGAACTCTACGGAAAATACTCTGTCCCCTTCCTTCATCTCAAAGGTTTCCTGATATAATACATCCACCGGAGGTTCGGAAAATACACAGTTACATGCTTTCTCAAATGCCTCATCGGAAATATTTTCTACGTCGTAGCGAATCAGAACGCGGACTCCCGCCACATCCTTAATACCCAGATACGTACTGATCTCATGGGCAAGCTCCTTTGCCTGTACGGCAAATGCCGGCTTCTTCTCTACATAGACACGTCTTACACTGCTCATGTTGGCTCCTTTCTGCCTTTTTCTTCGGCACACCAAAACCTGCATTGCGGTTTCTTATGAATTGTGTTATTCAGCACCAGCCAGGAATTATACTCCTCTCCGGCCGCTTTCTTACTTATCATAACATGGATTACTTCATTAATAAAATTAATATATCTTATATTTTTTATAATTACTACTAATATGCAAACTCGTTTTTTAATTTATTTTTTTCATTTTATAATTCCAGAAAATTGTTCCCGCAGCCAAGAACAGGAAGAGTACGGGAGGGGGTCTGGGGAGCCATATGCCTGCGGGCGATGTCTAGTGGAGCGCCGCGGAGATCCACCTGCCCCAGTTACTTAATGAAGAGGCCACTGCCGATGAATTTAGTAACTGGGAGCAGGTTAGCTCCGTGGCAGCGAAACGCTTCGCCCGCAGGCATATGGCTCCCCGGACCCCCTCCCGTACTCTTCCGTCCGCATGCCGCCCACATGCCCCCCATCTTCCGGTTTTCTCACAAAACCAGTTGACTTGCCCCTCCCCCTTTGCTAAACTCAAGTAAGTTACCAACATTTACTAAGGAGATTCAAACATGAAACTGACCGCAAAACACACGATCTACGGCTGCTACCTGGGCTATATCACCCAGGCGATCGTCAACAACCTGCCGCCGCTTTTATTCCTCACCTTTCACAACCAGTTCGGCATCTCTCTTGAGAAGATCAGCCTGCTGATCACCGTAAACTTCTGTATCCAGATACTCATAGATTTTCTGGCACCGGGAATCATAAAAAAGGTGGGATACCGTTCTGTGGGGATCACGTCCTTTCTGGTCACCACCCTGGGACTTACAGGATTTACCTGGCTTCCCTTTGTTCTGCCCAATGCCTATGTGGGTATCCTCATCTGTATGGCATTCAATGCCATCGGCGGCGGAATCCTGGAAGTTATCGTAAGTCCTATTGTGGAGGCCTGCCCAAGTGAGAATAAAGAATCCGCCATGAGCCTTTTACACTCCTTCTACTGCTGGGGGCATATGGGTGTGGTGATTCTATCCACCCTGTTCTTTGTTGTGATCGGCATTGATTCCTGGCGGTACCTTCCGGCTCTGTGGGCACTGGTTCCGCTGTTCACCTGCCTGATGTTTTTCAAAATCCCTATCTACAGCATCGAGGGGGATGACGAGGAGACGAAGATTCCCGGAGGCATCTTCAAAAGCGGTATCTTCTGGGTTCTTTTTCTGCTGATGATCTGCGCCGGTGCATCGGAACAGGCAGTGAGCCAGTGGTCTTCCCTGTTTGCAGAGGACGGCCTTGGTGTGAGCAAAACCGTGGGTGACCTTCTCGGCCCCTGCGCCTTTGCATTTTTCATGGGACTTTCCAGGCTTCTGTATGGTATCAAGGGCGATAAGCTGAATATCCGTCACGGCCTGCTTGGAACCAGTGCTCTATGTATTGTGGGGTATCTCATTACCAGTTTGTCCCCCCTTCCGCTTCTGTCTCTGGCAGGATGCGCGCTGTGCGGTTTCTCTGTGGGTCTGATGTGGCCCGGAATTTTCTCTCTGGGAGCCGTGCTGTGCCGGGGCGGCGGTACCATGATGTACGCCATGTTTGCCCTTGCCGGTGATGTAGGATGCTCTGCGGGCCCTTCAGTTGTGGGATTTGTCACAGATGCAGTGGGTTCCATGAAGACAGGAATTCTGGCTGCTCTCATATTCCCGGCTGTTTTGTTCCTTGTCATGCTTGGACTGCAGAAGAACTCTGCAAAGGAAAAGGCAGCGGATACTTCCGCTCCAAACTTAAGAAGCCAGGAATAGCCCCGGCAACGGGATATCTTCAAAAAGCCAGGAATAGGCCCGGTAATGAAGGATTTTCAGGAAGCCGGGTATAAACCCGGTAACGGAGGATTTTTATGGATATCAGCTTTGAACTCTATAAAGTATTTTATCACGTGGCTTCCACACTGAGTTTTTCGGAGGCCTCAAGGCAGCTTTTTATCTCACAATCGGCTGTGAGCCAGTCTGTAAAATCCCTGGAACAGAAGCTGGGCCACCCCCTCTTTGTCCGAAACACCAAAAAAGTGGAGCTGACACCAGAGGGGGAAACTCTTTTCCGCCATGTACAGCCGGCAGTCTCTCTGCTTCTTCAGGGTGAGAACCAGCTCATGCACACAGCTTCCGCGGAGGCGCCTCTGCGGATCGGTGCCAGCGACACCATCTGCAGATATTTTCTGGTGCCGTATCTGCGGCGTTTCCACCAGGAATTCCCGGATATCCATATCAAGGTCACCAATGCCACTTCCATCGGATGCGTGGAACTGCTGGAAAACAGACAGGTGGACTTCATTGTCTGCAACTATCCCAATTCAAGGCTCAGGATAAAAGAGCACTACAAGACAATTCTGACTTTCCGGGATGTCTTTGCCGCCAATAAGCATTACTTTGATTTTACGGATCAAAAGCTCTCCCTGACTGAGCTGCACCGGTATCCCCTCCTTATGCTCAGCAAGAAAAGCACCACCAGTGAATTCCTGCACAGCCTGTTCCTGCAGAAAGGCCTGAACCTGACGCCTGAGGTGGAGCTGTCCAGTAATGACCTGCTTCTGGACCTGGCATACATTGGCCTTGGGATTGCCTTTGTCCCGGATTTCGTCCTGGAACAGAGGAAAAAGGGCCTGTACCGGCTTGAAATAAAAGAAGAGCTGCCCGAAAGACACCTGGTTCTGGCTTACACCGAACAGCAGAGTACCTCCGCGGCAGCAAATGAATTTCTGAAATATTTTGACGGCACCTGACTTTTTCGTCTCACAAGACAGAATCTATCAATAACTTTGTATATTCCTCTTTCGGATGCATGATCACCTCATCCGGAGTCCCTTCCTCCACGATCATGCCCTGATACATCACCAGCACATAGTCACAGAAATTCTGTACCAGCGCCAGGTCATGGCAGATCAGCAGGATGGAAAGCCCCATCTCCTTTTTCAGCTTTTGGAGCAGCCCTATGATCTGGGACTGCACCGTCACATCAAGGGCACTGGTTGCCTCATCGCAGATGAGCAGACCCGGTTCTACTGCCAGTGCCCTTGCAATGGCTGCCCTCTGGCATTGGCCGCCGCTGACCTCATGGGGAAAGCGGGCTGCATATGTCTCCTCCAGCTCCACCATGGAAAGCAGCTCTTTCATCTTCTCTTTGGCATCTTTTCTCTTCATCCCGTAATTGATCATGCCTTCCATGATACCGTCACCCAGACTGCACCTGGGGTCAAAAGAATCCTGGGGTGTCTGGAATACCATCTGCACATTTTTATACAATTCCCTCCGTTGTTTTCTTCCGGCTCCCACCATCTCCTGTCCATACAGAAGAACACTTCCCGCGTCCGGTTTTGTAAGATGCGTGATCATTCTGGCTGTTGTGCTTTTTCCGCAGCCGCTCTCACCCACGATTCCCACACAGGAACCTTCGCTTACCGAAAAACTCACGCCATTCACAGCCGGATATGCCTTTTTTGCCTTATAAAATGTCTTTTTCAGGTCTTTTACTTCCAGTATTTTTCCCATGCCTTAACCTCTGTGAATCCGCAGTACCGCATTGATCAATCTGCGGGTATACTCTTTTTGGGGATGGTGCATCACTGCATCTGTATCCCCATACTCCACCAGTCTGCCCTGATACATGACAGCCACTTTATCTGCCATGTATTCCACAACGCCGATGTTATGGGTGACGATAGCAATCGTTGTACCGAATAGTTCCCTCATCTTCATCATTTCCCGCACCACCTGTGCCTGGACGGTCACATCCAGGGCACTGGTGGGCTCATCTGCAAAGAGAAGGTCCGGATGCAGGATCATGGCCATCATGATGCCCACCCTCTGGTTCATGCCTCCCGACAGTTCAAAAGGATAGCTGTTTAAGATCCTCTCCCCGTCAGCAAGCTTCATCTTATCAAACAAGTCCATGGCCCGTTCTTTGATCTCCTGCCTGGATACTTTCTCGTGCTGAAGAACTGCCTCGTAAAGCTGGTCTCCTATGGTGCGTATGGGACAAAGGGACGCACCTGTGTTCTGGAAAACCATTCCCATCTGAGGTCCCCGCAGTTTACGCAATTCTTCCCCTTTAAGCCCCGTAACATTTTTATCCTTATACCGGATGCTGCCGCCTGTCACTGCCCCGTCGCTGCCCAGAAGCCCCATAGCAGCTCTGATCAGTGTGCTTTTCCCGCTGCCGCTCTCCCCTACGATCCCCAGGATCTGCCCCGGCAACAGGGTCAGGCTGACATCCTCCAGAACAGGTTTTCCCGTATAACACACCTGCAGATGTTCCACAGATAAAATCGGCTGTCCCATATTTCCAGTCCTTTCTTTTGTACTGTTCACGGCAGCGATTCCGCAGGTAAGCGCACTTACTGCGCTGCCCCAACAGCCGCCGTTTAATTTTTATCCAAATCTACTGTGATCTCATAATAATCACAGGGATGCGCTTCCAGGCCTGTGACACCTTCGCCGGATACGATTGACATTTTCAGATGGGAAGCGAAAATAAACGCATTGTCATCCAGGATGGTCTGCGTCATCTGTGTTGCCAGCTCTGCGCGTTTCTCTGTGTCAAACGCAGACTTCATTTCCTCTTCCAATGCCTGCAGCTTGTCGCTGTGGTAACCGCCGCGGTTTTTGGAGGATTCATCCAGGCAGTGTGTGGTAAAGAAATATTCCGGGTCTCCTGTGGGCGCACAGACGAACGCTCCCGCATAAATATCCCACTCCCCTTTGTCCAGAAAGCTCTGGAAATCCGCGGAACAGTTTACGTCCACTTTGATCCCCACCTCTTTCATGGTGGCCTGCACAGATTCTGCCAGCAGCGGAAGTTCCTGACGGCTTGGATATGTCACCCAGCGGATGGTGAGATTCTCCCCGTTTTTGTCCACATATCCGTCTCCGTCGCTGTCCTTCCAGCCGGCCTCTTCCAGCAATTTTCTTGCTTCCTCCGGATTGTATTTCGGCGCTGTCACGGTGTCATCGCCAAAGGCAAAGTTTGCCGGGAAGGGGCCTTCTGCAGCAGTTCCGTTTCCGTCAAGAAGCGTTTTCGTGAAATTTTCCTTGTCAATGGACATGGCAATGGCTTTTCTTACCTTTTCATCCTGAAGTGCCGGCGTGTCATAATTCATCTGTCCGAAAAAGGAACGGGACGTCTCCACAGAGGAAATGGTGTAGGGCTTCTCTGCAAACAGCGGCAGACTGGCATAGGGAAGGCCGTAGGCAGCGTCAAGTTCGCCTGACTGCATGGCCATGGTCATGGTATCCCCGTCAGAAATGGTCTTCACATGGATGGTATCCAGCTTCGGCTCCCCATCCCAGTAGTTCTCATTTTTCACTAAGGTAAGCCCTGTATCTGTTTTGACCTCTGTAGCAATATAAGGACCGGTACCAGCAATATTTCCATCCTCTGATACACCGGCCTCCATATCCACTATACAGCCGTACGGGTCTGACAGATAATTGATCAGTGCCGGGACAGGTTCCTCTGTGGTGATGGTCAGAATCTGTCCGTCTGCGGAAATCTCCTTGATCTTCAGATCTCCCTTTGCTCTTTCATGGACGCTCACCAGGTCATCCATGCATTCTTTCGCCGCCTGCGCATCCAGCCTGCGTCCGCTGGAAAATGTCACATTGTCCCGCAGGGTGATCTTCCAGGTATTTTCATCTGTCATTTCATATTCCGCGGCAAGCCATGGTTCCAGTTCCATTTTATCGGAATATTTGAATAAAGTCTCTCCGATGCCATAGCGGATACACGCCCATCCGGAATAGCCGTTGTGGGGATTGACATCCGATTCATCATTCTCCGCATTGAATGTGGTATCCCCGTAATAAAAGACCTTCTCCCCTGCTGAGGCATTATCTTCTGTCTTCGTATCTGTGCTGCCGCCTCCGCAGCCGGATAAAAGCCCTGCCGCCAGACAGAGCGGCAGAAGTACAGCACCGGCTTTCTTATGAAACAGTCTCTTTTTACGCATTTTCAGTCTCCTTTTCTCTTCTGTCTCTTATTTCTGCGCGGGTCCATCACGTCCCGCACCGTATCGCCTAACAAATTAAATAACATGACCGTGAAAAATATTGCAAAGCCCGGTGCAAGGATCACCCACGGGGACGTCTGGAGCATGCTTCTTCCGCTGCTCATCATGGATCCCCACTCTGCGATCGGAGGAACTGCCCCTAGTCCCAAAAAGGACAGGCCGGCGATCTCCATCATCATAGTGCCTATATCCAGGACACCGGTGACCAGAACAGGCCCCGCAATATTGGGCAGCATATGTTTTCTGATGATCTTCCATGTCCCGGAGCCGGACAGCCGGGCTGCCGCAATGAACGGCGCCTCCTTCATGGCCATCACCTGGCTCCTGGCGATCCTTGCATACTTCGGCCAGGATATACAGGCCAGAGCTACAACTGCATTGATGATGCCTCCTCCTGTGACACCGGCGACGGCAATGGCAAAGACCATGCCCGGAAATGCCAGGAAGACATCTGATATCCTCATGAGCACCGTATCTGTTTTTCCGCCGTTATAACCGCAGAACACCCCGATCATGGTTCCCACTGTCATAATGATCAGCACCAGCAGCAGGGAGGAAAATATGGTGGTCTGCCCTCCCATGATCACCCGGGAAAGCATGTCTCTTCCATACCGGTCTGTTCCCAGCAGGTGCGCACCGCCGGGCGGCAGAAGTGCATGCTCCAGGTCCTGGGCATAGGGGTCATAGGGAACGATATGATCAGCAAAAACCGCGGCCAGAAGCAGCAGTCCCACCAGGATGGACAAAATAATACATTTCAGCTTTGTATAGTCTCTCTTCATCCTCCTGCCTCCTCCTGTCCCATACGGATTCTCGGGTCCAGACAGCAGTAAATGATATCTGTGACAAGATTCACAAGTACATAGATGACAGCCATCCAGATAACATACGCCTGAATGACCGGATAATCACGCATGGTTATGGCGTCAACAGCCATTTTTCCCACGCCGTCCCACATAAATATGGACTCCACAATGGCTGTCCCCCCAAGCAGGGAACCAATGGACAAGGCCAGAAGCGTCACTATGGTCAGCATGGATGCCTTCAGGACACTGAAATAGAGGATTCTGTTTTCCCGCACCCCCCGTGCCCGTGCGCCCTGCACATACTCTTTATTCAATTCCTCCAGCACTGTGGCCCGGACCTGCCTGGTGTATTTTGCTGCCATTGCAAGTGCCAGGGTAAACGTGGGCAGAATGATGCTCTTCCACCCCCGGGCATTCCCCATAACAGGAAACCAGCCGAGTTTCAGGGAAAAGAAGTATATGAGCAGCAGAGACACAAAAAAATTCGGCAGGGAATTCCCGATAAAACTCAGAAACCGGATGAGATAATCCCAAAAACGGTTTTGTTTTACAGCCGACAGGATTCCGCAGGGAATAGAGATCAGCACAGTCAGTAAAAGAGAAGTAACTGCCAGTGCAATGGTAGCCGGAAGCTTGGATACAAAGGTAGTAAACACCGGCTGTCCCGACACAAAGGATTTCCCCATGTCACCGGTGAGCACGCCTTTCAGCCATACAACATACTGTTCCGGCAGCGGCTTGTCCAGTCCCAGCTCTTCCCTGGCTGCCGCTTTCTCCGCCTCAGACATGGCTCCTCCCGTGTTCTGCTCCATCACATCCACTGCGTCCATGGCAGAGGCCTGCATCAGAATAAAGGACAGCAGTGTGATTCCTATCAGAATGGGAATCAGCTGCAGAAGCCTTTTTACGATATACTTTTTCATCTCCTCATTCCTTTTTGCCGCAGATCATGAAAATCGGTGTAGGGTTATAAAACTCATCTTTTTCCAGATAGATCCGCCTGCTGATCCCCAGATCAATGAAAAGCTCCTCAAATCCCATCTGTCCCAGAGTCTCCACATCCCAGGCCGGACGGACCAGGGAGCTGATGGGAAGCTGGCGCTTGATCTCCTCACACTCCTGCATCATTTCATCTCCCAGGGTGTGATGGGCATGGTTACCCGGCAGTTCCGAGGTGTCCGCAAAATTGCTGGCACCGTAATTGGCATCAAAATTCAGAAGGATTCCCCCTTCCTTCAACACCCTTCCCCACTCCTCATAGGCTTCCTTCACATGGGGCAGCGTCCAGGTCAGGTTCCTGGAAATGACAACATCAAAGCTGTTGTCCTCAAATTCCAGTTTCTCCGCATCCATGACCAGGAAACGGCAGGACACATTTTCCTCTCTGGCCAGTTGTTTGGAATTGACGATCATCTCAGGGGTCAGATCCGTCCCTGTCACCTCATGGCCCAACCTGGCCAGCAGGATAGAAAAGAAGCCGGATCCGCATCCCACGTCCAGGATTTTCAGGTTCTTCCTGTCCGGAAGTTTTCGTCCTATCTCCCTGAGCCAGCGGTCCGCAAGGGGGCTTTTCAGCTCTCTGCGCCTCTGCTCCATGAAGCTCTCACTGCGCTTTGCCCAGTATTCCGTGATCCGCTCTTTTCTGTCGTCAAAATTCCTGACGATCCTTCCGTATGCGATCATGGGACCGTTTTCCAGTACCTGCAGGCTGCCTGTCTGGTAGAGGATAACGCCGTCGCATTCCGCACGGCAGACTTCCGTCACATTTCCCTCATAGTCCTTTACCGTACCCAGGACCTCGCCTCCCTGGATCATATCTCCCGGCATCTTATAGGGATACCAGAAGCCTGTGGCGGATGCAGCCTGGTATCGGATATCAACCACATCGAGAGGATAATAGATGCGGTAATCCCTCTGTCCCTCGTAGATACCTAGAGAGCAGAGGACATTCCGCACATCCCTTCTGGTTGAGCGGACTTCCTCCATGGTCCAGCCGCCCATGCCGCCTCTCTCTATGAGAATGCCGGGAATTCCCATATGCGCTGCATAGTTGTAGGCACCGCCTGTGGCAACCGTGGAGCGCACCATGTAGGGCACGTCCACCTGCTCTGCCATTTTTCTTGACATTGCCACAACACGTTCTTCGGCCTTACCCGCATAATACACATAAGGGGTAAGCTGCTCATAATCGTCACCACTGTGTAAGTCAATACAAAAATCAACCGCCGGAAACAATTCCCGGGTGATTGCCCAGGCAAGCTGCTGTGTGGCACTTCCTTCGGGATCTCCGGGAAATTCCCGGTTCAGGTTCTTTCCATCCTCCACACCCAGGCTTCCGCCCCTGCATTCAAATGCCTCCCTGCATATGACCTTGACGATCACCACCGTCCCGTTGATCTTCTTTATTTTCAGTTTTTCCGCCAGCTCCATGGCTGCCTGTATGCCCACATATTCCCCAGCATGGACACCAGCCATGATGAGAACGGTCTTCCCCGGCTTTTCTCCGTTTAAAATAGCTGCCGGCAGTTTAAATTTTCCCTCCGCCAGTTCCAGTAATCCACTGCAGGATTCCCCCGGTCCCGCTTTCATATTGCCAATCGTAAATGTTTTCGTATTAAGCATAAACTTTGCTGTCCCCTTTCCGTCCATGAATCATAAACATGGGTGTGGAGCCGTAGTTCAGCTTCTCCTCTTCACTCCAGACCCGTTCCCAGACCTTCGTATCTGTATGTATCTCGGCAAATCCTGTTTCTTTTAATATCTCTGCATCCCAGCCCGGACGCGTTTTGGCGGACAGGGGCATCTCAAGGGCGATCTGCTCCATGGCGTCAATATCTGTACACAGGTAATGATCATCCAGGCTATGCTGCTCCACATTTTTCCTGTCCTGCTCATAGGCCTTCCGCTTTTCCTCATCGTAGAGATAGCCGTACCAGTTGGCATCAAAATTCAAAAGCCTGCCGCCGGGTTTCAGCACCCGGTACCATTCCCTGTAAGCCTGCCACGGTTTTTCCAGATTCCAGGTCAGGTTTCTGGAGATCACCACATCGAAAGTATTGTCCTCAAACCCGAGGTTCTGGGCATCCATCCGGTAAAAGTCAATCCTTTCACACAGACTGCCCGCGTTTTCCATAGCCTTATGAAGCATCTCCCTTGTATAATCCACTGCAGTGACACGGTATCCCGCCTCTGCCAGGATCATGGGGAAAAAGCCCGGGCCTGTGCCAATGTCCAGTATCTTGATTTCCTCCTTGGGCATCTTGGGAAATTCTGCCTCCAGCACATCCAGCCAGGCTTCTTTCTGCATTCCCTCCAGCTCCTTGTGATTCACTTCGGAATACCCCTCCGTGCGGGTACTCCAGTATTTTTCTATTTTTTCCAACAGCATTTTCATTCTTCCGTCCTTTATATACTCTCAAGGATATCAAAAGGTTTCGGGGCAGAACAAGACAGTCCCCCTGCCCCGGAGCCTTTTGATATCCTGACCACTTTACTTTATCAGAACAAAAAAAATGCCACAAGCCCCATGGGGGGATTATGGCATTTCAATATCCGCATTTTTGTTAAATTTCAGCGATGGCTTCCACTTCGCACAGCACATTCTTAGGCAGAGTCTTTACTGCCACGCAGGAGCGTGCTGGTTTGCCTGTGAAATATTTTCCATATATTTCATTGAATGCTGCGAAATCGCCCATATCTGACAGAAAACAGGTTGTCTTAACTGTCTTCTCATAGCTGCTTCCCGCCTCTTTCAGCACTTCGCCCAGGTTCTTCATCACCTGTTCTGCCTGCTCCTCGATAGTCTTGGCTGTGATCTCACCTGTAGCCGGGTCAATGGGAATCTGGCCGGATGTGAAAACCACACCGTTTAAAATCATTGCCTGTGAATATGGTCCGATCGCCGCCGGAGCCTTATCTGTGCTTACTACCTTCATAAAAATATCTCCCTTCTGAATTACAAATCTTCCCCTTTTATCCCGGGGAATGTATATATTATACGTTTCCAAAAGGGAACGGTCAAGTCAAAGTAACGCTGTTTCCTCTGTATGCCCCCAGAATTTACTGCCGATATAGCCCTCCCGCCAACTTCTTTGCGTAGGCAAGTCCTGTCCCCGGCACGTCCTCCGGGAAATATTCCAGTCCCATGTAACCCTCATATGCCCCGTCCTCGATTGCCTGAAATACATAGGGGTAATTGATCTCCGACTGATAAAGCTCATGCCGTCCCGGATTACCTGCCGCGTGGAAATGCCCTATATATGGAAGATACTCCCGGATCCTCCGGACCAGATCTCCCTCTGTGATCTGCTGATGATAGATGTCAAACAGCATTTTTACATTTGGACTTCCCACCTCTTTTATGATCTCTGCCGCCTCATCCGAACCGGAGAGAAAATATCCCCGATGGTCCACTCTCAGATTCAGCGGCTCCACCACCAGGGTGACCCCTTTCTTTTCCAACAGAGGCGCACAGGCTTTCAGTCCTTCCACCAGTGACTTTCTCTGCAGTTCCCTGCCTGCCCCTGTATCCGCCCCGGTCTGTGTTATCAGGCATCTGCAGTTTAAACGCTCTGCAATGTCCAGCGTCTCCTCCAGTCCTTTCACATAGTCACTGCGAAGCATAGGGTCCATAAGGCTGATGAATTTTGTACAGAATGCCGCAACACAGAACCCTTTTTCTTCCTGGTATTCCCTGAGCTTCTGTATATCCTTATCCTCCCAGCCCCAAAATTCAATGGTATCCAGCCCGTTTGCCAGCACATCATCAATGGCATCCCTCATGTCTTTTCCTGCATAGACTGCGTCCACGCACACAGAAATCTTCAAATCGTTTCCCTCCTTTTGTCAGTAAGTCAGCATAACCTGTATCACCTGTCCCGGGTCTCGGCCTCCCAAAATTTTTCCACCCTCTCCCTCTCATCCCCCAACGAACAAACCTCATACCCTTCCCATTCCCCCGGAAACAACTCCCTATAGGCCCTCTGCAGAAATCTCTCATCCAAAAGCAGCACAACCCCTCTGTCCTCCTTCGTCCGTATCACCCTCCCGGCGGACTGCAGCACCTTATTCATCCCAGGATATCTGTAGGCATACTCAAACCCCGCCTTATTCTTCTCATCATAATAATTTTTCAAAATCTCCCTCTCATACCCCACCTGCGGCAGCCCTGTCCCCACCAGAATTGCCCCGATCAGCTTCTCCCCGGTCAGATCTATCCCTTCCGAAAAAATACCGCCCATCACACAAAATCCTACCAGCGTCCCATCCGATTCTCCCTCAAACCGTTCCAGAAACGCTTCCTTCTCCCCCTCGGTCATATTTCCTGACTGCAGCACACACTCCAGCCCCATCCCCAGACTCTTCTCCTCAAAGATTTCATACACATCCTGCAGCATCCGGTAAGAAGGAAAAAACACCATATAATTCCCCCTCTTCACGGTTACGGTCTGCAGAATATACTGCGCCAGCTTACCATACTCCTCCTCCCCCCGCCTGGTATACTTACTGCTCACATCCCTGGCAATGAGGAGCTTCAGATTCTCCCGCGGAAACGGGGACGCTGCGCAGATGGCATAATCATCCTCCCTGGTGCTGAAGAGCGACCTGTAATATCCCATAGGCAGCAGCGTAGCGGAAAAGAACACGCTTCCTCTCCCCTTATTCAAACACTCCTGCAGATTCACCTTGGGATTCACACAGAACAATGTCAGATAAAATCTCCCCTCTGCCCCGTGATGCGTATAGATCACATAGTTCTCATCCACCAGATCATACATATTTAAAAAATGCCGCACTGCAAAGGAAAACTCCAGCACAGTAATGCGCACCTTTTCCTCCTGCTCTCTCTCCAGAAAATTTTCCATCTCTCCCAGAAGATTCATAAGCTGCAGCGCCAGCGCCCCTATATTTTCCATTACCCTGTACTCATCCTGGCACTCCCTCTTATATTCCAGCAAAACCTTATTACACTTTTCCAGAATCCTCTCCAGCTTTCTGCTGTGCTCCTTCACTGCTTTCTTCACTTCCAGAAAATCCTCTTTACAGAGCACCGCGCTGTACATATTCCTTCCCCGGTCTACCAGGTTATGGGCCTCGTCAATCAAAAACAGATAATCCCCCTTCACGCCATCCCCAAAAAACCGCTTCAGATACACATTCGGATCAAACACATAATTATAATCACAGATCACCGCGTCCACCCAGGTGGAAGTATCCAGACACATCTCAAAAGGACACACCTGCCACTTCCGTGCCTGCATAAGCAGTTCCTCCCGCTGATACGTGTCCTGCTCTGTCAGAAGCTCATACACCGCGTCATTCACTCTGTCAAAATGCCCATTGGCATAAGGACACTTCTCAGGATTACACTCCACCTCATCCATCAGGCACATTTTTTCCTTGGAGGTGATCGTGAGTGTCTTATACGACAGTCCTTTCCCTTTGAGAATAGAAAACGCCTCCTCCGCCACCGTCCTGGTGATCGTCTTGGCTGTCAGATAGAAAATCTTATCTCCATAACCTTCCCCCACAGCCCGCACAGCCGGAAAAAGGGCTGCCATAGTCTTCCCAATCCCGGTAGGCGCCTGAATAAACAGTTGTTTCCCGCTCCTGAATGTGTGATAGACCCCGGCTGTCAGATTCTTCTGTCCCTCCCGATACACATAAGGAAACTCCAGCCCCTGCATGGACTCCCTGCGTTCCATCCTTCTTTTATACTGAAAATAAGCCCATTTATAATACTGCCCCATCAAATCCGAGAACCACTTTTTCAGCGCAGACACAGACATCTCTTCCCGGAAGCGCTTCACCTGTTCCGTCTCCAGCTGGCAATACGTCATCTGCACCCCGATCTTTTCTAATTCCTTCTGCGTCCCGTAAATATAGGCATAACACATAGCCTGTGCCCTATGAACCGGCACCGGCTCCTCCAGGAATTCCAGATCCCTGTAAACACCCTTGATCTCATCAATGGTAACTCCATCCTTCTCCTCTATGATCCCATCTGCCCTGCCTTCCAGCCGGACAACAAATTCATCAAATTCTTCCTCCCACACCAGGGGAACCTCTGCCCGATAAGACAGCCCCATCTGCTTCTGTATTTTCCGGTGTACCTTACTCCCTTTCCTCATAGCCTCCCGGTCCGCAGACACTGTCCTCCGGTTATCCAAATTCCCACTGCGCAGTATAAACTCCACCAGATTCCTAACCGATATCCTGATAACTTCCTTCATCTCATCCATACCCTTATTCTAACACAGAACCTATGTTCCTGTACATCCCCTCTCCCCCAAAGCCTCTTCTTCCATCTCCGCCCTATTCTCTTCAATCTTTTTCACTCCCCTCCTCTTTTTTCACCCATACCACAGCCAGCCCCAGGGTAAGCGCGGCGGAAGCGGGAGGGGGAAGGGAATTCCTGTGGGCGGTGCGCTTACCCGTCCACCAACCTGTTGTCTCCACAAACAAAAAAAGAGCGGAAGCCCCACCAACGGTGTTCTTCCGCTCAAAAATTAACATATCAGTTCCTGAGAAATCCCCCTCTAAGCAATCGCATATCTGTCCAGAAACCTATCGAATCTCTCATCATGCCCATTGCATCTTACTGTGAGCACACGCGTCAAATCCATGCTCAAAACCCCAAGGATTGACTTCGCATCAATGATTACTCTGTTGTAAAAAACATCGATATCAAATTCACATTTGCTCGCTTCGCTGACAAACTCTTTCACGTCGCCTGTCTCGTTCAGCTTAATCTGGCGTTGTACCATATTTACCATCCTTTCTTTAAGAAACAACACGCCAACTGATATTTTAGTTATGTCTTGATTCTTTGTTGTTAGGACGTATTATGACAGTTCTTCCTGATTTTGTCAATATTTCGACATAATTTTCCTTTCTTCACCAAAAGCCGCTGTTTTCCCACGTTTTTTAGTAAAAAGAACAGGAATATTTTTGTCGAAACTTGTCTAAACTGTGCAGATTGACGTTTCCCTTTATCCATGATATACCAGTTTTCATTTTACACAGAGAAATATTCCTAAATCA
>ERZ507768.14-NODE-14-length-77639-cov-5.88905_pt1 | contig 77639 bp, 50 predicted proteins | sample MGYA00513603_ERZ507768 | MGnify/ENA metagenome assembly ERZ507768 | reverse complement strand
TCTTCCGATCTCTGTAACTAAGGAAGTACCTATCGAAATTCATTGGAACTTCTAATTTTTATTCTTATTGTTGTTCTTACAAAGTTGCACCAGAACAGAAAGCGCGCACCACTTATGACAACATTCTGCGTGTCATCAGAGATCCGGATGTTGTGGACCCCATCCGTTTCCTGCGTGAAAGAGAAGTTGTGCATTTCCAGCGTTTCGGTGAAACCCTCCGTTCCGTTCAGGAAGAACTGGATTTCAAAAACTTCTATGCATTCAATCCCAGCTTTGACATGCCTGCCAAATGCAGCTGCGATTCAGGCTGCAGCAAATGACATTCATGCGCCGGGAATTATTGGAAGCCATGCAAAAGGTGATCACCACTGCACCGGAAGCTTACGCCTTTGTTTACGGTGGAAAAAAATATCCTCATATCAAAGGTTTCGTATACTTTTTCCCGCTGTGGGGAGGTACGGTTGTCCTTGCTGATGTTGCCGGACTTCCCACATCGGAAGCTGCCTGCCGGGAAAAAATCTTCGCCTTTCACATTCATGAAGGTTCTTCCTGCGAAGAAAATGCAGAAGGGGATTTCCCACTGACCGGCAGCCATTTAAATCCAAAGGATTGTCCGCACCCGGAACACGCCGGAGATCTGCCTCCGCTCTTTGAAAATGACGGCTATGCCCTTTCCATGTTTTATACCAACCGGTTCGTCCCGGAGGAAATCATTGGCCGGACGGTTGTGATCCACGAAAACCCTGACGACTTCAAAACCCAGCCCTCAGGGGATTCCGGCAGCAAAATAGCGTGCGGGGAAATAAAAAGCAATCTGGAAGATTAAAGCACCGCATTTCATTCCATGAAAATAGGCATCCGCAGATGAACCTTCACCTGCCGATGCCTTTTTCCTGACTTTGAGTATAAAATTAATTTCCGCAGTGATGGCCGCACTCATGGGAATGCTCACCGCAGCTGCCGCTTCCGTGCTCATGCTCATGATGTGCACAGACTGTATCCGGATCATAATTCAGGCTTCCTGCCAGAAATGCCTCCACCTGGGCATCCGCATCTCCGCATGCTCCGGGATAAAGCTGGATCCCTGCCTCTGCCAGCGCATTCCTTGCACCGCCGCCGATACCTCCGCAGATCAGCACCTGAGCACCGCACTGATTCAGAAATCCGGCCAGGGCACCATGTCCGCTGCCATTGGTATCTATCACTTCAGAGGATACGATCTTACCGTCCTCCACCTCATATACCTTGAACTGTTCTGTGTGTCCAAAATGCTGAAATACCTCTCCATTGTCATATGTCACTGCAATCTTCATGTTTGAATCTCCTCTCCTGAATGATTGAACGCACGCATTCTGCCGGTGTTCTCTCTGCCCGCAGATTCTGTAGCTCCCGCCGCTGATTTCCAGAGATGACGCCTCCACCAGAAAACGCGCCAGCTTCTTCCTGGCTTCCGTATAGACCGCCTGGACAGTGGCTCTTCCCACTTCCATCTGCACCGCACACTCTTCCTGGGTATATCCCATATAATCAATCAGCCGAATCGTCTCATACTCCTCGACTGTCATCCGTATCCGATGCGTAGGCTGACCGCCCTCACCCGGCACAAAAAAACCGCACCCCGGCAGCCTGCATATCCTCTTTTCCTTACTCGGCCTCGGCATCTCTCCACCTCCCGCAGCCTCTCACTTCTCATGCATTCATTATTAACATATGCTTATTATACTCATGTTATTAGCATATGTCAACTATGTATTCAAAAGTTTTTTCTCCCGGCCCGTCCGCATTTTCAACTCACAAATGATTTGCCCCTTTCAATATTTCATACACATCCCTCTGATGCAGCTCCCTAAACTTCGCCACCGTAAACGTATCCTTCCCCGTTGCCCTCTCAGCCATATCCACCAGTTCTTCTTCCGTCAGCACCCCGGCCTCCAGTTTTCCCAAACAAACCGGCATTCCCAGTTCCCTGAAATATTCCACCGTTTTTCTTATCCCTTCTCTCGCAGCAGCCACATCATCTTCCGCCTGCACACCCCACACCTTTCTTCCATACTGCGCAAACCGCCCCGGCTCCTCCATATACACATACAGTGCCCAGGACTCCCAGACAGCAGACAGGCTAGCTCCGTGTGCCACATCGTATTTTGCGCTGAGCTCATGTCCGATCTTATGGGGTGCAAAATCTTTTTCCGCTCCAAGCCCCGTAATTCCATTATGGGACAGACTGCTGCACCACATCAGCTCACTCATGGCCTCGTAATCCGTCTGGTCCTTCCACGCCTTTCTCCCGTTTTCAATGACAGTCCGCAACAGCGCCTCCGCAATCTCGTCTGTCATCTGATTTCCCTTTGTATGGGTAAAATACCGGTCCAGGGTATGCATCATAATATCCACGATTCCGCATGTCACCTGATATTTTGGCAGCGTGTAGGTAAGCTCCGGATTCATAATGGCAAATTTCACCCGGTTAAAATCCGTGCTCAGTCCCTGCTTCCTTCCAATGGCCTCATTTGTCAGCACCGCGGAATCACTCATCTCACTTCCCGCTGCCGCAATGGTCAGAACCACTCCCACAGGAAGGCTCTTTGTCAGAGGCACTTTCTGTGTCCAGATATCCCAGAGCGCAGTTCCCGGATTCGCCGTCCCGTGTGCGATCCCTTTTGCCGTGTCAATGGAGCTTCCCCCGCCCACAGCCAGAATAAAGTCTGCTCCAAAGGAAACCGCAGCCTCCACACCTGCCTGTGCAAAGGACAGCCGCGGGTTTGGTTTCACCCCGCCCCACTCTTTGAAGGCGATCCCCGCCCTCTCAAGTTCCGCTTCGATCCTGTCAAGCAGCCCGCTTCTTTTCACACTGCCTCCGCCATAGACAAGGAGTACCCTGTTCCCGCCCCATTTTTTTACTTCCTCTGCTGTTTTCTTCTCCGCGTCTTTTCCAAACACTACTTCTGTAGGTGCGTAATAAATAAATTCCTGCATAATTTCTCTCCTTTTCTCCCGTAATTCCTGTTCTTCCATGCGCTTTCCCAGGCGGTACGTGCCTGGGCTGCCCCTCCTTTTTGGGACATTCCTGCGCATTCTGGCCATTAAGTTCAGTATACTTTATTTTTTCACACATTTCCACGAAAAACCCCTAATAATTCAGGAAATCTCTTGTCATTCCCCTGCATAGAATGATAAAATAGATATCAGCTACTAATGAAACCATTTTGACTGAAACGAGGAGGTTTTACACTATGGAATACCGTAAATTTGAAAATCTGGGCGTATCTCCGTCCCTTCTGGGCTTTGGCTGCATGCGCTTTCCGCAGACACCTGACGGAAATATCGACGAGGCGGAAGCTGAGAGAATGCTGGACCGCGCACTTAAGGCCGGAGTCACCTACATAGACACAGCCTATCCATACCACAACGGCGACAGCGAACCCTTTGTAGGAAAAGTCCTGAAAAAATACGACCGCAAAAGCTTCTATCTGGCAACCAAACTGCCCGTATGGAATGTAAAAACCCTGGATGACGCAAAACGTATTTTCCAGGAACAGCTTGACCGTCTGGATGTGGATTATGTGGACTTCTACCTGCTTCACTGCCTGGACAAAGAAAAATGGCAGAATGTCCTGAATCTGGGTATCATCCCTTATATGGAAGAGCTGAAAAAAGAAGGAAAGATCAAGTTTTTCGGCTTCTCCTTCCACGATGATTTTGAAACCTTTAAAACCATAGCCACTTACCGCAAATGGGACTTCTGTCAGATCCAGTACAACTACGTGGACACAGACATACAGGCCGGTGACAAAGGCTACGAGCTGACACAGGAGCTGGGTATCCCTCTGGTGATCATGGAGCCTGTCAAGGGCGGCTCTCTCGCCACTCTGCCGGATTCCGTCACAGAACCATTCAAGGATTACAAACCAAATGCCAGCATTTCCTCCTGGGCGCTTCGCTGGGTGGCAAGCAAACCCAATGTAAAAGTAGTTTTAAGCGGTATGACCACTATGGAACAGGTGGAGGACAACCTGAGCACATTTGAGAACTTTACGCCGCTTTCCCTGCAGGAAAAGGAAATCGTAGCTGATGTTGCCACTGCTATCAAACAGCGCACCAAAAACGGCTGTACCGGATGTGCATACTGTATGCCATGTCCCTTTGGCGTGAACATCCCCCAGAATTTCCGCATCTGGAATGATTTGTCCATGTATGAAAATAAAGAACAGGCCAAACGTGCCTACTTTAATGACCTGGAAGAAGATGCCCGGGCTGACCACTGCCAGAAATGCGGCAAATGTGAGGAAGTCTGTCCCCAGGCCATGTCCATCCGCGACGATCTGGAGCGCGTTAAGGAAGCCATGGAGAATCTTTGATTTTTTATACAGTCAATGCACAGACCTGACCGAATAATCACCTCCTGATTTTCATATACTGTAAACGCCGGAAAGAGAAAAGGAGTATTGATAATACTATGAAGGAAAAATTATCTTCCAAAACTTTAAAACATGCCGCGGTCGCAGGGGCAGGTGTCTGTATAGGGGCCTCCTATGTGCTCACCAGTTTTCTGAGGCGTTTTGCCCTCTCCCGCACATTTCCCATGTACCGGACGGAGCGGAAAAATACAGACAAGCCTGATCCGCTGGGCGATTTCCTGCGTCCAGGCAAGGAATGGATCCGGAAAGAAGCTTCCTCAGTCACTCTGATCAACCGGGACGGCATGAAGCTGAACGGGCTATTTCTCCCCTCCATCCAGGCGGGAAGCACACGCTATGTGATTCTATGCCACGGCTACCGCAACAACTGCTGTGAGCTGGGCATGTATGCCAGACACTTCTGGCACAGAGGATATTCCGTGCTTCTTCCCGATGCCAGAGGACACGGGGACAGCGAAGGCAAATACATCGGTATGGGATGGCAGGAGAGAAAAGATGTGCTGGAGTGGATTGACTTTCTCCGCCAAAAGGACCCCAAGGCCCAGATAGTCCTGATGGGCATTTCCATGGGCGCAGCAACAGTAATGATGACTTCCGGCGAAAATCTTCCGTCCAATGTAAAGGCTGTGATCGAGGACTGCGGATACACCAGTGTCTGGGAAGAATTCAGCGTGCAGATCCACAATTATTTCCACCTGCCGCCCTTCCCCTTTTTGTACCTGTCCTCCCTGGCCTCCAGAATTCGTTACGGTTTTTCCTTCAAGGAAGCCAGTGCCATACGGCAGGTGGCAAAATGCAACCGCCCCATCCTCTTCATTCACGGCTCAAAGGACACCTTTGTTCCCTTCTACATGCTGAACAAGCTGTACCACGCGGCCAAATGCGAAAAGGAAAAGCTGGTTGTGGACGGTGCCGGACATGCGCTGTCCTGTGCCACTGACCCCAAACTGTATTTCCGTACCGTAGACAGATTTCTGGACAAATATATCATATAAAGAAGAGCTGCCGTACAGGATAAATTCCTGCACAGCAGCTCTTCTGTCTTTTTAAAAAATTTCTTCTCAGCAGGCGGTCAGCACTTCTGTAACCGCACACAGCAGCGGTTCCTCCAGCTCCATGGCAAAAAGGGCCGGAACTGCTCTCTCACCCAGCTCCTCCACAGTTTTCAGCACAGCCTCTTTTACATCATAGGCAATCTGCGCACGCTCCAGGATCTCATATACACTTCCTGTCATATCCTTTTCAGCCATCATGAGCCCTTTTATAAACCGAACTTTAATCTCACTTGTCACCGGTACTTCCTCTGCCCTGACCGTAAGGGTTCGTGTATCGGCATCATAGGACTGCACTGCTTCCATGGCCTGTCCGTCTGCCAGCACCTCTGCAGCAGCATTTTCCACGCCTTTAAAGCACAGTGTCCATGTCCTTCTCTCAGGCAGCACGGAAATATTTCCTTTCGCGGCAGAGATCAGGAAACTCTCCCCGTTTTTCTGTGTCAGCTCTGTGCAGACCCAGTTTTCATCTGCATCCTCCGGTGAATCCCCCTCATCCTCCCAGAGGGAAAAGCTGCCGTCAGCTCCCGGGAAGATACAGATTTCCAGATTCTGCGGATTACTCAGATCATTCATCTGCTCCGGAAGCTCCTGCATGGGCACAATGCCTCCGGCACGGACAAATACCGGCATCTCCTCCACACATCTATAGACAGAAAGCAGACGTCCGCCTTCATATCGGCGCCCGTTAAAGAAATCAAACCAGGTGCCTTTTGGAAGCCATGCCTTCGCGCATCCCATACAGGTGCAGGTATCTGCCGGATCTGTGATAGGTGCTGCGATCAGCTCTGTTCCGAAATAATATTCATTCGGCACATGGTAAGTCTCCTCCCTCTCCGGCTCCAGCCAGTACATAGGCCGCACCAAAGGCTGGCCGTCCCTGCTGGCGTAACGGTTCATGGTGTACAGATACGGCACTAATTTATGGCGCAGGCGAAGAAATTCTTCCATGACGCTCTGCGTAATCTTGTTATATTTCCATGGTTCCTTGCCATTGAAAGGATTATCCGTGCTGTGCAGGCGGTTCAGCGGTGAAAATACACCTAACTGCACCCATCGGGCAGTCATCTCATCATCGCGAACCCCGTGCATATGGCCTCCGATGTCGTGGCTCCACCACCCATATCCTGCATTGCTGGCAGTTGCGGTAAAGTAGGGCTGGAATCTCAGGCTCTCCCAGGAAATAACCGTATCACCGGAAAATCCGATGGGGTATCTGTGGCTTCCGATTCCGGCATATCTGGAAAAGGTGAGACGCCGTTTTCCTCTCCTGGCACTGTCCAGATAATGAAAATGGTTCAGCATCCAAAGCGGATCCAGTCCCGGAATCTTTGTGACGGTTCCCTGCTGCCAGTCCAGCCACCAGAAATCAACGCCCTCGTCCTCCAGAGGATGATGCAGCTCCTCAAAGTACACCTCCAGAAAATGCCTGTCCGTCACATCAAACGGCACCGGCTCCCCGCTTTTTGGATCTATTCCCATACGTTTCGCCACCCGCTCGTAGGCCTCCTCATAGGCACGTACCCCGTCCGCAGGATGTACATTCAGTGTGATCTTCATATTTCTGCTGTGAAGCCAGTCCATAAACTCTTTTGGGTCCGGGAAAAACTCACGGTTCCAGGTATATCCGGTCCAGCCGCTTCCGTATTTCGGATCAATATCCACCAGATGCCAGTCCATATCCACAACGGCCACCGAGAAGGGAATCCGCTCCCGCTCAAAACGCTCCATCAGCTCCTTGTATTCCTGCTCTGTGTATCTGTGATAGCGGCTCCACCAGTTTCCGAACACCCATCGGGGCAGCAGTGGTGTTCTGCCGCAGAGATAGTAGAGGTCCTTTACTGCCTCCTGATACCTGTGGCCATAGCCGAAGAAATAGAGATCAATACTTCCCTCCGGACGCAAGTCCACCCATCCATCCTCTGTAACTGCCATACTGCGGCTGTCATCCACAATGGAAAATCCGTTTCTCGACACCACACCGCTTTCCAGAGGAATAGCCCCGTCCGCCTCGTCCAGAGTGCGTGCTGTTCCTCCCAGATCTTTTACAGGGTCCTTATAATGCCAGTTCGTCTCATTGGATTTTCCGCCTGTCACTTTGATAAAAAGACCGTTTGGGGCAAATTCCTGTTTGTTGTAGGTAAGCTCCAGGGCACTGGTAAAGATTTTCAGTTCCCCCTCTGTCTCTGACACCTTGAATACAGGCACCGGAAAATCCCGGTTGAGAACTGTCTGGGTTGCCCTGTCCTCAAAACTTCCGTCTCTGCTGTATTCCAGACGCAGAAGAGATTCCGTCAGAACTGTGATTCTGTAGTTTTCCCCCTGAATAATGCTTTCTTTTCTGGCCATCGGCCTTGCCTCCAGCTTTTCATTGATTCCGCTCATGTCTGATCCTCTCCTGTAAAATTTTTTTTCTTCCGGAGTTCTCTCTCCGTTTTCCTTTATTGTAATTGTTTTGTATAATACCCGCAAAGGTTTTTTAAGAAAACCTGCTGTTTTTATGCAATATCGTCATTTTTGCCTCTTTATCCTGTCGATATCTTCTAATTGACATTGGTTTCTGATTCTGGTATGATGTAAGCTGCTGATTGTGTATAAGAGGGTGCCGCGATAAGCATTTACTGCGCTTATGCGACACCCCTTTTTCATGCAGCAGCACATTTCAGCGTGACGAACCTTTATATAATGAAGGATTCGGGGCAGTCCCCCGATAGAAAGGATTATTTATTTTATATGGAAACAACGAAATTTGAAGAATTGGATTTATTCCCGGAAATTGAAAAAGCAGTGAGATACATGGGTTTTGAGGAGGCCTCCCCCATTCAGGCCAAAGCGATTCCTGCAATGATAAGCGGCCGTGATATTATCGGCCAGGCACAGACCGGAACAGGAAAAACCGCAGCCTTTGGTATCCCTCTTTTGCAGAAGATAGATATTAAAAACAAGAAACTCCAGGCCATTGTACTCTGTCCCACAAGAGAGCTTGCCATTCAGGTGGCGGATGAAATCCGTAATCTGGCAAAATACCTGCACGGCATTAAAGTGCTCCCCATCTACGGCGGCCAGGACATCGTAAAACAGATCCGTTCCCTGAAAAGCGGAACACAGCTTATCATCGGTACCCCGGGCCGTGTCATGGACCACATGCGCAGAAAAACCCTGAAAATGGAAGATGTGCACACCGTTGTCCTGGACGAGGCGGACGAGATGCTCAACATGGGATTCCGCGAAGACATCGAGACCATTTTAAGCGGAGTTCCGGAAGAACGCCAGACGGTACTCTTCTCCGCCACCATGCCCAAACCCATCCTGGAGATCACCAAGAAGTTCCAGAAGGACGCTGAGGTCATTAAGGTGACGAAAAAAGAACTGACCGTTCCCAATATTGAACAGTTCTACTATGATGTAAAGCCAAAGAACAAGGAAGAAGTGCTCTCCCGTCTTCTGGACCTCTATTCCCCAAGACTCTCCGTAGTGTTCTGCAATACAAAGAAGCAGGTGGACCTCCTGGTCAATGCCCTGATCGGCAGGGGCTACTTCGCTGCCGGCCTGCACGGAGATATGAAACAGGCCCAGCGTGACCGCGTGATGCAGAGCTTCCGAAAAGGAAGAACCGACATTCTGGTTGCCACAGATGTAGCTGCCCGCGGCATTGATGTGGATGACATTGAAGCTGTATTTAATTATGATCTCCCCCAGGACGATGAATACTATGTTCACCGTATCGGACGTACCGGACGTGCAGGAAGAGAAGGCCGTGCCTTTACCTTCGCCAGCGGAAGGGAGCTCTACAAATTAAAAGAGATCCAGCGCTACTGCAAGACAAAAATCTATGCGCAGAAGGTACCTTCCTTAAACGATGTTGCCAACACCAAAATGGAAAACATTCTGGAAAATGTGGACTCTGTCATTGAAAGAGAAAATCTTTCTCTCATGATCGATGCCATTGATGAGAAAGTCAACAACTCTGACTACACAACTCTGGACCTGGCTGCTGCCCTGCTGAAAATGTACATGGGCATGGTGCAGGAGGAGCCGGACGAGGAAGTTGTGGATTTCGGTGACACCGGAGCTGAGGAGCCCGGCATGGTCCGCCTCTTCATCAATATCGGTAAAAAACAGCGTGTCCGTCCCGGAGATATCCTGGGCGCCATTGCAGGGGAAAGCGGAATGCCCGGCAAACTTATCGGTAGCATTGATATGTTTGACAAATACACCTTTGTGGAGGTTCCCAGAGAGTATGCCAAAGATGTGCTGAATGCCATGAAGACCGCCAAGATCAAAGGAAATACCATAGCCATTGAACCTGCAAATCAAAGATAAGAAAAACATCTGCCGTGATTTGCATAACACCCGAAAGGGTGTACAATCATCCGATCGTATGTTAAAATGTCTGTATCCTGATAAAATAAGGGGATACAGACATTATTTTTATGCCGAAATACAGCATTTACATGCTGCCGGCAAAAGGGGGTATACCAATGAAGAAAAAAATTGCAGCACGGATGCTCTCGGCCATCCTGGTTTCCGCCATGCTTTTTTCAGTAAGCGGCTGCGGCAGCCGTCAGGCAGAAGAAGCATCCAAGAAGACGGAGGCGGCCGCAGAGACGAAAAAGGATTCTCCTTCTGACAAAGATACGAAGGAAGAGAATACGGAAGCTCCGAAAAGCACCGTAAAAATACTGGACGGAAAGGGCATTACACTGAATAACGGGGAGAACAATGCCGGTACGCCGCAGTCATACGGGGAACCTTCCCAGGAGACAGAAGTCCCTGCAGAGTCAGCGGAGACAGAAGTTCCGGGCAGCACCCAGACCGGCCCTCAGGAGATTCCGGACCCTTTGGCAGGTACGGAAGAACGCCGTGATCTGACTGCAGAGGAACTGGACGCTTTCTCCGCCTTTGTCAGTGACATGGAGAATTACGGTTTTCTGTGCTCTACCTACAGCGTTCCTCAGGAGGTTGACCTGGATCAGGTTTTATACACCGGCGCAGGTATGAGTTCTGAACCGCTTACTTTTGAGGAAAGCGCCGCACTGCAGGCAGCGGAGGGGGAACCGGTCTTTACAGATGTGACACATCTGACCTCACAGCAGATCGAGGACTTTCTTCAGCGCAAGATGGGAATCAGCCTGAGCGAAGTCAGCCGCTTTAGCTGGACTTATCTGGAACAGTTTGACAGTTATTATGTCCAGCACGGAGACACCAACCGTGTGACCTTTCTCTGCACCAGCGGATGGACAGAGGACGGCATGTACTATCTTGACTGCCAGACTGAGAGCGGCGACATTCACACTGCGCTGACGCTGGAGAGAAGCGGTGACACGTATCTGTTCCGTTCCAATATCATGCAGTAAAAAACTGCCGTACCGGCTGCCGGGAAATATTCTTCCCGTCCGCCGATGCGGCAGTTTTTACTTTTCAATACAATCTAGTCCACCACTTCTACGCTCTCTATGACCGGCTGGTCCTCCGGCGCCACACTTCCGTTACTGTCCGTTGTTTTCACCTCATCACAGATTTTGTCCACAACATCCATGCCTTCTGTCACATGACCGAAAGCGGCATATTCCTTGTCCAGATGTGAGGATGTCTCCTGTACAATAAAAAACTGGGAACTGGCGCTGTCCATATCGCTGGAACGTGCCATGGAGATGGTTCCTCTCGTATGCTTCAGAGGATTGTTGACTCCGTTTTTGGAAAACTCACCTTTGATGGTCTGATCCGCACCGCCGGTGCCGTCTCCCTTCGGGTCACCGCCCTGGATCATGAATCCCTTGATGATCCTGTGAAAAGTCAGGCCATCGTAGAAACCCTCCCCGGCCAGATTCATAAAATTTTCCACGGTCACAGGCGCCGCCGAGCTGTCCAGCTCCACAGAGATGGTGCCGTAATCCTTTATATGGATTTTCACATGATGCAGGTCTTCAGGTGATGCCTGGCTGACCGGCTCCTCCTGCTGTCCGCCGCATCCTGTCAGCAGAACAGACAGTGCCAGAGTCACTGCCGCAAGTAAACAGTTCCATTTTTTCATATCTCATGCCCTTCCTGTTTTGACCGGAATATCACGTTCTCCGGCCATATTGTCTTATATTATGGTCTATATTTTGGCCGCAAAATGCATCTGCGGACAACAACGCCAGTATACCATATTTTTCGTCCTCGGAAAAGACTGAGCTTCTTATTTTTATTTCAGACCTATATAAATATAAATGACTGCGTTCTCCACATCCTGATTCCGGTATTCTTCAAAATCTGCGCCGAATGCCCTGTCCAGATCCATCTTCCACAGCTCCTGCCAGAATGCCGCCACTGCACGCTGCATATGGCCTTTTACTGTAAATCTGGCATATCTGCCCGCAGGAATCCGCAGGCTCACCATACCTTCCGGTGCCTCCCCTTCTGCATCTGTCTCGCACCCCACGGTAAAATCATAATCGTCCAGAATCCCTCCGGCATATCCGGAATAAATCCCCAGCGGCATTCCGCTGCACTTATCCGGTATCGTATCGTGGATTCCCTGCACAAAAAATCTATCCCAGAGTCCGCCGATCACGGCTCCCACATCAGGTGCCTGGTTATTCGTACGTGCTCTCAGGCCAAAAACCTTTTTCTCTTCTAATTCCACAATTTCATATTCCATTTATAACAGCCTCATCTCTTCTGATTTTCCGGCCCGGACAGAACCCACAGGAACCGCCGGATACGGGATAAGGCTACTATAACAGATGAACCATGACAACTGTCTGTCATCATTGCCGGGGTTATTCCGTTTCTTTTTGATAACGTCTCTGCATTCTGCCGAACATGTCCGCCAGTTCCTTCCGCAGCTCTTCCGGTTCCAGAAGCTCTATCTGTTCCCCAAAACTTAAAAGCCATCCATAAAGACTGTTCCTGTCCACAAAATCTGATTCAAACAGCAGGAATCCATCCTCCTGTTCTGTAAAACACTCCACCCCGTACTCTTCAATGAGACGCCATTTCATACCGGATGCACACCGTACCTTCACATGGATGGAAGCGGGATAGATACGCCTGGGGGACCAGTCACAGTCAGGGAGCTGCCTTTTTTCAAACTTCCCGCCTGTATCCCGAAGACTGTCCATACGGTTTAATTTGAACATCCGGTAATCGTTTCTCTGCCTGCAGTATCCCCACACATACCAGGAAGACCACTGAAAAATCAGAAGATACGGCTCAATCTCCCGCTCCCCCTCTCCCCTTGGGGAATAATACCGGAAGCTTATGAGGCGGCAGGCTTCAATGGCATTTTGTATCCGTTCTATCTTTGGCGCAAGGGCGGATTTATACCAGGAGGACAGATCAATTCTGATATGGTCATTGCTGGTGAGCACGTCCCGGCTTCCCACGGACAGCTTCTCCATTAGAAGCTGATACCGGTTAGTTCCCGCCACACTGTCCAGGCTCCTGAGCCCTGCCAGAATGGACTGCATGTCCCCGGAAGTCAGAAGCGTCTTATCCAGCCGGTATCCCTCCATAATGGAAATGCCGCCGTTCTGCCCCTGGGTCGTGACCAGCGGAATCCCCGCCTTGCAGATATCCTCCACATCCCGGTTAATGGTTCGTCTGGAAACCTCAAATTTTTCTGCCAGATAAGGGGCTGTCACCTTATCCTGCTGCAGCAATATAGAGAGTATGCCGATCAGCCTGTCTATTTTCATCTCTTTACCTCAGTTTTCCTTACTATTTCCACAGAATATCCGCTTTTTTCCTGGGCGCGGTGCGTCTGTATTTCACATCCGGATATCCCAGCAGCATACAGCAGGAAACCATCTTTTCCCCGATTCCCAGCCACTCCCGCAGAACAGGGCTTTCCTTAATAACACGCATCATATAGCCGCTGTAGAGCGCTCCCAGGCCCTGTGTAACGGCCATATTCTCGATATTGGCGGCTGCAAGGCCTCCATCCAGAGGATTTTCCGAAGCAATGACCAGAAATACAGGTGTATTGAAAAAGAATGTATCCTTCTCCCTGTCCCGCTCCCATAATTTATAGAATAAGGAAAATGCCCGGGCATAATCCGGCCCTGTCTCTTTTAAGGACCGGATGATCCCCGGCATTTCCTGCCAGACAAGGCTTTTAAACTCTGCCAGCCGCTCTCGGACCACCACGAAAGTACAGTCCTGCATATTTTTGGCTGTGGCTGTATAGCGGCCCGCCTCCAGGATCTTTCCTATGGTTTCTCTGTCCGGAATCTCCTTCTTAAAACTGCGGATGCTTCTGCGGTACTTTACAGCTCTTAAAAAATGTTCACCGGAAACGGAAAACTCACCCTCCCGATACTCCTCCACATCTTCCATATCAAATTCCGGGATGGACACCGCATTGACCGGACAGACCGCAACGCAGTGGCCGCACTGGATGCACGGACGAATGGCCGCAGCTATTCCCTCATCCAGATGAATGGCACTGCCCGGGCAGTCCTTCACACATGCCCCGCATCCCACACAAGTTTCCTGATTGATCACTATCATGGCAAAATCCTCCTTTGCTGGCTATTGAAATCATATTCTGTTATAATAGATGGAAATAGAAACGGAGGGATTTATATGGAACTTATTCTGCTTTATTTGAAGTATCCGCTCCGCATGCTGGGCGCCATTCTCTGTGGTGCCCTCATCGGATACGAGCGGGAAAATCAAATGAAAATGGCCGGCATCCGCACACATTCCATTGTGTCCCTTGCCTCCGCACTCATGATGATCGTATTAAAATACGGATTTTTCGATGTCCTGTCCTCCCACGTAAACCTGGACCCATCCCGTATCGCCGCGGGTGTGGTCACTGCTATCGGTTTTCTGGGCGCAGGGGTCATCTTCACCCACAAGATGAATATCAGCGGCCTGACCACCTCAGCAGGGCTGTGGGCAACGGTCGGCGTGGGCATGGCACTGGGCGCAGGTATGTATGTTCCCGGCATCACTGCCACTGTCCTGATACTGCTTCTGCAGTTTTTCTTCCACCGAAATTTCCGCTGGCTGAAATCCTCCAGCATTGAGCAGGTGACCCTTATCATGGAGCAGGAGGATGATCTGCGCAGCATCCTGGAGAATACCTTTCACCTGGATGAGATCAAGATCACCAGCATGAAGGTAAAACGCCTGAAAGACAATCAGGTGGAAGTGAAGCTTTTCGTAAAGTTCCCGGACAGCTATGATATCTTCCATACCCTGGAGCTTCTCAGGAAAAATCCCAAAATCACTTCCATCGATCTATAGCTGTTATCTGACAGCAGGCTATGTATAAGGCCTGCTGCCTTTCTATGCCGCGGCATTTAAATCGTGATAAAACATGTACTGCTGCAGGATTCCCGCATATCCCTTATACCTTTCATGGGGAAATCCTCCCGGATAATGAGCCTCCAGAATCTTTTTCACATGAGTATCCACCGGAAATGCCTCTATATGGTAAAGTCCGAAAAGGCAGATACAGTCTGCCACCTTTTTTCCGATCCCATACTGTTTTACCAGCTCTTTGTGGGCAGTCTCATAATCTGCCAAACGCAGCATTTCCAGGTCCAGACTGCCGTCCAGGACAGCCTGCGCTGCACCTAAAATGTACTTATCCCTGTATCCCAGTCCCAAGGTGGAAAGGACTTCCATACCTGCATGCGCGATTGCTTCCGGTTCCGGAAATGTATCATACCGCAGCCCTTCCTCTGTATACTGTTCTGTTCCTACGGTACTGCACAGCAGTTCAACGCTTTTTCTGATGCGGGAGATATTGTTGTTCTGGGATACTAAAAAGGTCACTATCATTTCCCATAAATCCTGACGCAGGATCCGTATACCCCATCCTTCCCGCACCGCTTCCAGAAGATAGGTATCCTCCGCATCTACCAATCTTTTGATCGCGCCGTAATCTGTATGCAGGTCCAGATAATCCTCCCAGATTTCTCCAAACGCTTCCTCTGTGCAGGAAAAAGAAAACATGTCTCCGTTCTGTTCTATTTCCAGATACTTTCCAAAAGCGGTAAGGGCATACACATTTTCCCTTTTCCGGACCATTCGGAAGCACTGCCCGGACTCTGCGATCTGCCGCAGATCCAAATCTGCTATTTTTCTCTCTGTCATTCCCTTTCCGTTTCCTCCCCCAGTCTCTCTCCCATTTTCACAATGGTCTCATAACCGTTCTCTGTATTTTCCAAAAAACGCCGGTCAAACTTCACCGCATCCTTCTGAAAGAGCAGGATCACAGTGGAACCGCCGAACTCAAAGCGTCCCTTTTCCTCTCCCCTTCTCACGCTGCCCTCCTCATGATAATTGGTGATACGCCCCACCATGAGTGCACCTACTTCCATCATGAGCACCACCTTAAAATGCTCACTCTGCAGCAGAGAGAATTCTCTTGTATTTTCCTTATAGATGGGACAGACCTCATTTGCCGCCGGATTCACCGTATGAAATACACCCGGTATCCTGATATTGACGGATTTGACGCCGTCATCCACATAGCAGTAGCGGTGATAGTCATCTACGGTCAGACGGAAAATGCACGCGTATCCTCCCCGGTATCTCCCGGCAATACGTCCGGAACGCAGCAGGGAATCCACGGTATACTCTGTCCCTTTAATAGAAAAGCGTCTTTTCCCGTCAATGGGATAGACGCTCAGCTTTCCATCACAGGGACTGATCAAAGTGCCTGCATCCCCCTCTATGGGCCGGTGTTCCTTCTTGATCTGTCTTGTAAAAAAATCATTGTAGGAGGCATATTCCCGCCCCTCATACAAGTCAAGGTCGATGCCCTGCCGTTTCACAAAGGGTTTGATGAGCACTCTGGAACACCTGCTGTCCAGAAACCATCCACCTGCTTTGGAAACTCCGGGCAAAACCAGGACCTTTAAAGCCAGACGTCCTGCCCTGTGGGTATACATCCACCGAAGGAGTCTGTCCTGCCCGGAATCCTCTGTTGTGATCTTTCCTTCTCTGTCTATGTATTTCATCCCGTTATCCTCCTGTATCTTACAGCTTTCGCAGCCAGGGAAGCCATGGCCAGCCGTGTCTGAATTCTATGCGGTATCTGGTCCTGAGAATCATAATGCAGAGAGCCACAGCCACCACTGCCACCAGAACTGCCAGCGTGGAGTTCTTTGGCTTTCTAAACCGGAAATTCACCACGAACAGTGTCCCTACCACCAGAAGCGCCAGGTGCAGGCATATGATGAATACAAAATCCGGTACAAAAAACTGTATCATGAACACCAGCGGAAGCACCACAGCCATGGAGGTGATGGGAAGGCCCTTGTAGTATTTCTCCCCCTCCTCGCTGACCAGTGCGCCTTTCATTTCCATCACGTTAAAGTAAGCGAGCCGTATGACAGAGTTGACACAGTACAGCGCTATGATCACCAGCCCCACAGGCCCCCTCACGCCTAAAAGGTAACATATCATAGCCGGAAATATACCGAAACAGACCACGTCACACAGGGAATCGATCTGGATGCCAAATGATTTCTCATCCTCTGTCCTGTTTTTCATGGAGCGGGCGATTTTTCCGTCAAACATATCACACAGTCCTGACAAAGCCAGGCAGAACACTGCCACCTTAAATCTGCCGTGTATTGCCTGCGACATTCCGAATACGGAAGAAATCAGGCTTATATAAGTCAATATCACTGAATAATTATAAAATCCTATCATCTTTTTTCTGTCCCTCTTTTCTTTATCCTTCCCGGTACATAAGGCGCCGGTTCTCAAAACCCTACGCGGCACTGTCCTGGACTTTACGTCCTATTGTAAAATGCGCAACTGCAGTCATACCCGCGCTGAAAAGCAGCTGCACGTAAAAAGCGATCCCTCTGCTTAAAACCATGCCGGGCAGCAGCAGGCTGCCCACAAAAATCGTCTTGAATATGATCAAAAACAGATTCTCACTGATTCCCATTCCTCCCGGCAGAGGCAGCATATCCACAGACACAGACACTACCGCCTGAAGCATGACCACATCATAGACACTTGCCCCGTGCAGACCGAAGGCCCGGTAAACAAACCATGTCACAAAAAACAGGGCAAATCTCTGCAGAAATGTGATCAGCAGCACATTTACGATCACTTTCCCATGTCCTTTCAGGTAATCCGAAGTAACCGTATAGTGATTCATGGACTCTTCCAGTTTCCTGGTCCTCTCCTCTTTTTTCCTGAAAATCCGCACATGTTCCAGAATCGCAAGTCCCTTCATCATAATGAACTTTGCCAGTGAGGGACACAGCACCAGGACAGACATGGCAATGCAGCAGAATACATTTAAAGCCACTCCCAGATAAAAGACCGGAAGAATTCCTTCCAGATATTTATGTACAAACCCTCTCTGGAAAAATGCAACAAAAAGGCCGATAAACACCAGCACCGATTTGTACGTGATGGTAACGATCATAAGCACCAGTGTAGCCACCGGAACGGGAATCTTGTTTTTCCTCATATAATAAATCTGCATAGGCTGCCCGCCGCTTGCGGACGGCGTGATACAGCTGAAGAAGAACCCGATACAGGAATACTGGAAGCAGGTCCTTTTCTTTGTCCTGATACTCAGTGTTCCCAGCATGTAATGGATAATGATGGATTCTCCCCAGATAAAAATGATCACGCCCAGCACCGCCGGAAGAAGATACCAGGGGTTCACCCTGACGATGGCCTTCAGCACAGCATGGAGATCCTCCCCGTGGAAAACACTGTATATGGTCAAAATGAAAACCGCTGCAAGAAACAGTCCGTTTCCTATTTTTTTCTTTTTACTTGTCAAACTTCACTCTCTTTCCCGCAGGCACTTTTTCTCCTGCTAAAAAACATTTCATATAATCTGTCAAATACTTTTTTAGACAGCCTGTAAATATTCGTATGGAATGCAATATAATAAGTAATTTCCGCTATGGCGATCCCGCCGAACACATCCACTATGTAATGCTGTTTTGTCACCTGCGTGGACACACATACCAGCAGGGCAAACAGGCAGGAAAATACCCGGTACGCCTTCGGAACCGATTTTCTTCCCCGAATGCCGATAAAACAAAACCAGCTTACCAGGCAGTGGATGGAGGGGAAGAGATTCACCGGCGCATCCATGTTATATACAGCCTGCAGCAGAGTCACCCAGATGCCCTCCCCTTCAAGCGCAGGCCTGACATTCGTTGTTGGCAGCAATAAAAAAAACACACAGCAGACCAGCCTTGACATCATGTCTGCCGTGGCAAAACGGATACAATGTTCCTCGCCCTGCCTTGCGATCAGTATGTAATTTATAATCCAGAACAGATAGCAACCCAGATAGACGGATACAAATCCGGGAACCAGAGGTACCGCCCTGTCAAAGGGCAGCGTCAGGTCATAATGCTTCCATTCGCCGGCAAGCTTGGCAATCCCAAAATACACAATACAGTTCACTGTCACACAGGAAAGCAGCGGAAATACTGCGTATGAGGGAATCCATGCATTCTTTTTCTGTTTGTTCTGCATAGTCTGTCTCCTTAATACATCTAAAAGGTATTATAACAGATTTCAGCAAATAGTCTAATAAAATTATCTTAATAACAATATTTTACTGTTTTGCGCAGGTTAATGCAAAAGAGCATCTGCCGGCTCAGTCGCCGCAGATGCTCTGTAAAAAATTCTTATTTTATTTTGTTATTTCTTATTCTGTCCGTCTTCTCTTGAGAAGACACACGATTCCTGCAAGGGAGAGCACAGCAACGCCTGCAAACGGAAGGATTGGTGTTTCATCTCCTGTTTTCACACTTTTGGCACCATTTCCGGAACCGGAACCGCTTCCTTTGCCTGAACTGCCTTTTCCTCCAGTGTTTCCGGGCGCCTTGGGTCCGGAACCTGATTTTTTCTTCAGATTCTTCATGGCTTTTTCAAGTGCCTGCGCTTTTTTGTCTACATCACTCTGTGACGCGCCGTCAGCGTCCAGGATTGCCTTTGCCTCCTTTAATGCCTGGCTGAAGGTTTGAAAGCTTGCTGCTGTGTAATCTTCTTTTTCCAGCTTTTCCGCCTTTTGGATCAGGGCTTTGATGCGGCTCAGATCCAGGCTGCTTTCGTTGTTTACCTTCACAAGCTGATTCATTGCTGCCTGCAGTTCTTTACCTGCCTTGTCCACAGTCTCCTGGTCCGCTGCTTTGTCAGCCAGAACTTTCTGGGCGTTTACCAGTGCCAGGTCAAAGACTGCCCATGTATCTTCCGTATAGTCAGCTCTTGTAAAACCATTGGCCTTCTCCACAAGCTTTGCAAGTGCTGCCTTGTCTGCCTCCTGCTCCGGGTCTTCCGGATCTTTTTCCCTTAATACCAGGGCTGCCATGGCTGCATTCAGAAGAGCTGTCTGCTCCTCCACCTGCTCCGCAGTGGCGGCCTCATTCTCAAAGACTTCTTTTGCTGCCTTCCAGGCCCGGGCAAATCCTTCCCAGCTCTCTTTTGTATATTTGGATTCCTCTTTTTTCTCTGCCTCCTCAATCGCTGCTTTCAAAGCTTCTTTATTTACCACATCTGCATCTTTTTTCTCCAGGTTCTCCATAGCAGACCGCAGGGCATCTCTTGCGTTGTCGGCTTCCTCCTGTGTGATATCTTCTTTTTCCGCCGCAGCTTTCGCTGCTGTCAGAGCCTCTGCAAACAGATTCCAGGTTTCCTCTGTGTAAGCATCCTCTGTCTTCTTCTCAGCCCGGGCGATCATACTGTTAAGCTCTGTCAGATCTGCTTTTTCGGTCAGGCCTGATATGGCATCGTTCAGTTCTGCCAGTACAGCATTCACAAGTGTCTGGTCCGCATCTGTATCGGCATAAATATCTTTTGCCTTTTCATAAGCTTTTCGGAACGCTTCCCAGCTTGCTCCTGTGTAATCTGCCTGCTGTTTTCCTGCCGCCTCAGCCAGTGCTTCCTTCAGCAGTGTTTTATCCGCGTTTTCCTTGATTTCATCTGCGTACCGGCCCATTGCCTGCCATTCAAGGACTCCGGTTCCCCTTGACGGGTCTTCCTCACTGCCCTCCCGCAGAGCCGGTTTCATAATCATCCGGATGGAGGTTGTGGTAATCTTGTCAAATGTTATCGTGTTAAATGTATCCGCATCGCATCCCATACGATTTTCAGAAACAGGAAGCCATGTACCCTCCTCACTGAGATACTCAATCTGTGCGGATGCAGGAAGGAAATCCCCGTTTCCATTTTGGAAGAAGTATACACTGCTGCCTTCCAGAACCACCGGTTTCTCCCAGGTATAGGATACCCAGCCGTCTTGTATGCTGCCGTTCTCATCGTAGCGGTCTAACCAGTTGTGCCATGCACCGTTTGCTGTATCCGCAGAATTCTCGGGTACTGCGCCGTCATTTAAAGCTGCAAGTCCGCCCAGATCGTATGGTCTGCCGTCCTGTCCGTCATAGCTGCATAATCCCTCTGCCGCCGCACAGGCCGCCATATTTCTGACCCCTGATTCAGTGCTGGCTTCTGTAAGGTTTTCCATGGCCTCCATAAGGCTGTCAAGAGCGTTGTCAACCTGCTCCTGATCCGTATATATGTCATTCAGAACTTCTTTTGCATTTTTCAGCGCCCGGTCGAATATTTTCCAGGAGTCCTCTGTATAATCTGTCTCCTGTTTCTCCTCTGCCGCCTCTACAGCTTTCCTGAGCGTATCTTTGTTTGGCAGTTCTTTTGCGTAAATGCCCATTACCTGCCATTCAAGGACTCCGGTTCCTCTGGAAGGATCTTCCTGATTCTCTTCCCTGAGGGCCGGTTCCATGTTCATACGAATCGCTGTGGTGGTGATTCTGTCAAATGTAGTGGTATTGAATCGGTCAGCTTCACAGCCAAGTCCCTCTGCACCTGTAACCGCGTTCCAAATGCCTTCCTCATCCAGATACTCAAACTGTACTGCTTTTGGAAGGAAATCTCCGCTTCCGTTCCTGAAATAATAAACGTTGGTGCTGTCAAGAACCACCGGTTCATCCCAGGTGTAGGATACCCATCCGTTAAGAACCTGGTTTTCACTGCCGTAACGGTCATGCCAGTTGTGCCATACAGGGCTGCTCTGGTCTGCAGAATTTTCGGGTACTGCGCCGTCATTGAGGGCTGCAAGGCCGCCCAGATCACTGAGCCGTCCGTCCAATCCGTCATAATTGCACAGGCCGTCCGTCTTAGCTCCCAAGGCCAGATTACGGATACCATCTCCGCCCTTTTCTTCCAGATTATTCTGTGCTTTTACCAGCCTGGAAAGGGCTAACTTCACTTCCTCACTGCTTACATCCGGATCGGCAAGGATAGCCTTAGCATCTGCCAGTGCCTTTTCAAAGGCTGTTTTTGTCTCCTGTGTATAAATCTCTGTTTCAATGCCTGAAGCCTCCTCCACAGCTTCTGTGAGAGCCGTCTTATCTGCTTTTGCTATGGTGCCGTATACCTTCCATTCCATCAGGCCAACACCATTTTTACCATTTTTATCTTCATCCTGTTTTACCATGGTCACCCGGAAAGCTTTCGTTGTCACAGGCTCAAAGGATGTAGTGTTGAAACCGTCAATTTCTGTTGCGTAAGCGGTCGGTTCTGTTACCTCATTCCAATTTCCTTCCTTGTCCAGATATTCATATTTATAAGATTCCGGAATATTAATACCACCGTTTGTGGTGGTGCTTCCGTCATACCAAAAATAAATATCACTTTCGTTTAATGTCACATCTGTATCCCATGTGTAAGTAACCGTTTCATATTCACTTTCATTGCCCCATGTACCGTATCTTGCGTACAATGACGGATCCGGATCCTGTGAACTTTCAGGTACAACTGCGTCATTTACCGCCGATAACTTTTCCCAGTCGGATATAAAGCTGGTTGACGGTGTTGCACTGTACGCCAGATTTGCATCCATTACAGGAAGGGTGATCATCACTCTCTCCAGTCTGGCTGCTGCCGCATCCACCTCATCCTGGGATGCTTCTGTATTGTCAAAGACAGCCTGCGCCTCCGCTATGGCTGTATTCAGGATTTCCTCAGCACCTTCCTCAAAAATATGGAGATTCAGGGCTTTGGCCTTATCCAGAGCTGCCTGCAGAAGTTTTTTATCTGCTGCGGATTCATCAGAGTAACCGTATACTTTCCATTCGATCACACCGCATCCCAGTGTCTTCGGGTTCATGATCATGCGGAATGCTGTGGTGGTCACAGGTGAAAAGACGGTTTTATTATACTGATTTAATTTTGTATCAAAGCCGTCCCCGTTCTCCACATCTCTCCAATTACCTTCACGGTCAAGATACTGGAAATTGACGGAGGCCGGCGCAAAGTTGCCGTCTGTAAAATAATAAGCATCCGTGCCTGTAATGGTAACCTCTGCGTTCCAGGTGTACTGTACCCAGGCTTCTCCTTTCTGGTCTCCCTGCCAGTTGTGCCATACACCGTGTGACTTGTCATTGGAGTTTGCAGGGTCAAATCCATCGTTTAAGCCTGCTACACCGCCCAGGTCATCCGGATTATCAAAAACAGCTGTGGGTACGGCCAGCAGAGCGATATTCTGTTCTTTTCCCTCCACTACCTGAACCATTGTGGAAATTTCCAGTTCCAGGGCATCAATTCTTCCTGAAACCTCAAATTCCCCTTTCTTTGCGTAGGAAGATTTGTCAATCTCATTCCATGTTACCTGTTCATATTGGCACAGACCGTTGGAATACTCCACCTTGGCTGTTTTCGGCATTTCAGGTGCTACGCCTACAGAGGTGATGACTGGTGATACCACAACCTCTGTCACGGTAACTGCCTCATCGGATCCATACGCCGCCTTGATTTCCTCTGCGCTCATGGCTTTTGACAGCATTTTAAAGTTATCATAGGTACCGTTCAGCCATGGAGTGCTTTCAGAATAAGAACGTCCCAGGAAGCTGCGCTGGGTGGTACCCAATCGGCTGAAATCAAATTCCGCATCCTCTATCTCTGCGTATGCTTCCCCGTTGATATACAGCACTGCCCTGTTGTCTTTCAGGGTGACTTCAATATTCTGCCATGCATCCGGGTTGAGGAGCACACCTGATTTTGCTGTTATGACCTCTTTTGTCTTCTGGTTTGTTATATTCAGCGACAGTTCGTTGGCGCTTTCGCAGGCAGCGTAGAACAAATTATCATCCATATCGCCGAATTCGAAAAGTCTCGTCCCGTTTGTCTGTTTGCCGTTCAGTTTTATATCCATGGATATGGTGGCCTCTTTGGTATATTTTGTAAGGCCGCTTTTCAGCTTTACGTATCCGCCGATCTCTCCATCCATGGAAACACCTCTGCCGTCTTTTCCTTCGGAAAATTCCACATTTGCTTTCAGTTCAGCATTGATACCTGAACCGCTGATATCTTTTACAGTTTTATTCTCTGTATCAACATTTGCCTCCTCAAAATCATAAGAAGCGATGGTTTCCGGAAGCTGCGGTATGCCTTCCACTGTAATCTTTACCGTATCACTGGCTGTATTGCTTCTGCCTTCTGCTGTAAGTTTCAGGGTGTATTCCCCCGCTTTGTCAAATTCCACTTTTGTGGAAACCGCTTTATCGTTTGCAAAAGTGACTTTTGCACCGGCTGGCGCCTCCTCTGCTGTCCATGTCACATCAGGGGTTCTGTGCAGCCATGCGGCATCTCTTGCCATACCGTGGAGAACCGTTTCTTCCTCCATGGTAACCCGGGTATCCTCCCCTGCATCCACAACAGGTGTTGTATCATTCAGAAGCTCCCCTGGCTGAATCCTGATCCCGGCGCTGTCACCTTCCGGAATAGGCAGAGCCACGGTCGTGGTCTGATCCTGAGCTTCAAAGCTTCCGGCTGTCTGACCGTTGACAAAAACCTGATAGGTACCTGCCGGAATACCGGTAATGTCCAGATTTGATTCATGTTCCTGTCCCGTCACATTTACGATATCCAAAGAAATACTGCTTCCGTCTTTGGAAACTACTGCGCTGCTGTACTGATCTCTGTACAGTTCCAGGGAAACCTGCTCATTGATCAGGTTCAGTCTGTGGTATACGCCGTCGAGAGGCGTCACCTCATAGCTGCTGCCATTGTCAGAGACTTCACAGCCATATCCAAGAAGTCCGAATACCGGGTCTTCTGCCACATCAGAGGAAGCGATCCTGATTGCTCCAAACAGGGCCAGATCTGCCTCTCCTGACATCTGTCTCCATCCATTGTGGAGTTTTCCGCCTCCGGTTCCCAGTGCCGTATCATTTCCCATCTCTGCCTGATATGTCCAGGCAGCCGTGCCCACATTTTCCGCATCCGCGTCAATCTGGCCGGAGTTGATGACAGTGAAGTTAGCCAGTTTACCTGCATAGTTAATGCGCTGTGCAAGTCCTGCCTCCTCAGATGACATGCCGTTATCCTGCCTGCGCAGCCAGTCATCCATGCAGTATCCTGCCAGGGAGGCTGTATACTGGAAGTTGAACCAGTTTTCGCCGCAGATGGTAGTTGGATTTCCGTAATGGTACCAGATTGGCTGTACACCGCGGCAGGCCCTTGTCTTTTCGTTTACTTTTGCCATGACCTCCTCGTTTCCGAACATTTTTGCCATGGTATATACAGCTTCCTCACTGGTATTGTCATATGGGTATTCTGAAATGTACGGATATTTGTCATTGGCAAAGTTATTAAATTTTTTCTCCATGACAGATTCCAGGTTTTCTGCCTCTTCCTCATATCCTCTCTCTTTAAGAGCCTGGATAATAGATGGTGTAGTGGACTCTCCCATAAGTCCTGTATTCCAGTTGTATCCTACACTTCCTTCGTTATAGAGGGCATCCATAATATGATAACATCGGAGCAGATAGGTGTCCGCATCCTCTTTGTACTCGATCAGATCCGGGTACTGCTCTGCGATTTTATACATGGAAAAGTAAGTATTATAAATATGGGGGTATGCGAATCCTCTGTATGTCGGTGTACCGTTCGGTTCCGGCATCAGGAAATCGTGTATCAGGAAATCTTCCTGGTGTTCCTGCATCAGATTCTCCCAGATAGCTGTATCCAGATATTCGTCCAGGGCCTGTACCTGCTCTTCCACAGGATTATAGGAATTCATTTCCGCCAGATACTCTCCATGGACATATCCCCAGTCATCACCCCAGCCCCAGTATCCGTCAAAGGAACCGCGTTTTGACTTGCTGTCCATCATCCAGTCATCAAATACTTTATCCTGGATAGCTCCCGGCGCGTCCCACTGTGTTTTCAGCAGAAAATCCGAGTGCAGATTCAGAGCGGACTGTAAATCATCCATCATATAGAACTGCAGCATGGTTGTCTTCTCTTTCCCGTTCTGTCTATAGTTCACAATGATATCATTCTGTCCCAAATCTCCGAAAGCGATATTATAAATATGGTACTGCTCACCGTCAACCACTTTTGTCTCTGTAAACTCTGCATAGGTGTTATCCTCTGTCTTTTCGCAGGGCAGGTTATTGGATACCGTATTGGTGCCCCGGTGAAGGTTATTGGTATGAGGACAACGGAATTCAAAGGATATATCCTCTGACGGAACCTTTGTATGCAGATACATTTTTGCCGGCATATCCCTGGCGAATGTCATGCCCGGGACTGCCACTGCATCCATGATGCCCTCTTCATACAGGGTATCTTTCATCTCTTTTTCATCCGCCACACCTGTGAATTCAAACGCGTAGGTTTTGCTTTTTCCGGCTTCAAGCGTCATACTGGTACTGTCCATATAGCCCTTATTGCCTGATTTCTCATCTGCACTGACAGCATCTGCGTGAATATAAAATACATTCAGACCATTTGCCCAGTCAGCCTGATCCATACACCACTCTTTTTCTTCTGCTCTTCTCTGTCCCACCTGCCAGTGGTCCTGGTATTCAAATCCTGCACCTGTCTCCGTATCCGGAGTCATGAGCAGAAAATGCCCCTCACCGCTTGGTCTTGTGGCATACACATAGGAAGAGTCTTTTCCCACAAAGCTGTGGTCCACAGTGCAGGTTTCGTATGCCTCTCCCTGGTTTACCCATATTTCATGGAATGCCAGAGGCACACCAAAGTCACCGAAAATAAGATCTGAGTCCGTGGTATTTTCTACGGTGATTTCCCAGCGAAGCTGGTCATCCGCCAGGGAATAGGTCTCCACCAGCCTGAAATCCCTGATGGCTCTCTCCCCTTCCGTTTTCGTGTTGTCGTAGGTTACAACAATCTTATTGTCTTTTAACTCCACGCTTCTTCCCGCATCAGAGGAATTTGTCAGCGCTTCTGTCCAGTTCTCCTCCCCGCTCTTCTTTATCTTGAACATCAGGTCACCCATCCATTCATGGGCAGGCGTGTCCTGTTTTGGATTGTCATTGACGTTCATGACATAGTTGGTATCATATTCGTCTCCGACAATTTTCAAGGATGTAATTTCCCCGTACCTGCCGGTCTCTACATCAAAATATTCATTGCGGAGATGATATCCCTTATCTGTCTTCTCTGCGATGAATTCCCGTGCTGCTGCCTTTATCTCTATTGGGCCGAGATACGGCAGACAGGTTCCAAGAGTCATGGCTGCTGTCAGGGCTAAAGACAATCCTGAGAGTGCATATTGATTCTTTTTCATCTTATTCTCCCTTTCTTTAAAACGTTTTACTAACTATGGAAGAATTATACTTTATAACAATACCGTGTACAACATTTTTTTCTTATTTTATATGGTTTTTGTGATAAATAGAAAATTTTATCGCCCTATTATTGTACATTTTATACAATTTTAATTCGTTTTACTTTGGCAATAGGAAACAAAAAAGGTACAAGTCTGCAATCATCAGGCTACTTGTACCTTTTATATTATTTTTCCTATTTACGCTACTATTTTGTCTAAATAACAATACAATTTAAGGAACTTTGTGTATGAAATTTTATATTTTAGTATAACGTTTTACTTGTTTCACCTGTTTATATCACTGGATGGTACCGTACTCTTCTGCAATTGGATAAAATATCGGCTGATGTCAGTGTGATATACCGGTTTTTTGACTGTTGAATCGAGATATGATATTTTTGTTCTTTGTAGATTTTATGAAACAGATGATAGTATTACTGAATCCTGCAAATGGAATTGCGGTATATTACCTGGCAGGGTATTTTATATTCCCTCTTTTCCGCCTCTCCTGCCTGATTTTCTAACTTCATGGTCAAAAGTTCTGCCGCTATATTTCCCATATAGCTCAATGGCAGTGCAACCGTAGACAGCGTTGGGTAAAACGCTTCACTAATTTCTCTGTTATCAAAACCAATAACTGATAAATCCGTTCCTATCTTCAAACCTTTTTCATTGACATAGTCATATACGCCGCCTGCCATAATGTCATTCATAGCGAAAATCGCAGTGACTCCCTGCTGAATCAACTGTTCCGCAGCTGTATAGCCGTCCGCACGATTCCACTCTCCACTTATTTCCCAACACGGATTGAATGGGATTCCGTTGTCAAAGAGAGCTTTCATAAATCCTCTCATTCGTTCCATTGTATGGTGGCTTTGATGATTTCCTGTGATGACTCCTATTTTTCTATGTCCCATGGAAATAAGTGTTTTTGCTGCCTCATATCCGCCCTGTTCATCATCATAAATAACCGAAGGTACCTCACTGCTGTCCACTTTTCCATATACTGCTACTGTTGGGACCGCTAACAGTTCCGGAAATTGTTTCATCACATGGTAATGGCCTTCCACATATATGATACCTTCCACTCTTTTCGCAAGCATCTCCTGCATTTCGCCCTGAACCAGGCTGCTGTATTCTTTATACGTATAGAAAGCGTTGCCGTATTTCTGATACATTCTCATGTTGCCCATAAGCAGAGCATAGCCCTTTTTTTCCAGACAGGCGCTTATGCCGTCCACAATGGCAGGGGTATGGAATATAGTCAGATCTTCTGCTATGATTCCGATTGTTTTGGTATTTTTTTGTTTCAGATTTTTTGCCATATAATTTGGCACGTAATTCATCTCTTTTGCTTTCTGCAAAACCAGTTCCTTTGTCTCCTGTCTGGCCTTTTCCTTGCCATTTAGTATATTAGAAACCGTTGAGATTGAGACGTTACATGCCTTTGCAATTTCCTTGATTGTTGCCATGTTCATCCTCCGACAGTTATATTCTCCCAAATCCAAGAATAAATCCTGCATAACAAAACAGCGCCAGCCCAACGACCAACGCTGTAGGTAAATTACCGGGTTACTGTGCCATTATTATAGTTAGATTTTTTGCTGGTGTCAATGGGTTTTGTCATGATGGTCAAGGGGATGTGCGTAATCGGGAGATTGGTTGTTTGTGAACAACTACGGTATCTCCAAATGCAGCGCTGATATAAATGGCTCTATTCTGCACTTGATTTGTAAAGAGTGGATTTTTCCTTTGTTGGGTATTTGGTTTTATTGCTGTTTCAGTTTACATCCTTCTTGCGGAGAGGGACGTTTCCCCGGCCGTATTCTTTGTCTGGGTGTCATATTTCAATCCACACCCTCCTCGCGGAGAGTGACGTTGTTGTGGTCAGGTGTATGCTGAGATGATACATTTCAATCCACACCCTCCTCGCGGAGAGTGACAGCTGTTCACTGCTGTAAAGGTCTGGTATCCCATATTTCAATCCACACCCTCCTCGCGGAGAGTGACCGATTCTGGGTTTATCACATATAGCTTTTTACCGGATTTCAATCCACACCCTCCTCGCGGAGAGTGACATGGCTGCTGTAAAAAGGCAGTATAGAGATGTAATTTCAATCCACACCCTCCTCGCGGAGAGTGACTATTCACTTTCTCATGGCTGAAATCAGCCGCCGATTTCAATCCACACCCTCCTCGCGGAGAGTGACATGAGCATATTTGATTTCCCGGAGGTGATGCCATATTTCAATCCACACCCTCCTCGCGGAGAGTGACTCATTGAGGCTTCCCCGGTATCCAGGTTGATATAATTTCAATCCACACCCTCCTCGCGGAGAGTGACGCTGCCAGCAGGCGGATTTCGAGTATCAGAACCGGATTTCAATCCACACCCTCCTCGCGGAGAGTGACGGGAACAGTGGCAGACCCTGCAGCTCAAAGCCCTGATTTCAATCCACACCCTCCTCGCGGAGAGTGACGTTCGTTTTCAATAGTTACCGTTCTTACTTGTCCATTTCAATCCACACCCTCCTCGCGGAGAGTGACTCGGATCTCAAGGTATTCAAACACGTTTCCGCCGATTTCAATCCACACCCTCCTCGCGGAGAGTGACGAGGACAAGCAGGAGTTTAAGGAGATGCTTGTGATTTCAATCCACACCCTCCTCGCGGAGAGTGACGCCATCCGTCCTCGTCAACCTTGTCTGATATGCAATTTCAATCCACACCCTCCTCGCGGAGAGTGACGGAGGCAGGACGCCGCTCCCCTGCTCCCTGGGCGATTTCAATCCACACCCTCCTCGCGGAGAGTGACGTGAGACGGGTGCAGGTAAGACACGGACAGTCATGATTTCAATCCACACCCTCCTCGCGGAGAGTGACGTGATGGTATGACATGGATTATCAATAAAATCATTATTTCAATCCACACCCTCCTCGCGGAGAGTGACGTTATGCTGACAGATGTATCAGACAGAACATGTATTTCAATCCACACCCTCCTCGCGGAGAGTGACACTCTTTTTTTAAGTTCATCAAAAACGAGTATTGATTTCAATCCACACCCTCCTCGCGGAGAGTGACTCATAAAGGTCAGGACAGGGGGCGCAGGGTACGATTTCAATCCACACCCTCCTCGCGGAGAGTGACAGCTTTCATCCCTGATTTCCGGGGAGTATACATTATTTCAATCCACACCCTCCTCGCGGAGAGTGACTCTCATGTTCGACTTACGCAGTACATCATCCCCCAATTTCAATCCACACCCTCCTCGCGGAGAGTGACTCTGTACTCTGCTTATTCCAAGCTTTACATCGTTATTTCAATCCACACCCTCCTCGCGGAGAGTGACCGGATGGCACAGCTCATGGCGTTCAGTGTGCCATAATTTCAATCCACACCCTCCTCGCGGAGAGTGACTAGAAATAATTCAGCCTCTATTTTGTATGTACTGGATTTCAATCCACACCCTCCTCGCGGAGAGTGACAGGAATCCGGTCAAATGGTTTTGCTTTACGTGGAATTTCAATCCACACCCTCCTCGCGGAGAGTGACGAAAAAAGATAGGGAGAAGGAGAAAAGGAAAATATTTCAATCCACACCCTCCTCGCGGAGAGTGACGCAGCGCGTCCCATCCACCCAACCAGTAGGCCAGATTTCAATCCACACCCTCCTCGCGGAGAGTGACCTCTTCACGTCGTTTGTCTTTTACCGAGGGAACACAATTTCAATCCACACCCTCCTCGCGGAGAGTGACTCTATCTCATCCATAGTAAACACACAATCTGGGATATTTCAATCCACACCCTCCTCGCGGAGAGTGACGCGCTGGGTCCTCTTCGGCATCAATCGGCACATAGATTTCAATCCACACCCTCCTCGCGGAGAGTGACTGCCCTTTAGGCTATGTCTTCTCTCGGCAGTCCTGATTTCAATCCACACCCTCCTCGCGGAGAGTGACTTTCATACTATCCTCAACAGCATCCTGTATACCCAATTTCAATCCACACCCTCCTCGCGGAGAGTGACAGTAGATGAGACTACGCTTATTTACGCACAGCAATTTCAATCCACACCCTCCTCGCGGAGAGTGACAGCAAAATCTCCCAAAATACCAACATCGTTTTAGAACATCTTGCACAAATATTACACATATATAATTCCTTATTTTTTATTTTAACATAATTATCCTCCTTTTTCCATAAAAATATAGGTGCGAATCTCCCTGGAATTTTATGTTCACTTGGGATTCGCACCTATTGAAATTATATTTTCTTTTTTAAAAAGGGTACTTTCTCCTTCCTGATTTCCCCCGGCCCCGGCAGATGAACTTTTGTCATCTTCCGGGGGATAAAAGAACTGCGTTTTATGCTGTTCTGTTTTTGATTATGACCTTTTTCTTTTTCTCAAGATACTGAGTGTGCAGGCAAATATAGCGATCAGTGCAACGGCGCCCAAACCTGCAAACATGCCGATTGGTGTCTCATCCCCTGTTTTTGCAGAAGAGGTACCTTTCTGGCTTCCACCGCCGGATGGTCTGCTTGGATTTTTGCCTTTGTCTTTATTGTTGTCAGTCGGCGGTTGGGGTTTTGGATTTGGTCCGGCTGTAACTTTTTCAAGCTGGTCCATTGCTGCCTGCAAAGCTGCCGTGGCTGCATCAATCTGTTCCTGTGTTGCGGTTTCACTTTCATAGATATTTGCCGCATCATCAAAGGCTTTCTGGAATTTTTTCCATGTTGTTCCTGTATAGTCATCTTTTTTCAGCTGTGAAGCTTCATCTATCAGGGCTTTTAATGCGGATTTATCTGTCTCTTCCTCTGTCTTTGCAGGATGTTTTTTAAGCTCTGCCATGGCTTCTGCCAGTGCAGTAATCTCTTTATTTACATCCTTCTGAGATGCATCTTTGTTATCATAAACAGCTTTTGCCTTGTTAAGTGATTCTTCAAAAGCCTTCCATGCTTCCTCTGTATAATCTTCTTTGTTCAGCTGTTCTGCCTGCTCGATCACTGCCTGCAGTCCGCCTTTATCCACTACGGTAACTTCCACCGGAGTAAGGCCATTATACGCCTCAGACAATGCCAGATCTGCTGTGTCTATTTCTTCCTCTGTAAGTCCTGGTTTATTCTGAAGTGCTTTTGCTGCTGCAAGAGCATTTTCATATATTGTCCAGCTTTCCTCTGTGTAACTTTCTGCAGAAGAAACATGGGATTCATAGCCTTCTATCATAACGGCAAGTTTCTCTTCCAGTGTTACAAGTTCAGCCTGAGCCTGGGTCAGTGCTGTCACTGCATTGTCAACATCGAGCTGTGTTGCCAGTTCACTGTCACGTACATCGATTGCATTTGTAAGTACATCTGCATATAATGCCCAGGATTTTGCTGTATACAATCCTGCCTCTTCTTCTGAAGGCGCATTTTCAATTGCCTCCGTAAGAACTGTTTTATCTACAACATGTTCAGGTTTTTGTTCCAAAGCATTTTTTGCCGCCTCAAGTGCAGCGATTGCATCGTTTACAGCCTGCTCATCATTTGAGCCTATCAATGCCTGCGCAGCTTCCAATGCTGCCGCATAATCAGCCCAGCTCTCTTCCGTATAACTGTCTTTACTGCTCTCCGGAACTGTATTTGCGGCAATGCCTTTTTCCAGAACGGACTGGATCGTAACTAATTTTTCCTTGCCTGCGTAAAATGCTGCGCGCAGTGCTTCCACTGCTGCATCAATTTCATCTTTTAATGCAGCCTTATTGTCTGCCACTGTCTGGGCTTCTGCTCTGGCAGATTCTACTGCAGACAGATATTCTGCCCAGGACGCAGATGTATAAATGGAATTATCCATGGCATCTACTTCAGCGATAAGGTTATTCAGCGCATCTTTATTTGCAGTGCTTTCCAAATCTTCCAGGGCTTTTGCAAGAGCCTTTGTCACCTCATCAATGGCTTTCTGGTCAGCTTCTTCATTTCCGGAAGCTATTCTTGCTTCTTCCAAAATAATGGACAGCGCTTCCCAGGTTTCCTCTGAATAATTGTCCTTTTTCAATGCATCTGCGGCAGTGATCAGAGTATTCAATTTGTCTTTATTGACAGCAGCATCATTATGAGTTACACCAATCCAGCTGATTACAGGATCCGGATTTCCGGTCTTACTGATTGTAACTGTGACCTTTCCTTTGGTTTCTTCTGTCACTTCAAATGTCTGATTTACCTGAAGGTCTGTGCTCGTGTTATAAACGGTAAATGCTTTTTCTGCCAATAAATTATCGCCGGAAGTAATCGTCATTTTTGAAGGTCTACCTGTATTCCACCATTCCTGGAAACCGGCCGATACGGTATAGGTACCCGGTTCCAGATCAAAGGCATATACGATATCTTTTCCGCTTGCGGCCCACCATCCATTAGACAGGTAGGTATCACCAGCATGATGTCCCAGATCAAATTTATCTTTGTCAACTAAATTTGTAACACCGACATATCCGGCGCCGTTTTCTTCCGTATAGGCTTCGTCCGGTACTGCATTTTTCAGTCTTCCCAACAGATTTGCATTGACAGTGTCATAGTATTCTGATGTATCTGCTCCACTGTCGAAGAAGTAGATCAACTTGGGATTTACAATGCTGATCTCGTGTGTAAACTCTCTGTTTCCATCAGTCAAAATTCCTGTCACTGCGGCAACACCCAGTTTGTTTTCATCAAGACTGCCGATATCCCATGTCACTTCTTTCTCAACGGAACCACTTCCGAAGTCTACCATAACAGTACCCGGCAGAACGTCTGCAATCTCGGATACGGAACTGACAACTGTCGGAAGTTCACTGGTCACTTCAAAGCTTGCCTTATTCTCCAGTTCGTCCAGTGTCCAGTCTGCATAATTTTTCAGCTGAATCTGATTGCCCGGAAGGAATTCTACCGGCAGCCATACATATCTGGAATCACTTAAATCCCCGCCGGAATCCGGATTGAACCAGCGGTCACCCATGTAAATAAATTTGCCGTTTGCTGCATCCACAGGGAATACACAGGTGCTCTGCGTATCAAAGGTAGTACCTTTTGTATCGCCAACGCAGGGATCTCCCATAACGGTCCACGGTCCAAGAGGATGATCCGCTACTGCATACTGTGCTTTATTCGGACTCCATCCTGTACAGCCGGAGTTGATGATATAATATTTGTCTTTGTACTTAAACATAGCCGGAGCTTCCCTGGAAGCATCGATAAAGTTTCTTGTATAATCCGATGCTGTCAGTTCCTCTCCCTCTTTGCCTGTTCCTTCCACTGCATCCGCAGGGTCTGTGATCAGTCCTGTGTAATCTGCGTTTAATTTTGCGATATAAGTTGTCAGGTTTCCATCAGAAGAATAGATCACATACGCCTGTCCGTCATCGTCTTTGAACAGATTCATATCACGCACGGCTCCGCCCACATTATCCCAACTGTGGTTTGCATCCGCGCTGTCATGCAGTTTGTATGTACCTAAAAGCTTAAATGGACCTGTCGGGCTGTCGCTGATGGCAACACCAGCTCTTGCTTTGCCGTAGTCTGCTGTGTTGGTCGGTGTACGTCCGTCTGCATGGAACCACATGACATATTTTCCTGTTGCGTCATTGTACAGAACTTTCGGACGCTCAATAACGGTTCTGTCCTCAGCCAGATTCCAGTAAACCTCTTCCAGTTTGCTGCTGTAATTCTCTGTATCATCTGGTGCCTGGTCTTTATAATCTCCGTACAGGCTGCTGAAATATTCGTCTGTCTCAAAGATAGAAAGATCGGCCTCATAGCCCTCTTCCTGGTCTTTGCCGTAATCCTCTTCGGATACCGGAATACTCTTGAGAACGGCACCTTCATCTGTCCAGTTATACAAATCTGTAGAGGTATACAGATGAACACCTACTACCGGACGGTATCCATTTGTCTTATCTTCGCCGTACCAGTAATATTTGGTTTCTCCATCGATGGTGAACTGCTGAATCTGTCCGCCGTGTGCCTGTATTTTATTACCGTTGTTGTCAAAAAGCTGTGCTCCGTTCGTTCCTGTGATAGAGCTGTAGGTGAATACTTCTTTCAGCGCATTATATGCTTCTTCCAGTGCATTCAGCGCATTTTTAATGGCTTTCTGGTCTGTTGACTGCTCTTCGATCAATTTTCTTGCCTCTGTCACAGCAAGATCAAAGTCTTTTTTTGTCGCGTCAGAATAGCTGTGTCCATCCATTGATGCCTCATAGGAATTGATCTTAGCCTCAAGGCCCTCCACCGTATAAGCTGCAACTGCCTCTACCATAAGATAACTGAGAACCGGGTCTCCGTACTGGTTCGTACGTTTTGGGCTGTGAACCATCACATTCAGTTCTCCGTCATGAACCTCAACTTTATAGGATTTCTCAACTAACTGGCCTTTTGTGAGTTTCAGATCGCTCTCAACAGTTTCTCCTTCCAGCTTAATATCCACATTTCTGGTATCCCACGGATTTTTGAAACCGGCTGTTACAACATAATCATTATTGGATCTCTGAGGAACTTCAAATTTATATTTGAATCCACTGACATCTTTGATAAACGTTACGCCTGTGTCGGCCATATAGATATAACTGCTTGTGATATCCGCTGCACCGCTGCCGCCTTTAACGATCTTTGAATTTTCATCATTCGGCTCATATCCCCAGCTTAAGCCTGTTTCCGCATCTGCACTGTATTCCTGGTCAACATTTGACTGATATAAACCACGTCTGTAACCATCCGGAACGACAGAGGCATCAGAGGTTCCGCAGTTTACAAGATAGAGAACATAATCATTGGCTGCGATCTGTTCTTCCGTATAGCCTTCTCCTAATCCTGTAATGGCATCCTGAATTGCCGCTGCGCCTTCTTGGATCTGGTCCTGTGTTGTTGCAGATTTCAGCATCAGCTCTCTGCCTGCTGCTACTGCTGCATCCAGAACTGCCAGCTTTGCTGCCGGGTACTGGGCTCTGTCCACTTCACCCGCTGCTGTTATGGCATCCTGCAGTTCACTTAAATCCAGAACCTTTTGAATCTGGATGAAGGAAAGTACAGGATCGTTATTTTTCTGCTTTGCCACACAGAATGTTACATCCCCGGCATTTTCAATTGTAATATCTTGTGAGTATGTGTTCCACGGGTTGTTTCCATTCCAAGTGTTGGTTTTTCCAATCTCTACAGTTTTTCCGTCCTGTTCTGCAGTAATAACCATTTCTCGCTGCTGATTCCACCACTCCTTAAAGCCAAAATTAACTTTGTAATTACCCGCTTCCAGCGGAATGGTATACTTAATTACCTGATCTTTATTCGCATACCAACCTGTATCATATTCATCCGTCACCGTTCCGTTATACTTACCATATTCATCCAGGTATCCCCATGAACCTTCTGTATACGCCTGATCTGCTGTTTCATTTAAAAGATCTGCATACTGGTCCATAGCTGCGTATTTTGGAGATTCCGGGCTGTTACAGTCAATGAAATAAATCATGTTTGGTGCCACAACCTGTACGTTAGCGGTTGCTGTCATTGTGGTGCCTTCCACGGTACCTGTAACTTTTGTATCTTTTGTCAGGTCAACGCCTTCCAGATCCCATGTAACTTTTTTCTCCAGCGTATTGTTTTTGTTTGTAACCACTTCTACCGTATCCGGCAGTTCTGCTGCAACGCCTTCCACAGTATATACATTTACATCATCAATCCTGACGATTTCTTCTGTACTGCTGTCATAAGTCACACCGTCCACAATATAAGTTGTGATGGAATTTGCCTTCAGTACTGCAGTAATACTCTTCTTTGCAGTGTCTGCCGCAATGGTATCTTCTGAAGACACATCAGCCCAGTTTTCACCGTCTTTTAATGTTCCGCTTGTACGTATAGCAGTCACATTGTCGCCCATGGTACTGAAGCTGGACAGATCAAATTTCCATGTTTTGTCCTCTCCTGCTGTGTTCACTGCCACAACGACAACTTTTCCGCTTTCCGGATCATATGCTGCCAGTGTGTCATCGCTGGAACCGATAATTGTATATCCGGGACGAATATATCTGGATAACTGGCCATATGCATAATATTTCTTTGTAAGCAGTATTTCCTGATTGTCATGATCGCCGATGGCGATTCCCCAGTATCCGCTGTTCATGTTAACACGGTTATAGAGCTCTTCCAGACTGGCATAATCCGCATCGCTGCTTGTTTTTATCTCTTTATCCACATGCATATCAATGGCATTCCATAAAATCCATGCATTTGCTTTCAGTCCGTTTACATCTGTCATCATTTGTTTTGCCAGACCAAGGGCGGCGCTCATCTCTCCTGCATCTGTTCCTGCAGTATAGGCACCGTCAACCTCTGACATCCACAGATTCTTGTTTTCCTTCTCTGCCAGTTCTTTCAGCTCAGCACGTCTGGAACCGCCGTATGTATGTGTGTCGATTCTCTGGATGATTCCTTTTGCTTCATCAGAAAGAGCATTGTAGGAGGTAATGGCCGTATCAATACTTGTCTCATCTGTGCCGCAGATTATGATATTGATTTCCCGCTTCTTCAGCTCTTCATTCAGCATCTCAATAATCTTTGACTGGGATTCTCCCTGGTCAAAATGGCAGCCTTCCTGCTTATTGCTGTAAGCTCCCCAGTAACTTGTATACGGCTCATTCATAGGTGTTGTGCTCTGAAAGGTGATAACACCCTCCTTGTTCCAGTGCTCGATCACATCAGCCATATAGACTGCAAATGCACGATAAGAGTCAGTCCTTAGATTATCCTTATTGGAATCTACTGCCCCTGAACTGCATCCGCTGTTTGTCATAAAATACGGCGGGGAATTGGAAAATGCCTCGGCTATGAAGTCTTCACCGCTGGCCTCAGCTGCTGCTTTCAAAATATTGATCTGATTTTCATCTGCTTTCCAGTTATAATTCCAGGCATAGCCGCAGCTTGCGTCGGCTCTGTCGTAATTCTCTTCATACCATGCAAGCTCATGTTCACTTTCATTTATCTTTGTTACATCCGTTGCATATCCCGGAATTGCGGAATCAGAACGGGTGATATGCTCACTGTGAAGGAATTCTTCCCCTTCCGGCAGTTTGCCCTCCTCACCGGATTTGATGACTGCCATTTTTACAAAATCAAGTGTCCAGTCACTTTTACCGGCGATATTAATCGTATTGTCTCCTGCATTCAGCGCAACATCGGAGATTGTTACAAGAAACAGCATATTATTATTGCCTGAAGCAATGATATGACTGTTAATGGTATCTGCATCGACCAGATAATCCTTTTCATCGTTAACACGTATTGCTACATCACGCTTATTGCTTCCGGTAAGAGTAAGAAGCAGTTTAACCGTATAATTTCCTGTTTCCTCGGCTTTAACGGTATAACGCAGATTGTCACCATCGCCTGGCTCGTCATCCAGTTTGTTTATCCAGCCAATCGACTGAAAGCTACCAACCTCACTGCCTTTTGTAATACCGAAGTCCGCGTCAGATACTGTGTATTTCAGGCTTTTCATTGCTGTATTTGTTCCGACAGTCATTTTTTTGCCTTTGTACTCTGGTTTGCGTCCTTCTGTCTCCAGGTCGTAAAATTCTGCTTTTTCGTTTACCGGCACTTTTGTCGGCTCTCCTACCAGATCACCACCGCCCACATTGTAACGGCCAATGTTCATATCCAGGCCCTCATCACTGAAGAAAACCCTTGCCGCTTCCTCTGTCATCTTATCACTGTAGCCAAGGCGGTTTGCCCACCAGCAAAGTGATGTACCCCATCCCTCAAATTCACCAAGTCCATCCTCATTGGTGTCATGAAAGGTAGATGCCAGGCCCGGCTGAAGCTTGATCACTCTGTCCGCGTCCGCTGCAGAGACCAGTTGAAGTCCGCCTAACGGTATGGATGTCAGGCAAAGTGCTGCGGTAGTGGCTGCAGCAATCCCTCTTTTAAAACTTCTCATTCTCTTTCCTCCTTTTTTCTTTTTGGTACACCCAGATATTTCCCGGGCTGCATGTCCTGCCGGTCATGCTGCCTACCATTTCTAATTATAAATAAAAAAACGGCTAAAATATATCACATATCTTAGCCAAAAGTCACATATCTTATTTCATTTTCCATTTTTTCCTATTTCCGAATTTCCTTCTGTACTCATTGGGATTCATACCCACCACCTGCTGAAATGCCCTGGCAAAATGGCTTTGGGAGCAGAATCCAAGATAAAAGGCAATTTCCTGTATCCGGTAATCCGAATACTTTAAAAGATTTTCTCCCCTCCGCACTTTCTCTCTGCGGATGTAATTGGTGATGGTGATCTTTTCCTGAGAGCTGAAAAGATGGGACAGATAGTCTGCATTGATATCCATATGTTCCGCAATGTCGGCTACCTGAATGGGATCATGCAGATGACTGAATATGTAATCCTTTACCTGTCCGATCAGAGGATTTGTCTTTGTCTTCTGCTTCTCTCCTCCCTGTGTGTTCTCTTCAACCACAAGCCTAGCATAGACAAACTGCGCCTCGCGCTTAAATGCCTCCACCTCAGGAACATTATCAATCTCCTCCACCTGCTGAATGAGGCTGTCCGCCAGGGAAAAGGATTTTTCCACGCTGATCCCTCCCCGGATGGCGGCTCTTGATGCCAGCGTGATATTGCCAACCGCCACATTTTTATGGGAACGGAGCGGATCTTTTGCAAGGACTCCGATTTCTCCCTCATAAGTCTCTGATATACTCTTTGTCAGAGCCTGGATATCACCCTTTTCAATGCTGTCCAGTTCCCGCAGTTCCTGCTCATAAGGGTTATGCAGACCCGCGCTTTCCTGCCGTTCAAAAATATCCCGGGAGATGCGGTTCTGTAAATTCATGGTGGCTGTATAATTTTGCTGGTTTCTTTTCCACAGCCGGGCCGCCGACAGCTCTTCACCGGTGAGATGCCAGTGCAGAAGCAGAACTCCGGAAACGAACTTGTCCAGAGGACAGACAGGAGGTATGTAACCGCTCTTCCTTCCCAGGTTATAGTATCTGCGGATTTGAATGAGAATTTCCTGGCTCAGAGGACCGATCGTTACCGGACCGGCTATGATTACCGCTCCCTTTGACAGCCCTTGGGCAAATATTGCATAGACCAGGCTGCTCTCCGTGAAAATAACCGGATGCTGTTCACTTTTTTGGGAAAATACTTTCTCCACAAATTCCGGATTTTTCTCGAAAATCAAAGTTTCTATGTCCCTGGCACCGAATTTCTGTATAATTTCTTTATCTGTACTAAATAAATGAAACGGAGTATGGATCAGATTTACCATATGCTCTAAAAAGTATGGCTGCAGCATTTTATAGTCCTGCCTTTCGTGATTCCTGTTCTCTTACTGACATGAAATAACTCCCCCGCATTTTCATACGGGGGAGCCTCTGCTTGGACACAATACGCTTTCGCGTACATTTATTCTATTGGCAAAATAGATTATTTATTATTCAGCGCTGCCTGTGCTGCTGCAAGTCTTGCGATTGGCACACGGAACGGTGAGCAGGAAACGTAGTTCAGACCCACTTTATGGCAGAACTCTACGGAAGACGGATCTCCGCCGTGCTCGCCGCAGATACCCATTTTCAGAGTCGGGTTTGTCTTACGTCCTTTTTCTGCAGCCATCTGTACTAACTGGCCTACACCTGTCTGATCCAGTTTTGCAAATGGGTCAGATTCGTAAATCTTGTTGCTGTAGTAGGAACCTAAGAACTTACCAGCGTCATCACGGGAGAAACCGAATGTCATCTGAGTTAAGTCGTTGGTACCGAAGGAGAAGAATTCTGCTTCCTCAGCAATCTCATCTGCTGTCAGAGCTGCACGAGGAATCTCGATCATGGTTCCTACATGGTAGTTGATGTATTCGCCTTTCTCTTTCATAACTTCCTCTGCTGTTGCAACAACAACATCTTTCACGAATTTCAGCTCTTTCTTCTCGCCTACTAATGGAATCATGATCTCCGGAACGATATCATATCCCATCTCTTCTTTTACTTCGATAGCAGCTTCGATCACGGCTCTTGTCTGCATCTTGGCAATTTCCGGATAGGTAACAGCCAGACGGCATCCACGATGACCCATCATTGGGTTGAACTCGTGCAGTTCATCACACTTAGCCTGTACTTCTTCTGCTGTCAGACCCATATCGTCAGCCAGTGCTTTAATGTCTTCCGGATCTGTCGGAACGAACTCATGAAGCGGCGGATCTAAGTAACGAACAGTCATCGGGCGTCCTCTCAGAGCTTTGTACATAGCCTTGAAGTCTGCTTTCTGGAAAGGAATCAGCTCATTCAGGGCTGCTTCTCTTGCTTCTACATTGTCAGACAGGATCATCTTACGAATCTTCGGAATACGATCCGGCTCAAAGAACATATGCTCTGTACGGCAAAGTCCGATACCTTCTGCACCCAGTTTTACAGCATTTTCTGTATCAACCGGTGTATCTGCATTGGTACGAACCTGCAGTTTACGGAACTGGTCAGCCCATCTCATGATGCGGCCGAAGTTTCCGCCTACAGAAGCTTCCTCTGTCTGGATATCACCTTTATAGATTTTACCGGATGTTCCATCCAGGGAGATGTAATCTCCTTCTTTGAATGTATATCCGCCTAATGTAAACCATTTCTCTTCTTCGTTGATCTTGATCTCTCCACAACCGGATACACAGCATGTTCCCATACCACGTGCAACTACGGCTGCGTGAGAAGTCATACCACCACGTACAGTCAGGATACCCTGAGCAGCGTGCATACCCTCGATATCTTCCGGAGATGTCTCCAGACGAACCAGGATAACTCTTTCGCCAGCTTCGTGAGCAGCTTTTGCTTCGTCAGCTGTGAAGTAAACTTTACCTGCTGCAGCACCAGGAGATGCCGGCAGAGCGGAACCGATCACTTCGCCTGCTTTTAATGCATCTGCATTAAAGGTAGGATGCAGTAACTGATCCAGGGATTTTGCTTCAATACGGCAAACTGCCTCTTCCGGTGTGATCATGCCTTCGTCTACCAGGTCGCAGGCAATCTGGATAGCTGCCGGAGCAGTTCTCTTACCGTTACGTGTCTGCAGGAAGTACAGTTTTCCTTCCTGAATTGTGAATTCCATATCCTGCATATCGCGGTAATGGTTTTCCAGTTTCATAGCCAGTTCCATGAACTGTTTGTAGCATTTCGGCAGGTCTTCTGCCAGTTTGCTGATTGGCTGCGGTGTACGAACACCGGCAACAACGTCTTCACCCTGAGCGTTGATCAGGTATTCACCATAGATACCTTTTTCACCTGTGGATGGGTTACGTGTAAACGCAACACCTGTACCGGATGTCTCGCCCATGTTACCGAATACCATTGCCTGTACGTTAACGGCTGTTCCCCAGTCTCCCGGGATGTCGTTCATACGGCGGTATACAATAGCACGCGGGTTGTCCCAGGAACGGAATACAGCTTTTACTGCTCCCAGTAACTGCTCCTTCGGATCCTGCGGGAATTCTTCACCATTCATCTCCTCAGAGTAGATAGCTTTGAATCTCTGCACCAGCTCTTTTAAATCATCTACAGTTAACTCTGTATCGTACTGAACGCCTTTTGCTTCTTTTACTTCATCAATGATTTTTTCAAAGAAAGATTTCGGCACTTCCATAACTACGTCAGAGTACATCTGGATAAAACGTCTGTAGGAATCATATGCGAATCTCGGGTTTCCGGTTTTTTTAGCAAAACCTTCCACTGCGATGTCGTTCAGACCCAGGTTCAGGATGGTATCCATCATACCAGGCATAGATGCTCTCGCACCAGAACGTACAGATACCAGTAACGGATCTTCATTATCTCCAAATTTCTTTCCCTGAATTTTTTCCAGTTCTGTCAGAGCCTCAAAAATCTGACCCTGGATTTCTTCAGAGATTTTTTTGCCATTGTCGTAATAGTTTGTACAAGCTTCAGTTGTTACAGTGAAGCCCTGCGGAATCGGCATACCTAAGTTGGTCATTTCTGCCAGGTTGGCACCTTTACCACCGAGCAGGTTTCTCATGTTGGCGTTTCCTTCACTAAATAAGTAAACCCATTTTGCCATTTTGAACATTCCTCCTAAAAGTAGTTGTATGACTTGTACAGAGAAGCGTATCCCCCTCTGCCGTATCACGCCGGCGGGCAAAGCCCGCACACAACCTATTTTAATCATTTTGGGAATATTAGTCAAGTAAGAATGGTAAAAATCATGAAAATTGGGGGTTTCCCATGTTTTTATGGGAAAAGCGGTCCGAAATTCGTCATTTCGGACTGTCTGTGCTTACGGAAGCTGTTTTCCGGCAGCCATATACAAAGCATACCACTCTTCTCTGGTGAGACGCACATCGGATGCCCGGCAGATTCCCTGTATACGCTCCCTGCTGGTACTGCCCACAATGGTCTGTATCCCGGCGGGATGACGAAGGATCCAGGCAACTGCAATGGCATTGCCGGTCACCTGATACTTCTCGGCAAGTTCGCCGATCAGACGGTTCAGTTCCGGATATTTATCACTGTTTAAAAAGACACCCTCAAACATTCCGTACTGGAAGGGTGACCACGCCTGAATGGTGATATCCTTCAGACGGCAGTATTCCAGCACACTGCCGTCCCTGTTGGCACCGGCATCATTGTGCACATTAACATTGATCCCGGAATCAATAATGTCACAATGGGCAATGCTGAACTGGAGCTGATCTATTAAAATCTTTTTGCCGCAGTAATGATTCAGAAGTTCAATCTGCATGGCATTCTGGTTGCTGACCCCAAAATAGCGCACTTTTCCCGCTCTTTCCAAAATGTCAAATGCCTCTGCCACCTCTTCCGGCTCCATGAGCGTATCGGGGCGGTGCAGCAGCAGGATATCAATATAATCCGTGTTAAGGCGGGCAAGGCTTTTGTCAACGGATTCCAAAATATGTTTTTTGGAAAAATCATAACAGATACCCGGGCGGATAGCACATTTGGTCTGAATGAAAATCTTCTCTCTCAGCCCCGCGTCTACAGCCTGACCAAAAATTCGTTCCGCCTCTCCCCCTGCATATATGTCTGCATGATCAAAAAAATTGATTCCGCAGTCCACAGCGGTATCAATAAGGCCTCTGACTTCCTTTACAGAAGGCAGGCCGGTGATCCTCATACAGCCCAGCCCTATTTCCGACGCGCTTATTTTTCCTTTTCCAATCTCTATTTTTTTCATTTTTCTTCCCCTTTCTCTGCTTTTATCCTCACCGGATATTTTTGTTTTCTTGTAACTATTCTGTCTGCGTGTTCTTTCCTTTACAGTTCATTTAAATTTTGTAAAGCTTTCACATAAATCCGCACTGCCGTTTTCAGACTGCTGAGTGACTGGGCCTCATCCGCACTGTGACAGCTTCCATGGCCTTTTGGCAGTCCTGCTTTTTCCCAGTCAGACTGAAGCCCCGGGCCAAATCCCACTGCATTCGGAATCTTTCTGGCATATGTCCCCCCGCCCATGACGTACGGCTTTTTTCCATCCTTTACGATTTCCTCGTAGGCATTGGTCAGACAGGTGACAAACGGCGTATTCTTGTCCACATAAGAAGGCGGATCATCCTTAAAACTGCGGATGGAAAACCCGTATTCTCCTGCAGTTCTTCCCAGTTGTTCAAGAATCTTCTCTGCTTTTGCAGTGATGGGATAGCGAATGTCCATATCAAGGACTGCCCTTTCTTCCTCCATTCTTACAACCGTACCGGATGCGGTAAGCGCACCGGAAAATTCATCTGCACAGTCTATGTTAAGTTCTCTTCCAAAACCGTCCGCACAGGCTTTATCCAGAAATTCCAGAACTGCTCTTTCCTTTTCTGAGAGTACAGATAAGTTCTTATCCTCACTGTATATCTTCTCTGCCAGAATCCCCAGGGCATTTTGGGCCCCCTGAGGAAATGCTGCGTGACCGGAAATCCCCTCAGCCCAAATTTCTTTTTTTCTTCCTCCTAAAAGCCGAAGCTCAGCCTTTGCATATGCCGGGATGCTGTTTACGGCGTTTCCGCCTGAGAGAATCATGTTTCCTTCCAGTTTTTCTGAGGCAAATTCCACCCTGCAGATTCCCTTTTCCCCATAACACACAGGAAAGGCACAGTCTGTCACAAAGGACATGTCCGGGGCTGGATTCTCATTTAAATATGAAACAACATCCTCCATATCTACCTCCTCCCTGCATCCCAATATCTGCAGAAATGTCACTCTGGGAACCATTCCCTTTTCCTTCAGATACCCCATTGCGTACATACAGGCCACCACCGGTCCCTTATTATCCTGCACACCTCTGCCTATGAGAATATCCCCTTCCCTGCTGCAGGAAAAGGGCGGATACAGCCATCCCGTCCCCTCCGGGACCACGTCCAGATGGCCCCAGATCCCGATCGTTTTTGTACCTGTTCCATATTGGATCACCGCACATTTATCTTCAAAAGAGCGGCAGGAAAAGCCCCATCTGCTTCCTATTTCCAATATCTTTAAAAGTACCTCCCGACAGGCCCTTCCGTAAGGTGCGCTGCCCTCTGACTCCCCGGAGATGCTGGGTATTTCCACCAGGGCGGCAATATCCTCCACCATGGCATTTTCTTTTTCTGAAAGCCACACTTCCAGCTCCCTGTCTGTTGCCATATTTCTCACAGTATCCTCCTTATGTCTTCTGCTTTTCCAGCATCAGATCAAGTATGATCCGGTTCGCATCCTTCATGCCTGAATTGCCCAGAATCCCCAGATTTTCCAACGTCTTTTCTGCATTGACATGGACGATTCCGTCATGGCTGTCCGCTCCGCTCCCATTCAGTGCCATGTTGGCTGCCCGCACGGCGGACTGGACTGCCGTAGCTATTTTAAGTGCACAGCCCGGCTTTGCCCCGTCACAGACAACACCGGAAATATCTGCCACCATACTGTTGATTGCCCAGGTCATCTGTGCATAAGTCCCGCCCAGCATAAAGACAATGCCGCAGGCCACACCCATGGCTGAGGAAATGGAACATCCGCACAGCACGGAGAGCCTTCCCAGATAATGCTTGGTATGTACTGTGAGCAGGATACTCAGGGCCAGCGCGCGCAGGATTTTCTCCTCCTCTATTCCCAGCTTCTCGCCAATCGCAGCAATTGGAATCGTAGCCGTAAGCCCCTGGTTGCCGCTGCCGGCTGCGCTCATCACAGGTTTTTCACAACCGGCCATTCTGGCATCCGCGGCAGCCGCTGTCATAGCTGCTGCATAATTGGCAGAGTCCTGTCCCACAAGTCCGTTTTCTGTGCCGTCCATGAGATTTTTTCCCACCTGAAGTCCATACTTATGGCTGATGCCTTCCAGGGCTATCTCCCGGTTGATCTGCATGACTTCTCTTAAAAATTCCAGCTCTTTAAAAACTGCATGTTCAGAAAATTCCAGAATTTCTTCCAGAGTAACCGTATATGGCTCCTCTGCTGTTTCTTCTGCCTTTCCTAATTTTCTCTCTTTCTGATAACAGACCCTGCCGTCTTTTTCCACATAAACTATGTTCTTATGTGTCTCTGCTGTAATAGCCTTTGCCATATGGCTGCCCGCCCGAACGGTTACTTCTATGTAAACTTTCTCCTCTGTAGAAGCCAGTTCTATCCTGACTTTTCCCTGTTCTGCCAGGGCTTTTGCCTGCCTTTTTTCCTCCGGGCCGATACCGCTTAAGATCATAAGTTCTTTTTCGGGGCAGGCCGACAATGCGCCCAATGCCACAGCAATATCAAGTCCCGTCATACCTATACCCGGAATTCCCACATTCATGGCATTCTTGAGTATATACTGGCTTGTCTTTACCGAGATTTCCTCCGGTGTCTCTCCCAGGCATGCTGCGGCACAGGCCGCAGTCAGCGCAGCCGCTGCAGGTTCGGTACATCCCAGTGCCGGCGCTATCTCCCGGTGCAGCAGACTCTGGTAAAACGCCCTTCTGCTCTCCTCCATCTTCTGTCCTCCATCAATTTCTGTCCTGGTTCTGACCCCTGTATTTCTTCGGAGTCATCCCTGTCTCCTGCTTAAATATCTGTATAAACCGGGAAGTATCATTATACCCCACCATAGATCCGATATCTGTGATAGAGTAAGTATCCTTCTCCAGAAATTCTCTTGCTTTTTCCACTCTAATCCGGCGGATATATGCAGAATAACTGATGCCTGTCTTCTCTGCGAAGAGATGGCTCAAATAAGCTGCATTCATAAAAAACACCTTTTCCGCCAGCATTTTGACCGAGATATCCATATAATAATTCTTCTGCGCATACGCTTTCATTCCAAGGATGATATCTTCCCCCTTGGAAGACTGGCCCTCCCCATTACAGGCACAGTATTCCTCCGCGGTCTCCAGGAGTCTCTGCTTCATATCTCCCATACTGGAAAAATCCATGAGACGCAGCCTTGGTATGGGTCTGCCTGCCGCCTGATGAATCAGCACAGCAGCCTGAGCCAGGAAGATTTCCAGACTGTCCACATGAATCCTCCCTCTTTCCTCCATATCACGGAAAATCTCATCTAACGCGGATTGTATCCTGTCCCTGCTCTTTCTCTCCAGAGAAATCTGCAGGAAATTCTTCTGTTCCTCTGTCATTTCATATTTTACTGCCTTTATATCAGTGATCACACTGTACTCCAACAGATGTTCATCACTGTAAATCCTGTTTTCCAACGCTGCAGTCGCCTGTGCAAGGGCATTTTTCAATTCCCCCGGCGCCTGATTTTCTGCGCTGATTCCCAGGTAACAGTCATACTTCTCTTCCAGAAGTTTCTGTATAATACGCTTCTGCCTAAAGCGGCTCTGTCCGTCTGCCCCCATAACGATCATCCATATGCCCTTCTCGAGCTCTATCAGACGAAAGGCAGTCCAGACCTCCTGCCCGTATATATTGTGGAGCCAGAGCATAAATTCCTCCCGCTCAGGATACCTTCTCCCTGAAAACCAGAGTACCAGAACCTGATATCTCCAGAAGACTTTACCGAACATCCGCTCTGCCAGCAAATCTTTTCCGGTTTCCTCTTCCTGTACACTCTGGGCTATAAATCTGGTCACCATATCCTTTCCCAAGAACATGGCCTGTTCTTTTTTTCTTGTGCTCTGCTGTCTGAATTTCATCAGAAATTCTTCCAGCTCCGCATCCTCTATTGGCTTCAGAAGATACCCCTCGGCTCCGAACTTTATGGCTGATTTGGCGTACTCAAAATCAGCATAAGCGCTGACCATGATCACCTTCGCCTCCGGGTCCTCTCTCTTTATCTCCCTGAGCAGTTCCAGGCCGTCCATCCTGGGCATACGGATATCTGTAAATACCAGATCAGGCTCTTCCTGCCTGAAAAGCGCCAGCCCCTGTTCCCCGTTCTGAGCCTCCAGGATCTGAAATTCCCGTCCGAAATCCAACTCCATTATCTGTTTTTTCATGGATTTTCTGGCATAAATCTCGTCCTCTGCAATCAGTATTTTCATCATCTGCGTATCCCCTCTTTCCGGCGGCTAAAAACATTCCTCCGGCTGCTGCCGTTAAAAAAAGTTTACCCTTTTACAGAACCGGCTGTCAAACCTTTTATAATGTGTTTTTGTCCCATACAGTAGACGATCAGCATAGGGAGCATAGACATAAGGTATGCCGTAAATGCCATGGTATAATTAAAAGAATATTCCGTCTTAAAATTATACTGGAATAAGGGAAGAGTCCAGATATCCTTGGAACGGTTTAAAATAAGCAGCGGAAGCATAAAGTCATTCCAAATCCACAGAAGATCCATAATCAAAAGTGTGGCAAGCATAGGTTTCACCAGGGGAATTACAATCCTGATATAAGTCTGGAAAACGTTACATCCATCCATATAAGCAGACTCCTCAATCTCAAAAGGCAGCCCTCTGATGTAGTTCACAAACAGGAATACTCCCTGTGTCAGACTGTAGGCGGCGTAGAGTAAGATCAGCCCCTGACGGTTCAGCATGTTCAGATTTGTCATGAGTTTTGTGACCGGAAGCATGATGACCTGAGAAGGAATGAAGAGTCCCATAAGCAGATAATAGTACACGCCTTTGTAGTATTTCCCGTTAAAATTCCTGGCAATAGCATAGGATACAGAGGGTACCAAAACCAGGATAAGCCCCACGGATACCGCAGAAATGATCAGCGAATTCTTCGCGAATACCCAGTAATTATTGTTTTGGAACAGCTCCTTAAAATTGTGCAGATTCAGTCCTGACGGCAGGGCAAAGAAATCTTTTCCTGCCTCCTCCAGTGTCTTAAAAGAGTTGATGACAACCAGATACAGAGGAAACAAAATGAGGAACAGCCCCATAAGGATCAATAGATTTCGCAGGATAATCCATCCCATACCTTCTTTTTCTAATTTCATTCGTGGACGCCTCCTTTACTGGTAAGCTTTAACTGTGTCAGGGAAAAGACAGCCACAACCAAAAAGAGCACACAGGCCTCTGCGTTTGCCATGGAAAACCGCATGTTCTTAAAGGCATCATTGTAAATAAGGATGCCAATTACCTCTGTAGACCGCACCGGACCTCCTCCTGTCAACGCAAATGGGAAGTCAAAGGAGGTAAATCCCTGTTTGATCATCAAAACCAGATTGACAGTCAGTGTGGGCACCAGATACGGAAATGTCACGAACCGGAACCGCTGAAAGGGTGTGGCCCCATCCATTTTTGCAGACTCATACTGCTCGTCAGGAATCTGCTGCAGACCCGCCACAAAGATCACCGTCGGAAGTGCCACAGCCTGCCAGATATGTACAAAAACCACTGCGGGGAGAGCTGTTTTTCCCGTCATGAGAAGGCTCTGTGAAAGCCATCCGATTCCAAGTGCCTGCCCTACCAGCGGAACCACTCTGTAAAAAAGCTGGTCCCAGATAAGGGCGATCGTGATTCCCCCGATCATGGCAGGGACAAAAAATACAGATTTTGTAAATGTTCTAAATTTTTTCAGTGAATTAAGTGATAAAGAAAGCGCCAGAGAAAGCGTTACCACTCCCGCCACCAAAAGAATACTGTAGCAGACCGTAGTTTTTAAGGAACCCCAGAAATTTGGATTTTTAAACAGGGATATATAATTCTTAAACCCTACAATATGAAACGTAGTGGACATCCCATCCCAGTCTGTAAAACTGTAGCGGACGCCATTTATCACGGAGTATACATAGAAGAAACTGTAAAGAGCCACCGGAATCAGTGTAAACCCAAAATATATCCATTTTCCGGAGCCCTTTTTCTTCCATTTTGTATCCATTTTGTCAACCCCCTTCTGTTTTTCATGATTTTAGTAATAAAACGGCAGGCCGATGCCGGCACTGCCGTTTCCTCTGCATATTCCGCCTTACTTATTCCGCAGATGTAATCGCAATGGATTCATCCATTTGCTTCAGATAATTGTCCACATTTTTCTCACTCCAGAAGCCCTGGGTCACATTGTAAAGGTCTGTCACCACATTATTGTCAATGGTGGATGCCATCCAGTCATGTACCTGTCCGTCGGAAATCAGTTCCAGCATTGGCTGTACTCCCTCATCCTTATGGACCACACCTGTGATACAGGAAGGCGCACCCTCAGCGTCGCAGAAAAGCTGTGCATTTTCCGGCTGTGCCAAAAACTCCAGAAATCTGTAGGCACCTGCCTTTTCCTCCTCGGATGCCTTGGCTGAAATACAGACTGCTGCGTCAATACCGGATAAAGTATTTGTAGTCTCTCTCGTGTCATTTGGAAGAGGGAAGACGCCCAGCTTCAAATCAGGATTGGCGATCATAATGGTACCGCGGGCATAAGAGCCTGTGATGCACATAGCATACTGTCCATTGGCAAAGTTCTCATAGCACTGCATATCCGAAAGGGCAAGGGCATCCTCATTGCTGTAATCCAGCAGGGTAAGCATCTTTTCCGCAACCTTCTGAAAGCCCTCGTCACCTTCAATCTTACCTTCCCCGGCAACTGTCTTCTCAATGGTCTCCACACCCTCCGGATCAAAGGCAACGGTGCAGCACTGGAAGGTATGGCCTACACGTCCCGGGTCTTTTCCGTGAAGTCCCAGTGGTGTTACTCCCTTTTCCTTTAATGTGTTGCATACACTGACGAACTCTTCCCATGTTTTCGGAATTTCCAAGTTGTTTTCCTTAAAGATCGTCATATTGTACCAAACCCCCATATAGTTTCGGCTGAAGGGAAGCGCATAGTATTTTCCATCCTCCTGCTTCGTCATATCCAGGGCTGACTGCTCCACATTTTTCAAAAATCCCTGTTCTGATAAATCCTGTACATATCCGTTAGCCACCTTCTGATGGAACTGAAGCTGTGTAGGGAAGTCTGTGAAAATCACAGGGATATCACCGGATGCAACACGGGAGGTTAATACTGTAGGTGCATCGGGTACTGTGTTCATCTCAATCTTGATATCCGGGTTCTGTTCATTGAATTTGTCTATGATATTCTGGTACCCTACCTGGGCTGCTTCCTCTGACTTCTGCTGGAAAAATTCAAGTGTCAGCACATCTTTGCCATCCTCTTTTCCTTCAGTCTTGTCCTGAGTGTCTTCCTTTTTGGTTTTCTCCTGGTCCTTACCTGGATCTTTCGCGCCGCTGCTGCAGCCTGCCAGGCTGGAAACAGCCATTGCTGTACACAATAAAACCGCTAATTTCTTCTTCATAATCACTCATCTCCTTTTCTGTATGTATGTGCTGCTTCCACGGCTTCCCTGATATAGTCAAGACGGATGCCTTCCCCCTGTATGGTACAGTCCGCACCTATCATAATGCCCTTTGTTCCGAAGTCTTCAAGCACTGCCTGTACTTCTTTTCGTATCTCTTCTTTCGGTCCTTTGAGAATATTTCCCTTGTTGTTCAGGCCGCCGAGAATAGCACATGAGAAGTTCTCTCTGCCCTTTTTAAGGCTGTATCCATTGTCTTTTACGGACCAGTTTACCAGGTCTGCCGGATAGTCATAAAACCAGTCCACATGTGTTTTGAACGCATATTCCGGCTCCCCGCAGATATGCAGAATATTATACTTATCCTTTTTTCTATCCGCTGCTTGTAAAATCTGTAAATCAAAGGGCCGTACCAGTTGTTCCCACTCTTCTTTCGTAAATCTCCCTTCCTCACCATACTGTGCGGAGTAATAAATACCGTCAGCTCCCGCATCCAGATATGCTTCTGCCCACGCTTCAAGCCCGTCTGCCAGTTTTTGAATGCCCGCTCTGACTGCCTCCGGTGCCTCCTTGCTGTACTTCATGAGTACATCATCCCCAAAGGCTATGGATGCCGCTTTGAAAGGCCCGAACATTGTCTGAAAAAGCAGCACATCATCGCCTGCCTGCTCTCTGATGCCCCGGATAACCTCTGTCATTTTTTTCAGTTCTTTACTGTCCGTTCCCTTGATACCGATGTGAAACCAGTCATCGGCGCAGTGTATCTCACCGGTTACCGGGTAAGCATAATCCTGCATGATCTTTATCACATCCATATCCGTTTCCCGATAGAGTTTTAAGTGTTCCCCGATCATTTCCTCCACGGTAAAATCCGGTTTGTAATGGAACCAGAAACCAGCCGGTATATAATCTGTCTCTTCCCGGTTCATAACTGCTTTTACACGCTGTGCCTTGTTCATTTTTCATTTCCCCCTTTTGTATTATATGAACTTATTATACTCAAGTGGGTGTCCGTAAAATAGGAGTATTCTTAGGTAAAATATATAATTATTTTTAGTTTCCCTCCCTATTTTTATCTATTTCTTCTTATCTTCTTGTATTTCTCCGCTTTTCATTCTATAATTTCAACAGATTCAATCACAGGAGAGACCTTATGAAACTACAAAATTTTTCTTACAGAACCCAGATATTCTTTTCTTCGCTTCTGCTCGTTATTCTGCCTACCATTATTCTGGGCATTGCCACAGCGAACAGAACCTCCAATGAGGTACAGGAGGATTTCAGCCGCTCCATGGACACCATCACCACCCAGGCTGACCTGACCCTGGATACCCTCCTTCAGGATGCCACTAAGGTTGCTGATCTGCACATATTGAATAAAGATATCCGGAAAGCTATGATCACCAATTACGAGGACGATCTGCTCAGCTATTCCCAGGACAGCTATCTGTTCTCCTCCCAGCTCATACAGGCCAACAGGCTGAATTCCAATGTCACTACCTGTATGTTCAAGAACCGTTACGGCTATACCTTTGATTACAATATTCCAAATGTGAAGGATCAGTACGCCATTCTGGACCACATGGACGAATGGGCAGGGACTGCGCGGAATTCTGATTACTACACGTATTTTGCCCCTGTACAGCAGTCCTCTACCGTAAAAAAAAGTATCCTTCCCATGGTAAAAGTCCTGTACGACAGCTATACTTTCAAGGAAATCGGGACCTGCTATGTGGGTATCAATTTTTCCGCAGTTGAAAACATTGCAAACTCTGCCCAGACCCAGAATAATGTTATGCTTATTTACAATGCGGACGGCGGCCTTGCCTACTCCTCTGATAAGGATTTTGTAGAAAAGGATGCTTCCCCTGAACTGAAAAAGGCCATACAGAACTTCAACCAGAAAATAACAAAAGAGAGCTCTGTACGGACTGAAAAATTAAATGTAGGGTCTGATTCCTACATGATAAACGGATGTTATAACAAAACCACCGGATGGCATATTGTGCATTTTATGAACAATTCTCTGATCACTCAGGCATACAGAAACAACCTGTACCACTATGCCGGTATTTTTCTCCTGGCAATCTTCCTGGGACTGATACTTGCCGCGCTACTGTCCAGAGGTCTGACCCGCTCCATCCGGCAGCTCTGCGAAAAAATCGATTCCAGGGATACCTCCAATTACAGCGACATAACCGTGGAGGGTCGAATATCCAACCAGGAACTGCAGAAGGTTGTACATAGCTTTAACCGCCTGAACAGCCGCCTGACCCAGAGTCTGCAGCAGAACTACCAAAGCCGTCTGAATGAACAGCAGATGCACATCCAGGTTCTGCAGGCACAGATCAATCATCATTTTCTGTATAATACCCTGAATGTGATCAAATCCCTGGCTGATATTCACAATGTCCCGGAGATCAAAACCATTGCCATGTGTATGTCCGAACTGCTGCGCTACAATCTGAAAAAGGTTCCCATCGTTCTTTTAAAAGAGGAACTCTTACAGATCCGGCGCTATATGACCATACAAAATATACGTTTTCCCGGAAAATTTTCATTTGATTATGATATTCCCGACGAATTTCTGGGACTTGAAATTCCCGCGTTTATTCTGCAGCCCTTTGTTGAAAATGCTATTGGACACGGTTTTTCCGAAAGGGAAGAAAACTGTTACATCAGCATAAGCGCTAACCTGGAAGGAAATACCCTGCACTTTCTCATCGCCGACAATGGACAGGGAATGGAAAAAAATGAATTGGAAGAGTTAGTGGATTCTCTTGACAAAGAGATAGACTTCCCTGCTGACACTTCCTCCAATCACTCCATAGGCATCAGAAATGTACAGCAGCGGATTCAGAGCTATTACGGAAAGGAATACGGACTTACTATTGACAGCTTTCCCGGACAGGGAACACTGATCGATATTGCCCTCCCTTATGGAAAGAAACCTGCTCTTCCCTGTACAGAACAGAATAAAACAGAATAAAACACCGGATGCGCCAATGCTTCCCCAAGCACCGGCGCATCCGGTTTCTATATGCATATACCTTCTCTTTTCCCCAAAATCAATAACCGTTCTATTTCCGTTTCATCTTCAGCACAAGATGTCTTGGCAGACCGTTTACCATGATCGGCTGGTAATCTCCCTGGATCAACGGTTTTACATAGTCCACAAAATCTTTTGTCACATAAGTGGCGTCCTTGTTCATCCATGCCCTCGGAACCAGTTTCTCTTCGTTGGCGATCCTGTGTACATCGTAGATACCAGTGGCGCTCATGTACGGGTCGTCGGACACACGGTCGATCACTACCATCTTGCCTGTGTCACCCTCATCTGCGGCTTTCACGGCAGCACCGCCTACCATAAATGCCTCGTCAATATCCACACGGGATGCCATATGGGAAGCACTTCTCTGGAGTGTGGAGAGTTCAACGGCCCTTGTCTTACAGCCGCACTCCGCTGCCAGGAAATTAGCCAGGTAGGTAGCGGTTCCCTGAAGCTGCTTGTGGCCGAATGCATCCACATAATCTCCCACGCTGCCAAGCTCACATACATAACGGCCGTCAGCCAGTTTGATGCCCTCTGAGACTGCGATGACGATAGAAGATTTCTTCTTCAGTAATTCTTTGACTTTATGTAAGAACCGCTCAATATCAAAGGCAACCTCCGGAAGATAGATCAGATCCGGACCGTCACAATCCTCTGTCTTTGCAAGAGCTGTGGCACCGGTCAGCCATCCGGCATTACGTCCCATGATCTCCATAATGGTAATCATGTTTTTCTTATATGTCAGACCTTGTGCATCGCGGATCACCTCTTTTGTGGATGCTCCGATATATTTGGCAGCACTTCCGAAACCGGGTGTATGGTCCGTCAGAGCCAAATCATTGTCAATAGTCTTGGGCACTCCCAGAAACTTCTGGGTCTGTCCTGTCAAAATTGCATAATCGGATAATTTCTTGATCGTATCCATGGAATCATTTCCGCCGATATAAATAAACGCATAAATATCCAGCTTATTCAGAATCCCAAATATTTTTTCATAGATTGTCTTATCTTCGTGAATCTCCGGCATTTTAAACCGGCAGGAACCTAAGAATGCGGACGGTGTTCTCTTCAGCAGCTCGATATCCAGCTCGGAATGAATCTGTGTGGAAAGGTCTACGTACTGTTCGTCCAAAAGTCCCTGAATTCCGTGAAGCATGCCGTATACCTTGTCGAAGCCTCTCTCGATCGCGTTTTTATATACGCCTGCAAGACTGGAGTTGATAACGGATGTGGGTCCACCTGACTGTCCTACAATGATATTTCTTTTTTTTGCCATTTTGCCTCGTCCTCCTTGTGTTTCATTACCACTGACGACTATTATAGCAAAAAAATCCGGAAGTAGCAAGGCCCTTCTGGATTTTTTGCATATTAATTTACATTATGTTCTTGTTTTTTTGTACTTTTTGCACAATACATCAAATTCCGTCATCATTCCCCTTTGCCTTGATCTGCGCAAAGAGGTCCTTATAATACGAAATGGAAAACTCACCCGGATTTCTCTCATTGGCTGTATGCTGGTCGGCCAACTCCTGTGTATAGTCATCCAGCTTGTAAATACCATAGGTACGGCTGTCATGATTATAGTGCATGAGCAGCGGAATAAATTCATGTTCCGGAATCTGTATGGCTCCTGTTTTTACATCCTTTTTGATCCTGATCTTTGCCATGGCTCCCAGAAGGCTTGGCAGGTCGTTCTGTGTGGAGGTAAAATTCCCCAGGGAATAATAGACGAGCATTTTATGTCCATCCTCACCGGTCAATGTCTCCATGGTACGGATCACATGGGGATGGGAACCGATGACAATGTCCACTCCCTCCTCCAGAAACAAATTCACCCACTGCCTTGTCTGCTCATCCACGTCCTGCACATATTCCTCCCCCACATGCATGACCACAATGACCACATCTGCCAATTCCTTTGCCTTTTTGATATCCCCTCTGGCCTGTCCTTCATCAAAGACATCGATCATATAGGATTTATCCTCAGCAAGAGGGATATCGTTCAGCCCGTAGGTGTAGTCAAGCATAGCCAGTTTTAAGGCTTTACACTGCACCACCGTGACGGTATCCGCGTCCTCCTGACTCTCATGGATGCCCAATATTTGGGTGTCCGGATGCTTTTCCTTCCACCATCTCATCGTATAGGCAACGGAATCCGTCCCCTTGTCCAGAATGTGATTGGTGGCATGGGCCACCACGTCAAATCCTGTATTCACCAGTGCGTCACCGAATTCCGGCGGTGTTCCGAAAGCCGGATAGCCGGATATATCCTCACGTTTTTCCACAAATACCGTCTCCTGTGTGACCAGCGCCAGATCTGCCGCCTCCACCTCTTCCTTCACAGGCTGGTAAATGGCATCATAGTTCCAGTCTCCTGACTCTCTCATGCCGGATTCCCTCATGCCCAGATGGGCGATATTGTCTCCCACTGCCAGAAAATCTATGATATTTTCTTGCTGTTCTTTTTCAAGTGCTGCTTCCTGCTGCTTCTTTTTCTCCGCAGCGGCTGCGGCGGCTTTTGCCTTTGAAAACCGGACTGCAGATACCACTCCCAAGATCACACACAGGAGCACAGCCGCGGCGATTATCCCTGTGCGTATAAACTTTTTCTTCAGTTCCTCTTCACGTTTCAGCCTGAGCGCTTCCCGTTTCCTGTCTTTTTCTCTCTCTTTTCTGCGTGCCTCTTCCAGTTCATCCATGTGTATCTCCCCTCGATTCCCCTTGTTCTCTGTCGGAACCGGTGCGGCACTTTTATGTAAATGCCGTGCCGTATCCGGCAGGTTATTTCTTTGCATGGAATAAAATATAATCTTATTATACTGTGTTTGACAGGAATTGTCTATATTTTACAACATACTATACCAAATTATTCCATTATTTTTAAGTTTACCCCTTTTGTGTGCGCCGTTTTCTTTTCTCATCTGCAAAGGACACCATGGAACTGTACAGCATAAGCATTGCACCTGAAAGTATCAAACCGCCCAGAATGTCTGTAAACCAGTGAACCCCGGATATCAGCCTTCCGGCCACAGTCACCCCCATTAAAAGGAGGGAAATGCCGTCCGCGATCTGTAACCATATCTTTTTTCCTGCAAGCAGATGGTGAAACAGCATCATGGCTGTACCCATAATGCAGATCACGATCATTGTATGGGATGAGGGATAGGATGCCTCCAGACTTTTATGAAGAATAACCGGTCTCCAATTGATCACAAAATTTTCAAATAAAATATAGACCGCCGAAACCAGAATATAATAAACACCAAGCAACAAAATGCGATAGTCAACTTGAAATAAACTCCTTCTTTTGACAAGCTGATACATTCCCAAAACAGCAAATCCGACAGCAGTCAGTACGGCAATGACACCCAGCCAGTCCGTCAAATGATACCAAAAAAGATTTACTCCGGACAATTGAAATACGAACTGATTGAGCGATGCCAGACCCACTTCCGATTCTTTCGGCCCAATGGGTTTTACATCTACTTTTGCAGTAAGAACAGTGAAGGCTGCGAACAACATAAATAAAACTACTGTTAAAATAAATTTCTTCTTATTTTTTGTACTCATCGTTTTTCCTCTTTTCTCTATAATCTAGTTTTCTGCAGACTGCACCTGTATTATTGTCCTCTCATGCCCAAAAGAGCAAGAAACCTGTCGTCACAACGCAAAAAAGCCCATGATACTTTTCGTATCACGGGCTTTTTCCCTGTATTACAGGCTATTTCATACTGCTTTTCTTTATCAGCAAAACCACTTTAACCATGAACAGCATAAATAAGAGTACAGTCACATAAGGCTCCTGGGACACGGCAAAAACCAAAATGGTCAGCGCGTGCAGCCAGATAGAACAGGTACTGCAGATATGCATTTTCCTCTCATCCTTAAAACGCTGTATCCATATCTCAAAAGCACCAAAGGCCGCCATAGATATGAGCACAATATAATAAACTGTTTTGATAACGCTGGGAATCGTCGTATTGGAAAGCAGTGTCACCATATGGATATAATCCACTTCACGCTCACCGAAAAGCGGAAGAATGAAAAAAATCAATACAGCAAGATCCAATATTCCAAACATCAAACCGTATATGGTATTGATATTTGTCCTGTTTTCCGTTTCCGCCAGGGTCAATAACTCATTGCCGGACAGCAAGTCATCTATGGATACAGAAAATAATTTTGATATGGCTTTCAGGGATTCAATATTCGGGTACCCCTTTCCGCTCTCCCACTTGGAAACAGCCGCTCTGGACACATAAAGTTTCTTCGCAAGCTGTTCCTGTGTCATATTATTCTGTTTCCTGAGCTGCTGCAGCTTTTCGTTAAATTCCATATCTGCCTCCTCCCATGCCTGATATATTTCTTCCCATATTATATACGACAGGCGGAGAAACAGCAAATATTTTCTTATCCTTTAATACCCGTGGAAGCGATCCCCTCCACATAGTATTTCTGCAGTACAATGAACATGATCAGCATGGGGATCGCCGAGATTGTCAGCGAAGCCATGATTGGTCCGTAGTTGATCGGTTTGGAGCCAAAGAATGTCTGAATCGCCAATTGGATGGTTCTCTTTTCCTCACCTGTCACCACGAGCAGAGGCCACATAAAGTCGTTCCAGTGCGCTACAAAATCAAGGATCAGCACAGTGGCATACACGGTTCCGGAAATAGGCATGACGATCCGGAAAAAGGTTTTCACCGGGCCGCATCCGTCAATGGCTGCTGCCTCTAAAAGGTCATTCGGCACATCTAGGAAAAACTGGCGGAACATATAGATGCTGAAACATTTTGCCACAAAGGGAACCACAAGCGCTGCCCACTGGTTGATCCATCCCAAGTCAGCCATCTCCCTGTACATAGGAAGCATAATGGCCTCCGGAGGAAATACCATAAGGCTGATCACCAGCGTCAGAAGAAGATTCTTCCCTTTAAACTCAAACTTTGCCAGCGCGTAACCGCAGATGGAGTTGATAAACAGATCCAGCACCACAATGACAAAGACATAAAACAAACTGTTGCAGATAAATTTCCACATGTCAATCCTCTGGAACACCTCCAGATAATTGCTCAGGGATGCTCCCGTGGGTATAAACGTACGCAGAGAATTCAGTCCCTTAAAAATACCTGCTTCCGGCTTCAGGGATGAGGATATCATCCAGATGAGAGGGGATACGAAGATCAGCGCAACCAGCGTATTCCCTATGTAAAATACTGCGTTTCCCAGACGGGTTCTCTGTTTCTGTGTCATAGTTTTCCGCTCCTTTCTAATCCGCTTTGATCAGTTTCTTCATGCCCAGTGACAATATGACCACAATGACGAAGAAAACTGCAGCCACTGCACAGGCATATCCGAAGTTACGCTTCTGGAAGCCCTGTTCATACACGTAATATACCATGGTCCTGGTAGAATTCTGGGGGCCGCCTTTTGTCATGACATATGGCTGTGTGAACAGTTTCATTGCCTGGATGACTGTGATCATGATCACGTATTTGATCACATTTTTCAGACCCGGCAGGGTGACATAGAGGAAGCTTTTTAATCTGCCTGCACCGTCAATGGAGGCTGCCTCATACTGTTCTTTCGGAATCCCCTGAAGCCCGGCTAAAAAGATCATCATCTGGTAACCGGCTCCCTGCCATGCTGACATGAAGATAATGGAGTTCATGGATGTCTTTGGATCATTCAGGAATCCGCAGGGCTCCATTCCCAGTTTTACCAACAGCGCATTTAAAAGTCCGCTGTCCGGGTTAGAGTTGTAGAGCACGGTCCAGAGAATCGCCACAACAACCATGGAGGTGACCTGAGGACTGAAATATGCTGCCCGGAAAATGGAGACACCTTTTCTTTTGGACGATATGAGCATGGCCAGCGCCAGTGCCAGAACCGTCTGAAAGGGTACGACCAGCGCGGTAAAATAAAGAGTATTGGTAACCGCCTTCCAGAAATCCCCGTCCCCAAACAGCTCTGTAAAGTTGTTAAATCCACAGAACTTAATATGGTCGGGCCTCATAATATTGTAATCGGTAAAGGCATATCTGACTGTCTGCAGTGCAGGATATATCAGAAATGCCGCCAGCAGGATCACTGCCGGAATGACAAACAGGTATGCTGCTTTCTTTTCACTGCGTTTGTTAATGGCTTTTTCCATCTTTCTCCTCCTCCCCGGAATCAATCTTCATCCGCATAATACTTGTTGTAATCCTTATCCGTATCTTCCGCCACCTTATCAAGCGCTTCTTTCGGGTCCACACCTGTGAAAATGTTCACCATGGCCTCTGAAAATCCTGCGGAGAGCACACTGTAGGAAGGCGTTCTCGGCCTTGGATGTCCTGTCTCCATAAGCTGCTCTTTAAAAAGAGAGCGTGGGTATTCGTTATACTCTGTGAGCACTTCATAGCTTGACTGTCTTGTGGGCGGTTTCGAGATTGCCTTGGCGTAGGTGGTCACATTGTCCTCTGAGAACAGGTAATTCATAACCTCCTGCACTGCCTCTCTGTTCTGTGTATCCCTGGTCACGGCTGCTGCCCAGTCACCTGTGGGAGAAGTAGGTGTTCCGCCGTTGTCCGCAACGGGGAAATAAGTAACTCCCCAATTCAGATCCGGATAATCCTTTTCCAGTGTAGCGACTTCCCAGGAGCCTCCCAGCATTGTGGCTGCCCTTCCGTTGTGGAATTCCTTCTGGATGGGGTCCAGATTGGCATATCCGTTCTGAATCAGTTCATTCAGAAACGTGGCTGCCTCCACACCGGCCTGGCTGTTGATATAGCCATCCGCTTTGCTGCCGTCCTCACTGACAAAATCCGTGCCGTTGGAGATCCAGAACTGCTCCAGCACATAAGGAAGACCTTCCCCTTTATCCATAATGATGTTGGTGCCCATCACACCGTCTTTTGTAAGCTTCCCGGCTACATCCGCAAACTCGGACCAGGTCCAGGCATCCTCCAGCTTATCCGGTGCCTTAATCCCTGCCTCGTCAAGCATATCCCGGTTGTAATAGAGGGCTACGGAACTTTCTGTTGCGCCGATGGCGTAGATTTTCCCATCGTAAGTACCCTGATTTTTAGTGGAATCCAGAAAGTCATCCCAGTCCTCTTTTGCAAACATATCATCCAAGGGGATAATAATATCATTGGCCGCGTATACGGAAACCGTCGGTCCGTCCACATACAGGATATCCGGCAGGTCCTTTGAGGTAATCGCCGCGTTTACCTTGTCCTCATAAGCATAGGAATCCGCACGAACAATAGCTTCCCTTTTCAGATGGATCTCTCCCTTGTGCTCCGCATTAAAAGCATTGATTTTTTCTTCCCACCACTCTTCAATGGCCGGTTCGTCACTGGGACTCCAGATGGTGATCACAGACTCTCCGTCTTTATTCACCCGTTCCTTTGCATTTCCACAGCCGGATATCATAGTAGATACCACTGTCGCTGCAAGAAGTATGGCAACTGCCCGTTTTTTCATTTCCCTCTCTCCCTTCTCACTGCTGTTACTGCCAGACTGACTGCATCTTTGTAACTTCTGCCCGTGTTACTGCCTCAGGTCTCTCCGCTTCCAGTACAAAACACCCTTCTGTGCCGGAGTTGTAAAACAGCTTGGTGCCTGCTGCCTCCCCGCCGTTTATAAAGATTTCCACTGCTCTTCTGTCCACAAATATCTCCATATCCCTTACCATATCCACGTCTGCGGGAAACGAGATTCCCTCACTTTTCACACCGGATGTGCAGATTCCCGCAAAGTCTTTTTCTTTTATAAAACGTATCTCTTTCTTCCCATCCCTGCCCAGCAGCAGGTTAAAATCCGTATTCTCCGAAAAGGTGATCTCCGAATAAAAACTGTTTCCCGCTATGTGTTCCAGATGGATATTTTCCTTTTCTCCCGTATAGAGCCGCTCACTCTTCAGCGTATAGATCTCCTCCGCCGGAGTCATATAAAGCCTGTCATTCTTTACATGCAGCACTCTTGGAATGGTCATGCTCCCATAGGCGCCGTTCTCCACTTCCACATGTTCGCCGTAAAAATCTGAGATCCAACCAATGGCGATTCTTCTTCCCTCGTGCTCAAAGCTCTGCATGGCATAGCAGTTGCTCCCGAAATCAAACCATCCTGTGCTCTTCACGGTAAAATTCTCATCCCTGAATTCTCCTATGTAATAACGGGACATCTGATATCTGCCGTACACATCCCTGTGGCACATAAGTGCTCCCCACGCAGTAAAACTTCCATCCAGAGGGAAAAAGTCAGGGCATTCAAAGCAGCGCACACCTTCTTCCGGCTCCGTAACCAGGGGTTTCACGTAATCCCAGTGCTCCATATCTTCAGACCGGTACAGCAGTATGGCTGCCTGCCCATCCACAGCACTTGCCAGGACCATGTACCACACATCACCGACTTTTAATACCTTAGGGTCCCTGAAATCAAAGGATGCTCCCACGGGATGCTCCCCGATCACCAGCTTCTCCGGTTCAAATTCCAGCATATCCCGGCTTCTGGTCATCCACTGCTGCTGCACGGTCTCCTCTCCGTCCTCCATGGGTCCCAGATGTCTGGTCAGATAGAAAACCGTTTCATCGTCCAGCACCACCGCACTTCCGGAAAATGCTCCCCCTTTTCGTATATCTGCCTGTTCCAACACCTCCTTCTGTGGCTCCAGAACAACGGGAAGATGTGTCCAGTGGACCAGGTCCGGGCTGGCTGCGTGCCCCCAGTACATGTTGGACCATTCCTGACCATGGGGGTTGTACTGATAATACATATGATAATATCCCTGATACCAGCAAAGGCCATTGGGGTCATTCATCCAGTTCTTCCACGGCGCAAAGTGATATTGTTCCCGATAGGGTGTGTCATAATAGGCTGCCGCTTCCCGGCTGCTCAGACTAATTCCCCCGTCTGCAGGTTCTATGAAGCAGATCCCCTTTTCCAGGATATTTTCACAGCCGCTTAAATACGCCAGTGATATTTCCGCATCCCGGCTTGTCAGTTCGTAACTGCTCTGTCTTTCCACAGGGATTTTCAGCCACTGATAATACTTCTTCCCTGCCTCATATCTGTTCTCTCTGCCCTCTTTGTCTCTCAGAACCACATATCCTTTTTTTCCTTCCACTGTTCTGGTCATGATCTCCAGACATGTATACTCACCTGTTTGTATCATATTTTCGCCTCCTGTATGGCACTTTATAAAACCGGTTCTATAATTCTTTCCCTTAATGTATAGCATTTTTCGCCTATTTATATAGGTATTATTGGAACATTTTATGGAACCCGTTCCATGTATATGAGTATAGGACGGTTTGACGGTTTTGTCAAGTGCTTTTCTGTACGAATCCATAAGACACAAAAAAAGGCCCCCGTTTTTATTGTGCAACATGCACAAACGAAGGTCTCTTCCCATTTTTTATATGAAATTTATCCAAAACCCAAAAGTCGTTTTTATGAGTTATCCGCAACACCAATTCAGAACTTTGTCACAGTGTCGTCCCGCCGAACTGCATTTCCACATCCAAAACCTGTCTGTGAGGCACGCCTTTCCTCTCCTCCACCAGATCGAGAAGGGTATTCACACAGAGCTCCGCTAATAATTGTACATTCTGCCGAACAGCTGTCAGTCTTGGATATACCATGCGTGTCACATCCATGCCGTCAAATCCTATGATTTTTATATCCTCCGGCACCCGGATCCCCTTCTGCAGCACTGCGTTCATACAGGCAATGGCAGCCATATCCCCGCCGAACACACCGTCAATGTCAGGGTGTTCCTCCAGAAACTTTTCCATTCCCGTATAATGGGCGTTCCAGTCAAACACATTCCAGTCCATAACCATGTTAAGTATCTCCACGCCCTGTTTCTGCATGACTTCTTTAAAGACACTGTGGCGCTCCTGGGCGGCAACGCCCGGGGCAACACCGGATATCTGCAGCACTTTCCTGCATCCGTTCTTTAAAAGCAGTTCTGCCGCCATGCGCCCTCCCATGGCATGATCACTGCCGATAAGAGGGATACCGGGGCCAAATTCCCGGTCTACGGAGACAATGGGTTTCTTCCGCTTCAGGTATTCCTCCTCGTCCAGGGAATGGGCTGCTGTGATGATGCCGTCCACAATATTCCTGTCCAGCATATCCAGGTAATCCTTCTCTCTGTCGCTGATGCCTATAGTATTGCAGATCATGGTCTTATACCCCTGGCGGTAAAGCTCCATCTCTATATGTTTTGCCAGGCAGGAGAAAAAAGGATGGTCCAGGTCAGGGACCATGACTCCTACAATGCCGGTCCGGTTCCTGTACAGATTTCTCGCAAGCTCATTGGGCGTATACCCCAGCTTCTCGGCTGCCTTTTCAATTTTCTTTTTCGTATCCGGCGATACGTAACCGGTTCCATTCAAGGCCCGGGAAACAGTTCCCACGCCCACACCGGCCTGTTTTGCCACGTCTCTGATACTGGCCATTTTTTCTGCACCTCTTTCCCCGTATATAACAGAAGCTGCTGTACCGCCCGTCACCGGCCGGATACAGCAGCATATCTATTCTTTCAGCAATCGTTAAAAGGCCATTTTTTCCTCAAAATAAGCTTTCAGGTCTTCGATCTTTACTCTCTCCTGCTCCATGGTGTCACGGTCACGCACAGTAACCGCTCCGTCTGTCTCAGATTCAAAGTCATATGTCACGCAGAACGGTGTACCGATCTCATCCTGACGGCGGTAACGTTTGCCGATATTACCCCTGTCATCGTATTCACAGTTATACAGTTTGGACAGCTCCTGATAGATTTTGGTTGCGCCCTCGTTCAGCTTTTTGGACAGAGGCAGAACACCAATCTTCACAGGTGCCAGGGCCGGATGGAAGTGCAGCACGGTACGCACATCATTTCTCTCTGCATCCAGAACTTCCTCATCGTATGCACTGCACAAGAATGCCAGAACCATACGGTCCGCTCCCAATGACGGCTCAATCACATAAGGAATATATTTTTCATTTGTCTCATCATCAAAATATGTCATATCCTGGCCGGATACATTCTGATGCTGTGTCAGGTCATAGTCTGTTCTGTCCGCAATACCCCACAGCTCGCCCCATCCGAAGGGGAACAGGAATTCCACGTCTGTGGTAGCCTTGCTGTAGAAGCTCAGTTCCTCTTTGTCATGGTCGCGGTAGCGCACTTCCTCATCCTTCAGGCCCAGGCTGTGCAGCCAGTCAAGGCAGAACTGTTTCCAGTAAGCAAACCACTCCAGGTCTGTATCAGGCTTACAGAAAAATTCCAGCTCCATCTGCTCAAATTCACGGGTACGGAAGGTAAAGTTTCCCGGTGTGATCTCGTTACGGAAGGATTTTCCCACCTGACCGATACCAAACGGCAGTTTCTTTCTGGAGGTTCTCTGTACATTCTTAAAGTTTACGAAAATACCCTGTGCAGTCTCAGGTCTTAAATATACTGTATTCTTTGCATCCTCTGTAACGCCCTGGAAGGTCTTAAACATCAGGTTGAACTGACGGATATCTGTAAAATTGTGCTTGCCGCAGGTAGGACATGGAATCTGGTGTTCCTCAATGAACTCCATCATCTTCTCCTGGCTCCAGGCATCCACGCTGCCCTCAATGGCGATCCCTTTTTCGGCACAGAAGTCCTCAATGATCTTATCCGCGCGGAAACGCTCATGACACTCTTTACAGTCCATCAGCGGATCGGAAAAACCGCCCAGATGACCGGAGGCCACCCATGTCTGCGGGTTCATCAAGATCGCGCAGTCCACACCTACATTGTAGGGGCTTTCCATAATAAACTTTTTCCACCAGGCCTTTTTCACATTATTCTTCAGCTCCACGCCAAGGTTGCCGTAATCCCAGGTGTTGGCAAGTCCGCCGTAAATTTCAGAACCCGGATATACGAATCCTCTGGATTTGGCAAGTGCTACGATTTTTTCCATGGTCTTTTCCATCGTGTTATCTCCTCGACTTTCATCTATTTCTGCTGCCTCTGCTCTCAGGCATGGTCAGCAGTTACCTATTTCTTTTCGATTCAAGGCTGTCCGCCTGCCATAGTCTTATAAACTGTATTATGGCGCTGCGGTTCACGGGCTGTCTCATACAGCGCTGCGAATAGTAACATTATAACCGTAATATTCCTTCTTTTCAACCTCTATCTGCCTGAAAATGTGTTAAAATAGGGATTTCTTGCTATATTCCCTCCATCACTTCCAGTACCTGCAGGCTTTTCATCTTTTTGTCTATGTATTTTCCTGTGTATTCCCGCATGACCTTCTGCATGGTTTTCAGTACCTCCGGCCTCACCGTGAAGGTATAGAGTCTGGAAATCTCAGATGCCGCAATAAACTGCAGGGCATACAGAGAGGATGCATCCAGGCGGATACTCTTATATCTGTCCTTCTGGTCTATGCAGTTATCGCAGAAGACACCTGATCTTTCTGTCGAAAACCAGTAAATCTCCTCTTTCTTTCCGCATTTCATGCACTCAAACAGGTTGGGATATTCTCCGTTGATCACCATTGCCTTCAGTTCAAAAATGCAGCGTATGAGTTTATTGTCAATCTTCCCGCTGACCAGAGCCTTTAACGTAACATAGAGCAGATTCAGCATTTCCTTCTCATCGATATATTCTCTGGCATAGTAATCCGCAAATTCCAGAAAGTAAAATCCATAATAGACCCCCGGCTGCCTGGAAGCCAGCTCCGTGAAGTAATGCAGCACAGAGGCTGATTTCATCTGATAACTGGTCCTCCCCTCATAGACAGAGAAGGTGCCGAATACAAAGGGATTTGCCACGGCAAGAAGGGAGCTGTTCTGCCGCCTCGCTCCCTTTGCAAATACCGTTATTTTTCCGCGTTCTCTTGTGAGAAGCACCAGCCTTTTATCAAAATCCCCCACCGGCATGGAGGATAACACCATGCCGGTCACCTGCACTGTATCTGTCATATCTCTTTTTTATCGTATCCGAAATTCTTGATCAGATAGTCACTGTCTCTCCAGTCTTTTTTCACTTTTACCCAGAGCTTCAGGTTCACCTTCTGCTCCAGCATCCGTTCAATCTCAAAGCGTGCCGCGCTGCCGATTTTCTTCAGCATAACCCCCTGCTTGCCAATGATGATTCCCTTGTGGGATTCCCGCTCACAGATGATGGTTGCTTCTATATCCACCAGATTCCCGCCCGGACGTTCCTTCATAGTATCAATGGTAACAGCGATCCCGTGAGGAATCTCCTCCTCCAGCGTCCGCAGCGCTTTCTCCCGGATCATCTCAGCCACGATCTGCCGCTGAGGCTGGTCTGTAACAGTGTCTTCATCATAGAACTGCGGCCCGTAAGGCAGATATTTAAAAATACTCCGGATCACGGTTTCCAGGTTCTGCCCTCTCAGTGCAGAAGCGGGTATGATCTCCGCAAAATCCATGATCTTCCGGTATGCGTCGATAAAACTCAGCACTTCCTCTTTCTTTACGGTGTCCACCTTGTTGATAACCAGGATCACCGGCAGTTTACAGTTTTTCAGCTGCTCTGCAATGTGGCGCTCCCCGGCTCCGATAAAAGTGGTGGGCTCTACCAGCCAGAGAATCACATCCGCGTCCTTGAAGGTGCGCTCCGCCACATTTACCATATATTCACCCAGCTTGTTTTTTGCCTTGTGGATTCCCGGGGTATCCAAAAAGACGATCTGGCCCTCCTCACAGGTGTAAACAGTCTGGATCTTATTTCTGGTTGTCTGAGGTTTCCTGGATGTGATGGCAATCTTCTGTCCGATCAGATGGTTCATCAGTGTGGATTTACCCACGTTTGGCCGTCCGATGATCGCCGCAAATCCTGATTTGTAGTCTGTTTTCATATATTCTCCTTCGTTACAGCAGGTGTTTCACTTCCAGAAACAGTTCTTTTTCCTGCTCGATTTTCTCTTCACTTCCGATAACACAGATACGGTTCTGATCCAGCACACACGCTACCACGTCCCCCAGTGCACGGATATCCTCCGGCTGGGCGTTCAGGATCTGCATCCGCTCTTTTTTCAGATCCTCCTCCGTGATGCCGCTGAACCATGCTTCCAGGGACAGTACACCTTTTGAGGATGGGGTCATGGGCGTATCCAGTTCGCTGACCGTACCGATGATATATTTTGTCATCTCTCTCTCATCTGCTTCAAAACCGCGGATAAAGTCCGGGGTATTGCGGAACACTTCCAGTGTTTTGGATAAGTTCGGGTCCCTGTAGGAAACCAGGAAGCTGTCACCGCTCCTTCTGAAATTGCTCATGCAGCCATAGGCGCCGCCTTTCACGCGCACATTCATCCAGAGATACTCATAACTGAGGATCACCTTTAAAATACGCAGACAGCCTGTGTATTCAAAGCCGCCCTCCCGGAAATTGCCTGCTGCTGCCACGTACTGCACCTGGCCTGATGTTTTAAAGCCTTCATTCTTCACCTGATAATCCGGCTTTTCTTCTGCCAGTTCCACCTTCTCGGTGTGCAGCATTTCTTTCAGACCGCGTACCTCTGTCTCAAGACCTTTATAACCCTCCCGGTCCGCCGTATAGCTGACTGTCAGATTTTCAGGACGGAAGATCATCTTCATAAGAAGCTTCAGGTTTTCTATTACTTTTCCCTTTTCCTCCTCAAAATGGCTTTCAATTTTGTCAATGAACTGGTAAAAGTCGATTCCCGCAATCTTCTCCTGGAAATACGCGTTTCCTGAGAAATAGGACGTAGCGCGCATTACTGCCGTGCTGTGTCCGGCGCTGGTCATGCTCATCTGAAGCCTGGATTTCATTTTTGCAATGATCTCATAGAGACGCTTGGTGTCATCCATTTTCGATGTGCAGATAATCTCTTTGATCATGGAGAAGACAAAGGGCAGTCCGCTGTACAGTGTTTTTGCCTTGATTCCCAGCATCTGTCTGGTATTCTGATTATTCTTGGAATCTCCGAATACCTGCAGGCCAAATAAAATCCCGCCGCTGTTGGCATTGATCTCATTAAACAGGTCTGCATAGCTGTAGCTTTCCGTGTCCACATATCCCAGTACGGACTTCAGGATTCCCATATAGGGGATCAGCTCCTCCGGTACTTTTTTCACATCAAAGAGCAGTGTCAGATAACCGATTCCATTGGTGTACAGGTCATGGTGCAGAACCAGTGTGTCATCCACATATCCCGGTTGATTGTGTATCTTAACCGTCTCGGTTCCTATATCTGAGCGCTCCAGCATGGGGATACTCTTGAGAGCCTCTTCCGTCTCCGGTTCATCCTGGTATTCTTTCAAATGTTTTGTGTCTGCCGCAATCTTTTCCACTGCTTCCGCAGGCAGAGATGCCTTATAAGCGGCAAGCTTTTCTTCCAGCTCTTTATCCCTTTGGGCGGCAAGTCCACGTTTCGGGTTGACTACCACAACAGACGCGTGGGGATTGTCCAGCAGATACTCTTCTATCAGCGTTTCAAAATATCCCTCTTTTGCCTTCTGCTTCAGACTCTCAAAGATATCCAGTTTCTTCAGATGGTCAAAAGGCATATCATCATCATACAGCCAGCTGTCAAACACATCAATGCCATACATAAGCCCCTTGGGGAAGGAAGAAAAATCCGCCTCACGGAAACGAAATTCCAGGAAATTGATTCCCGCGGCAATGGCTTTTTTGTCAATTCCTTCTTTTACGATCTTTCTGAGTGTATCCTGAATGAGATTTACAAAAGCCTCCTTATTTTCCGGTTTCGCATTCTTCGCCACAATGGAGAAAAACGGCTGGTAAATCCCGTCATCGTAAGAGCCAAGGATATCTTTTCCCATACCTGCATCCAGAAGCGCCTGCTTCAGCGGTGCTCCCGGTGCTGAGAGCAGGGTATAATCCAGGATTTCAAATGCAGTGCACTGTTCCACATCCAGACTGTCCCCCACTACCACATTGTAGGAAAGATAAGAATTTTCCTCCACAGGCTCATTTTCAGAGATGGGGTACTCCATGATGATTTCCTTTGCCTGATCAAAGGGCTTTTGTCTCGGGATCGCTGAATTGACGGGAATCTCATCGTATTTAGACAGATACTCCCTGTCCATCCAGTTCATCCGCTCCTCCATATCCATATTTCCATACAGATAAATATAACTGTTAGCCGGATGGTAATAGCGGCTGTGAAAAGAAAGAAACTCGGAATACTTCAGTTCCGGGATCACAGACGGGTCTCCGCCTGACTCCACACCGTAAGGTGTATCGGGAAACAGGGAATTGAAAATCTCCCGGTCCAGCACTTCCTCCGGTGAGGAGAATGCCCCCTTCATCTCATTATAAACAACGCCGTTTAATTTAAGAGGTCCGTCCACATCCTCCAGCTCATAATGCCAGCCTTCCTGTCGGAAGATTTCTTCTCTCTCATAGATATTCGGGAAAAAGACAGCGTCCAGATATACATGCATCAGATTCTTAAAATCCGCATCATTGCAGCTTGCCACCGGATACATGGTCTTGTCCGGATAAGTCATAGCATTTAAAAAAGTGTTCAGAGAGCCTTTCACCAGTTCAACAAAAGGGTCTTTTAAGGGGAATTTCTGGGAACCGCACAGGACACTGTGCTCCAGAATATGGGCCACACCGGTACTGTCAGCAGGCGGCGTGCGGAAAGCTATATTGAACACTTTGTTTTCATCATCATTTTCCAGCACCATAACTCTGGCACCGCTTTTTTTATGTCTCCATAGTGAACCTTTGGAGTGAATATCCGGAATGTCCTGGCAGGAAACCAGTTCGTATGCCGGCACATTTTCTTTTTTCATGGTCAACCTCCTTGATGGGTTATATTTACTGCCTATTTACGGCAGTGTACGTTCTATTGTTTATATTACCACATTTATTGAAATTATAAAACGGAAAAAGAACAAAGATTGCAGCTATTCCAACTGAGTGTGATAAAAGCAGCAAAAAGAAGCTGCTGTCAATGCCTCTGCATTCTGACAACAGCTTCTGTCCTGATTCCCAGTCACGCCGCATCCAGCGCTTCCTGAGGTATTTCCACTTCCACCGCTTCGCCACGTGATTTTACGGTAACAGCCAGCTCAAATTTATCAATGTTCATTGTCTGGCCTGTACCTGCCTCGGCAGTTAGATCTGACATCATCTTTTCCATAAGCTGTTTCATATCAATTCTGGTCCGGATGATTTCTTTATCTTTCTTGTCAACATATAAATCCAGATTTACTTTTTCATCATTCACCTGGAAATCTCCCAACACATCTTCCTGACCCGGAACCTGACTGGCCATATCAAACAGACTGTTCAGCACCTCACCGCCTATGGATGCGTGGATCACATAGCACTCAGTGGAATTTTCAGTGTCCAGCTCCAGCGTCTCCTCGGTCATGGACAGAGACTCCTCCTGGATTCCCTGATAGAGTTCCTGGCCGGTGAACACAAGAGCACCCATATTACCGCTGGAAGCATCCATCTCCGTCTTCTGCCATTCCTCCCCGTTTTTTGTATACGTGATGTATTTGTCTTCACTCTTCACCGTATAACTCTCAATGGGGACCGGAATCTGCATGGACATGATCTGCATATTCAATTCTCCGTCCATGCGCATACGCTCTTCCTGGAACTCCATATCTGCATCCATATCCATCTGAAGAGCAGACTCCTGCACGTCACCAAGCAGCTCCTGCGCCTCCTCAAGAGGCACTGCAGCCTTAAAGTTCATGGTCATGTGAAGTTTCCCTGATTTGAACTGTTTCTGATTGGAAATCACTTCTTTCAGAAGTTCTTCCGGGGACTGCTCCTTTGCCTGCTCTTTGCCCTGCCCGCATCCTGCCAAAAGCAGAAGCGGTATCAGCACAGCCAGACATAGCTTTCTGAATTTTCCTTTCAAATTTTTCCCCCTTTACAATTTAGAATAACCGTACCCGTTTACAATGGCATCCAGTTTCTGGCCTGTTTTACACATGGGGCATTCACTGGCTTTTTGCGTCTGATAATTCGGAACATCTTTTTTATAGAACACAGCATTGATATCCAGCCCTGCTACTTTATTCACTGCGCTGAAGATTGCAGACACACCCTGAATGGTACCGCCGTAATAGAGAATACTCTCCATACATTTCCGCAGTGTCTCACCGGTTGTAATAGATCCCATCAGGATCACAACATTCCTGTTCCGTACCATATGCTGAATATTGTCGCGGAACATTAGCTGTCCGTTACCGTTAAATTCCGGGGTTACAATATAAATAGTTTTGTGCGCATTCATGGACAGAACACCGGCCTTTGCCAGCTCCTCCGCCAGAAATGCACCCACCACCTCCAGCCCGTCCAGACAGATGATCGAGTCCACAGGTGTGGAAGTCTCATATTTGGTGGAAAGATATTTTGCAATCCTGGAAGCCTCCGCACATCGTGTTTTCATTGTCGTCATCTCCAGATAATGACTGATGTGGGACTGCGGGGTTGCAAAATGTCCCGGAATCACCTTTAACTGAATTTTCTCATCACCGGATGCATATACCTTAAACATTCTTTCTTCCATTTCCATAAATCATACCTCCTCTTATGAATCCCCAATTACTTTTTTTATATGCTTATTATACCATACTCCTTTTGAGGAAAAAAGAGAAGATTTCTGAAAATAGGTATTTTTTAACAAAATTGTGACTGTTCATTTCGCCTTCCATAACGCTTTTCGCCACACAATTACCAGTATGGTATATCCGGAAAATTGGTGATCACAACATCCACGCCGGCTTTCTGCATCTGCCGGAAGCGTTCTTTTGTATTCACGGTCCACACATGCAGAGGCAGCTTCTCCTCCCTGCACTGTTCCAGAAAACCGGGATGCTGCAAATGCGCATATATAGGATGAAGCGCATCCACACCCAGACGTTTCCCATAAGCAGGTGCATCCACGATTCCATCCTCAAAAAGCATTCCTGTGCGCGTTCCGGGATTTTTCTTTTTTATCTCCAGCAGCGTATAGTGGTTAAAGGAAGAATATAAAACCTTTTCCTCCATCCCCATACGTGCCGCAAGGTCCAGCACCTTATCCACCAGACCCTCATAAAATACAATACTGGTTTTCAGCTCCACATTCACAAGCATATCTTCTTTTTTCATAAGTTCATACACTTCTTTCAGTGTAGGAATCCTGGCACTTCCCTGTTCCGGAAAAGTCTTATTAAAGTTCAGCTTCCGCAGTTCTTTCAGTGTATAGTCCTTCACCCATCCTGTACCATTGCTGACCCTTTCCAGCTTCTCATCGTGAATCACCACGATCTCTCCGTCTTTGGTAAGCTGCACATCCAGCTCAATACCATCTGCTTTACGCCGCACCGCTTCGGAAAACGCCTCCATGGTATTTTCCGGTGCATACCCTGATGCCCCTCTGTGCGCCCAGATTTTCATTTTCTTCATAGCCTTCCCCTTGATTTTAAATTAATATTCGTCTTCCTCATCCACATTCTCATCCGCATAGGAGTGTTCCCCATAAAATTCTCTGCCCACCACATTTTTCCTCTGTCTGCTGTCCTCCACCAGTTCAGAGAGCAGGGAACGCACCTTCTTAGGCTCAGAAATATTCTTCAGCACAATCTCAGGATTGCTGTCCACCTTGGTCTTCACGATCAAATCCCCGGTCCCAAAGATTTTACCTGTCAGAGTCTGTACCATCGTCACATCCACGATCCTATACAAAAGAGTTTCATCCAGGGTAGTTTTCAAAAGTCCGGCTTCTATCATCAGTCTCTCATTCTCTATATAATATTTCGTAAATGACCATGGAAACCACATAAAATGCTTCCGGTCTTCCCATATCAGATTATCACCCATTGTGTGACCTCCTTATTATTTATACGTTTCAGTATAATATGAATCCAAAAGAATGACAAGGGATTGTTTCGGTTGGGATAGGGACGGGAAGAGGCAGGGAGAGGGAAGGGAATTACACACCCCCATCCCCCACCACCCACTTCCTTCCGTCCGCCCTAAATAAACAACAAAAAAAGCAGGCACCACCACCGTGATGCCCGCCATTTATTTCCCAAGAAACTATCAATTAGTTCTCTGCATCTCCATACAGAGTAACCAGTTTCTTCAGATATTCATATCTTTCCTTAGCCTGTTTCTCATTCAAAGCGAAGAGTTTAGCAGCCTTTTCAGGATTGGAACGTTTCAGAGAATTGTAACGAACCTCTCCATCCAGGAATGCCTGGTAATCTTCTGTCGGCTCTTTGGAATCCAGAGTGAATTTGCTTTCTGCTTCCGGATTGAAGCGGAAGTTGTGCCAGTATCCGGATTTAACAGCCAGTTCTTCCTCTGTCTGTGCTTTGCTCATGCCTTTCTTGATACCGTGGTTGATACACGGAGCGTAAGCGATGATCAGGGATGGTCCCGGATATGCCTCAGCCTCAGCAATTGCTTTTACAGTCTGGTTGAAGTCTGCGCCCATGGAAATCTGAGCAACATATACATAACCATAGCTCATAGCAATGGAAGCAAGGTCTTTCTTCTTCACTTCTTTACCGCCTGCAGCGAACTGTGCAATAGCACCTGTCGGAGTAGCTTTAGAAGACTGTCCGCCAGTGTTGGAATAAACCTCTGTATCGAATACCATAATGTTGATGTCTTTTCCACTTGCTAATACGTGGTCAACACCGCCGAATCCGATATCGTAAGCCCATCCGTCACCACCGAATACCCACTGGGATTTCTTAGCCAGGAAGTCTTTTTTCTTAACGATATCTTTGCAGGTATCGCAGTCGATTCCTTCCAGAGCTGCAACCAGTTTGTCAGTAGCTGCACCGTTAGTAGCACCGCAGTTGTAGGTATCTAACCATTCTTTGCATGCTGCTTTTACTTCTTCAGAAGCTTCTGCACTTGCCATTACAGATTCTACTTTTTCTTTTAAGCCGCCGCGGATCGCGTTCTGAGCCAGTAACATACCGTAACCAAACTCTGCGTTGTCCTCGAATAAGGAGTTATCCCATGCAGGACCCTGTCCTTTTGCGTTTACAGTGTACGGTGTAGACGGTGAGGAGTTACCCCAGATAGAGGAACATCCTGTTGCGTTTGCAATGTACATTCTGTCACCAAACAGCTGAGTAATCAGTTTTGCGTATGGTGTCTCACCACAACCTGCACAAGCGCCTGAGAACTCAAGCAGAGGCTGTTTGAACTGAGAACCTTTTACAGTTGTCTCTTTGAATTTTGCAACAACATCTTCTTTGACCGGAAGAGATACTGCGTAATCAAAGAATTTCTGAGATTCCACATTTGCTTCCATGTTCTCCATAACAAGGGCTTTTGCACCTTTCTTGCCTGGGCAGACATTTGCACAGGAACCGCATCCGGTACAGTCAAGAGCGGATACTGCGATAGCAAATTTATATTCTTTCATACCAGTCATGTCAAGAGCTGCCGGAGCATTTGCTGCCTCAGCTTCTGTCATAGCAACCGGACGGATAGATGCATGCGGGCAAACGTATGCACAACGGTTACACTGGATACAGTTTTCCGGCTGCCATACCGGGATATTTACTGCAATACCACGTTTCTCGTAAGCAGATGTTCCGGATGGAGTAGTACCGTCAACATATTCTGTAAATGCAGATACCGGCAGGGAGTTACCTTCCTGAGCTGTAACTTTAGCCTGAACGTTATTAACGAAGTCTACAACTTCTTTTCTTCCGTTCTCAGCATGAGTCAGGTCAAGACCTTCGTCTGCTGCAGATTTCCAGCTTTCCGGAACCTGAACTTCAACGATCTGTTTTGCACCTTCATCGATAGCTGCCCAGTTCTTAGCAACTACGTCATCTCCTTTACGTCCGTATGTAGCTTTTGCAGCAGCTTTCATTAAGTCGATAGCCTGAGCTTCCGGAATGATGTCTGCCAGTTTAAAGAATGCGGACTGCAGGATTGTATTGATACGAGTCGGGCCCATGCCTGTCTCAATACCGATCTTAACACCGTCGATCACATAGAATTTGATGTTGTGGTTAGCGATGAAAGCTTTTACCTGTCCCGGTAAATGCTTTTCCAGACCTTCCATGTCCCAAGGACAGTTCAGCAGGAATGTACCGCCGTCTACCAGTTCCTGAACCATGTTGTATTTTCTTACATAGGACGGATTATGGCATGCAACGAAGTTTGCTTTCTTGATCAGGTATGTAGATTTAATCGGCTTTTTACCAAAACGCAGGTGAGACATTGTAACACCGCCGGATTTCTTTGAATCATAGTCAAAGTAAGCCTGTGCGTACATATCTGTGTTATCACCGATGATTTTAATGGAGTTCTTGTTAGCACCTACTGTACCGTCAGCGCCCAGACCCCAGAATTTACAGTTGATGGTTCCTTCCGGTGTTGTAACGATAGGAGTACCAACTTCCAGAGACAGATTTGTAACGTCATCCACGATACCGACTGTGAATTTTTTCTTCTCTGTGTTCTCATATACAGCAACAATCTGAGCCGGTGTAGTGTCTTTGGAACCTAAACCGTAACGTCCTGTCATAATCGGAACTGCATCGAATTTGCTTCCTTTTAATGCAGCAACAACGTCTAAGTATAAAGGCTCACCCAGAGATCCCGGTTCTTTTGTCCTGTCTAAAACAGTGATCTGTTTTACAGTTTCCGGAATAGCTTCGATCAATGCGTCAGCACAGAACGGTCTGTACAGGCGAACTTTTACAACACCGACTTTTTTGCCGGCTGCCAGTAAGTAATCGATTGTCTCTTCAATTGTATCGTTTACAGAACCCATAGCAACGATTACGTGCTCAGCGTCTGCTGCTCCGTAGTAGTTGAACAGTTTGTAGTCTGTACCGATCTTAGCGTTTACTTTGTCCATGTATTCCTGAACGATTGCCGGTAAAGCATCGTAGTACGGATTACATGCT